>Ga0315553_10000762_pt1 | contig 27725 bp, 23 predicted proteins | sample SalMarSW160140MG_FD_203099 | JGI IMG/M metagenome (GOLD analysis project Ga0315553, IMG submission 203099) | Salt marsh sediment microbial communities from the Plum Island Ecosystem LTER, Massachusetts, United States - Salt Marsh Sediment SW1601-40 ... | reverse complement strand
CCGATCGCCATGGTCACCGACAGCACGGCGGGAAGTGCGACGGGAATGGCGGCGACCGTCAGGATGAGGCAGAACTGCAGCGTTCTGAGAAATGGCTCTTCACGGAACAGCGAGACGATCAAGATGAGCACGACGAGTGCGATCGTGCTCATGATGAGGAAGTTGCCGATGCGCAAGACCGCGCGCTGGAAATGCGAGTGCGTCTCCGCCGATTGGACGAGCTGGGCGGTGCGGCCGAAGTAGGTCATCGTGCCGGTCGCCTTGACGAGGCCCGTCATGGCGCCAAGCTTCACAATCGAGCCGGAATAGGCCTCGTCTCCGATCTTCTTGTCGACGGGAAGCGACTCGCCGGTCAGCGCCGATTGATCGGCGCTCAGGTAGTCGCCGCCAGCCAGTGTTACGTCGGCCGGGATGATGTCGCCGATCTTGAGGGCGATGACGTCGCCCGGCACCAGCTCGCGGGCCGCGATCGTGGCCCAGGTGCCGTCGCGCAGCACGCGCGCCAGAGGCGCGAGTTGCTTTTGCAAAACCTTGATGGCGTCCTCCGCCTTCGACTCCTGCCAGTAGGAGACGCCGGCGTTGACCAGCAACATTGCGGTGATGATGGCGAAGTCGTTCCAGTCGCGCAGCACGAGCGACAAAATGGCCGCCGCCTCGATCATCCAGGGAATGGGGCCCCAGAAGTAGCGAATGAGCCGATCGAGAAGCGTAACCCTTTTTTCGGAAATCGCGTTGGGGCCGAACTTTTCAAGGCGCTTTGCCGCCTCTTTCGAAGACAGGCCGCGGGCAAGATTGGTGTCCGGCGCAAGAGGGCCGCCGCGGTCCGTTTTCTTAATCGTCTGTTTAGTCGTCTGTGGCCGTCCCATGGTTCACGTCGGCCTCCGCTGCCCCGCGCCGCCTACACACTATGTAGGATTGGTATGCCCGCGTTCTCTTACCTTGAGGTTGATTTTTTGCCGCGCGACGCTTTGCCGGATGATCCGACGTAAAAAGACAGCGCAATTTTGGGAGACCTTCCCGCGCGCCGCCACAGGATCGCTGTTACGGCTGGCGCCCCTGCAACGCTGCTTCAAAGCACGGGATCGATCGTCACCGTAAGAATGTTGGAGTCGTGGCCGGCGATGATGCGCTGCCCGGCCAGCAGCTCCACAGCTGCGTTCTGTGACAATCGCATCGAACAGGCGAGCGAGCCGACACCGAGCTTCAAACCGGAAACAGCATCGCCGCGCAGCGGCCGCGCAAGGTTGCCAATGGCCACGTCGTTTCGGCCACTCAGACGAGCGGCACGCGGTAAAAGCGTGAAAATGCGAATCAACAGAGGAGCGCAACAGTGCAGAACAACTCAAATCTCTTGCTTATGCCCACCATGGACCCGCTCATGCTATATTCAGTATGCACCGTGTTGGGCATCGCTCGTTCTGCATAAGTGTCGAGCCTCGCCGCGAAAGCGGCAAGACGGTGCAATCGCTTCCCGCTAGGAGGCGCCGATGGCGCAAAACGATAGAACCGTCGACCTCGCCGGAATTTCAGTTGGCTGCCAGTGTCATGCGTGTGCACTTTTTGAGAGTCGCGACGACGAATACAAGATACTTGTGCCCTTCATCAAGGAAGGGCTCAAGGCTGGCGACCGCATTGTCCAGGTTATCGACGAAGGTCACCGGACGGAACGATTGCGGCGTCTCGGCGAATGTGGCATCGCCGTTGCGGCTGCCGAACAATACGGCCGTCTGGAAGTGCGTCCGTGGGAGGACGCCTATTTGCAGGGCGGGCGGTTCGATCACCGTGCCGTGCTTGCGCTGCTCGAAGAGCTCTTGATCGATTCAAAAGAACGCGGCTTTCGCGAAACCCGGCTTTGGGGGAATATGGAATGGGCACTCGAGCAGTATCCCGGCACGCATGAGATTATCGAGTACGAGGCCCGCTTGAATTACCTGCTGCCCAGATACGACGCTGTCAGCGTCTGCACCTACGACGTGACGAGGTTCAGCACCGCTGTCGTCACGCAGATCCTGCGCTCACATCCTAAGGTGATCAGCGGCGGCATCCTGCGGGATAACCCGTCGTATATGCCACCGGACCAGTTGCTGCCATGAGTTGCGCGCTATCTCACAGGCATCGTCTGCCGCCGGGACTTCCACGAAGTACCTTCATAACCACGAGACAACGACCTCACTTACCTTGAACGAGCCGCCTCGATCCTCTCCTGGCTTGCCCCCGACTGCTCGACGGTAATTTCAAGCCTATCGAACAACTTCAGGATCGCATCCACGGCCAAAGCCACCTGCAACGGATCATCCTTCAGGCGAACATTGCTGATGACGCTCAGGGCATCATTCATTACGCGCAGCTGGCCTCTTGAATAAATTGAGAACGGTTCGAGAAATCCCGTGTTGGAAATTTTGTCTCTTAGCTCGGCAATGGAAGGGTCCAGCGTCACATCATTTTGGTCGGACGAGATTGCAGCGATAAACTCGCTCCGTAGCTTCCCTAGAATAATGTTCTGCATGCGATGCTCCTCCCGCGGAGAGCGACTCGGCGTGGCTCAGTTCTGAATTTGCTCAAGGCCTACCCTTGCAAAGCGCGAATTGCTTGAGCCCCTTGGGTCGCGTTCGCCAGCGGCCGCAGAGTCGAGGAGCGCCTTCGTTGGTTGTCCGAGCCCGAAGCCGAATTCCCCGATCAGCTGCACCACGACCCTCAAGCGTCAGGGCGGCCCGTCTTGATGTCCTCGCGGAGCGCAAACTATCCTCTTTTCTGTTTGGGTTCACTCTTCGAGGGCTTTGCAAAAACGCCCGGATAAAGCCGCGGCCCCGGTGCGCGAGCCGGCCCTGCACGCCGCCAAACGGTACAAAATATTTGCCGACTATGGACTTTATATGGTGATGATCTGTTGCCCAAACCAGCCCCCTGACATTGGGGAGGCCGACGTCCGTATCTGGCTTCCGTCTACTATTGGACCCTTACCGGAAGTTGGGGCTAGCTAAACCGCAAGCTTGCCCCGCCAGCAAAAGCCGCCGAGTTCTGCAACGCGCTCGAGGCATAAGCTGACGCCGCACTGACCACACCGCCGATCTTTTAATCCGGTATCGCGACACCCTGCTTCTCGGGAATTCCGCCGAGCCTCTTCGGAGCCTAGGTCCGAACCGAAAAGTCATTGAAAGAAGGGTCGGCGCGGGGAGATTTGAACTCCCGACCCAATTCAGAGCCGTCACTTGTCGGCCTTGCTAGGTGCGCCCCCGATAGCGCTCCAGGCCATTCCAGGCGAGCACCATCAACATGGCCATGTACGGTACAAGCACCCGTTCGTCGTAAAGCACGACCGCCCATGCCTGATCGGGGTTGAGTGCCGTCAACGACGGATCGTTGGGCGCGTACACGACATTGATGCGTTGGCCGATGCGAAACTGCGCCGCCTGGCTTTTCCGCACCCCGACGGTTGCATTGACGTGCTGGTTCGCGGGCGTCTGAAAGCTGTAGTAGAGGACCCAACGGCCCTCGCGGCCGCGTCGGTTGTTCGCCGGCTTCAGGTCACGGACCGTCGCAGAGGCGATCTTGCCCTCGTCGTTGAGGGTCCGAAATCTCTCATAGTCATAGACGGCCTTGCCGATGAGAGCGGCCGCCACCAGGACGCCGGCGATCAAGCCCAGATACAGCAGGCGGTCGTTCATGGCTGCGAAAACCGGCGCCAATCGGAAAAGTCATTTCCATTGTAATCACTGGTGAATGGAGGGCGCACCCTTTATTGCTGCTGAGCGCGGGCCGCCAAGCCTTCAATAGCGTTCGCAACCGCGGGGCCAAATTTGCCATCGCTGGGGCCGGAGTAGAGCCCGGCCGCCTGCAGGCGCCGCTGCAGCGCTTTGCGGAACTTGGGACCCCAGGCGGAGGCATTTGTGGTCATCTGTCTTAAGGCGCCGGGATCGCCGTGCTCGATAGCCAAGAAGATCCAGCGTGCCGCCTCGGCCTCATCGCGGGGCACGCCGCGGCCGACTAGGTACATTCTGCCGAGGGCGTACATCGCGCGAGCGTTTCCCCTTCTTGCCGTCTGGCGGTAGAGGCGAGCCGCCTCGGCCTCGTCTTTCGCGACGCCTCGACCCTGCTCGTACATCATCGCGAGATCGTACGTGCCGGCGTCGGCGCCCTGCTGCGAAGCCTGGCGAAACAAGCGAACGGCCTGCGCCTCGTCTCTCGTGACGCCGCGGCCTTCCGCGTACAATCGTCCCAGATTGAGGACGCCGAGCACATCCCCTTTGTCTGCTGCCTGCCGATAGAGGCGGAACGCCTCTTGATCGTCCTTGGTCGTGCCGAGGCCATTCTCGTACATCCAGCCAAGGCGGTTCATCACGGTGGGCTCGCCCTTTTCGACCGCCTGTCGATAGAGGCGGAATGTCTCAGCGCGGTCCTTAGGCACACCCGAGCCAGTGGCGTAGAGCGTACCGAGATTGACCATCGCCTCACGGTTCCCGGCTTCCGCCCCTTTACGGAACCAGCGTGCCGCCGCTGCCTCGTCCATCGCCACGCCGTCCCCGGCCGCATACATCCGCCCGACAAGGTTCATCGCGGACGCGACCCCCTTTTTCGCCGCCTGCCGAAACAAACGAAACGCCTCGATCTTGTCCTTCGCCACGCCATGGCCCTGGTCGTATAACGCGCCAAGGTTGGAAATGGCGTTGGCATAGCCGGCATCGGCGAGCTGCCGATAAAGTTGGATGGCTTCTTCGTAAGCAGCGCTGCGATCGAGAGCGCGCGCAAGCTGAAACTTGAATCGGCTTGTCTGCGGATAGAGCCGCACTGCCTCTCGGCACGCCTCTACCGCTTTGGGTCCGTCCATCACCTTGAACTCGATCCCCTGGGTCACGTGGTTGGAATCGTAGGGCGCCGCCGCCAGTCGATCGCACGTAAGTTCTGGCGCCTGGACCCCTATCGGCTCGATCTTTTTGGCCTCCTCGCAAGGAACTTTCACCGTCCTGCCGATGCTGGGCAAGTACTTGCGGCACGATTCGACCTGCTTCTCAATCGGGCCTGCGGTCTTGGCCGCCACAGGCGATGGCGCTCGGTCGAGGGCCAGTGTTACCGCTGCGGCATCGGCGTTAGGCGAAGCATCGCGTCCCCGTTTGCCGGCCTCCACTGGGGCGGCTGCCCTTGCCGTCGCATCCGAACTCGCTTCGCGATCTGTTCTTTTGGAGGCTAATTTCACTTCCCGCACATCGGGCGCGGCCGCTGTTGGGCTCTTCGTCGCCGCACCGTTTCTGGCCGCGGCGCGTTGCTCGCTGACGCCGGGCCCGGAAGCGATCGATCGGAACGAAGGCTCGACATGAGCGCCGGGTCTCGACAGCAGATACACGGCATTTCCCAACGCGACGAGCATTACGACGGCCAACACACCTGCGCCCCACAGTGCGGCCGCTGAGTACGACCAAGGCTTCGCCCCCTGCTGGTCGAGAACCACAGTGTAAGCGCGCACGCGCTCGGGCATGTTTTTGAGCTTCTGTTGTCCCAAGTCAGAGAACTTCAGCGAGATCTTGTTGGCGACCGCTTCATATACGGAGCGGGAAATGCAAATCCCGCTGATTGGCGCGATGCCTTCGAGGCGCGACGCGATGTTGACGCCATCGCCCAGTAGGTCGTCATCGCGCTCGACCACGTCGCCGATCGCAATGCCGACCCTGTAGTTCATGTGCCGGCTCGGCGCGTAGGCTCGATTGCGGGTTCGCAGACTTTCCTGCACGTCGACCGCGCAGCGGACCGCATCGACTGCGCTGCGGAATTCCGCCAGCATTGCGTCGCCCGCTGTGTTGAAGACGCGCCCTCCGAAACGGGCGATCAAATCGCTGAAGACCGCTCGATAGGTCTCGAGCCGTCGCAACGTCTCTTCCTCGTCCTCTGCCACCAGCCTGCTGTAGCCAGCGATGTCGGCGGCCAGAATTGCCGCAATTTTTCGCTTCACGAACGCGCCCCACGCTTTCGAACGGACAGCCCAGTGCAAGTTTAGTCGTTGCAGGCCTAATTTTTCGGTTCCCCAATCGATAAGTTTGTCGGTTCATCAGTAAGCGCGGTGCCGTGACAACTCTGCAGGCAGCCCCCCGTCGCTGCCAACGGGAGTGGGAGTAATGGCGAAAATTGATTTCCCAGGGTGGGGACACTCTGCGGTCCGCAAGCTCCAAAGTAGTCCCACCGGTTTTACCTGGCGGCAAGAGTAGACCATGCCTAATCCCTCGATACCGATCGGCCACCTTCTTCGTCAGGGAACGCAACGCGAAATGTCGATACGCTACTACCAACCAGTCTCAAAAAAAACTTGGCGCCACCCGACCGTGGCGGCAATTAGTCTAGTTCTGGCGTTTGCGTCGGGAACGGCGCACTCGGCCCCCGCGGATCCCATCTACGTGCGAGACCACCGGGCGGCGAAAGTCTTCGTCGCGCCGATTGGGCGGTTCCGGGACACGATCGTCGTGCGGGAGACCTACCAAGATAAGGTAGACGGCAAGGGCTGGACGAACAGCCTGTACGAGCTCGACTGCCCGTCGAGGATACTCCGCAACATCGGAATGTCTTCCCCACTTCACGCAAAGACCTGGACGGAAGCCGAATTCTACGGTGGTGCGTACGCAAAGGCGCACGATGTGTTCTGCGGTGAATACAAGGATCCAGCCGGGTGGAGCGATTGAAAGGATCTCTCCGAGCCTAGGTCCGAACCGACAAGTCATAGCAAGAATGGTCGGAGCGGGGAGATTTGAACTCCCGACCCCCAGTCCCCCAGACTGGTGCGCTAACCAGGCTGCGCTACGCTCCGATGAGCCCCTTTTGCCTCGCGCCGTCACCATTGGGACCTGCGCAAGTAGTGCCGGAGGTTTGCTGGCTGCCCGCCAGCATTGACGGCCACGGCGCGCTGCTGACCTGACAGCTAGGGCTTTGCCGTTGACCGTGTGCGGTGCATGATCTCCTTCATGCGGCCCTGCCGAAGCTGCCTATGAGGTAGCCGATGAAGCGCTCCACCTTGCCCTTCGTCTGCGCTCGGTAGGATTGGCACAAGCGCGGCACGCCGCAAAAGGCCAGGAATGCGCCCTCGTGGCAGCCGATCAGTGTCTCGACCCGCTCGTCGTCGCAGAACTCGACGTAAGTCGCGCGGGCCCAGCCGAGCGTTGCGATGAACACCGACAGCTTGTCCCTGCCGCGTCCGACCGTTGCCCAGTCCGCCTGCATCTGATGGCCCGGCTCCGTCTCGAACCGCACAACCGGCTCGGCGGCAGGTGTCGGCGTCAGCCCCGCGCACGAACTGCTTTAGCCTTGTCTCGCCGCCCTCATACCCGCGCCCGCAAATCTCTCGGTAGAGCACCACGGCCGGAATCCGGTCCGGCGGCGCCGACTTCAACCGGGCGACGATATAGTCCTTGAACGGGTCGAGCTTCTCCGCTCGCTTCGGCGCAGCCTTGCGCGGGGCGGCCGCCTCACCCTCGCGCAGATACCGGCGCATCGTGTTCCGGGAATGGCCCGTGACCCGTGCCAGCTCTCGGATGCCCGTGCCGTGCTTCTTCAAAACCTCCAACTCCATCCGTTCCTCCGCCCTCAGCATCGGCCCCTCCCTCTCGGAGGAACCACCTAAGACGGTGGGTCAGATTCGAGTTGCCGACTGGGTCAGTTCCGCACTGCCGGTAACAATCCTCCGACAGCGGACATGGCCCACCGAGAGAGCGGACCAAGCAGGGGGCCGAGGAACAATCTGTCCGGCATAGCAAAGTCACTCGACTCCCTTTGGGCTCGCCTCCACCGCCGGGCTGCAAATATTCGCGGCGGATCGCCATTGCACTCGCCGGCGCGTAGAACTTGTGTCAGACCTGCTGTCCGATATGTGCAGTCGGGTTGCGTGGCGATAACAAAATGGAGAGCGTTATGTGACCTGTTCCCCTACTTTCTACAGGCGTATGTCGTAGGCAAGTAAATGCGTATCCCCACCATAATTTATCACGATGTCGTCGACTCCGAGTGGGATGAATCCGGCTTTCCTGGCGCCGGAGCCGCGCGCTATAAACTCCGGCGCCCCGAATTCGAACAGCACCTGGATTGCATTGCCAGCGATGGCCGTGCCGCCGGCGTGACCGTTTTCGACTTCTTGGCGGGGCCCTCCGCGGACAAGTTTCTCATCACATTTGATGATGGAGGCGCAAGCTCGCTGTACATTGCCGATCGCCTGGAAGCGCGCGGGTGGCGCGGGCACTTCTTCATCACGACGGGCAAGATCAACGCACCGACGTTCGTGACGCGCGCACACATTCGCGAGCTGCACGGGCGCGGCCACGTAATTGGCACGCATTCGCGCTCGCATCCGCATTGGATGAGCGATCTTTCACGCGAGCAGCTCGATGAAGAATGGCGCACGAGCGCATCCGACCTTGCAGAAATCCTGGGTGCGCCGGTGAAGACTGGGTCCGTGCCGGGCGGCTCAACTTCGATCGAAGTCACGCTCGCGGCGCGTGACGCCGGCTTAAGCATTCTTTTCAACTCGCAGCCCACTACGGCAACAAGCGAGGTCGATGAGTGCATGGTTCTGGGGCGCTTTGCCGTGCGCAATGGCACCTCGCCCCGGCGTGCCGCTGCGCTCGTGCACGGGACAGGCGGCGCGCGGCTGCTGCAAAGCGCTGAGTGGGCCGCCAAGGGGATCGTCAAGCATCATGCGCGGTCAGCCTGGGAGAAGCTCTACGGCTGGACGCTGGGAGAACCGACGAGCTGATGCTCGCCTGCATTCAAGCTCAGCTCACCGATCGCGCAGTTTCCGCCTGACTTCGTGACCGCTTCCAAATACGTGCCAAGACGCCGACGCTCGCTCTCGAGCACTGCGGGATCATGAGTCCATGCGCTCCAGTCAGCAGCGACTCTGCGTGCCGCCCGCCTGCCCTCCGTCCCGCAGCCGAGTTTCTCCAGCATGGCCAGATACTCATAGTCCTCGACGCCATCGCGGATCCATTTCAGGCGCATGGAGGGGGCAACGCCGGCAATTCCCACGGGTTCGCCCGGATAAACCAGCATCCCTTCGCCTGGGTAATTGCCGTACTCATTGCTGTAGGTCTCCACATTCGACCAAGGTGCTTTCGTCCACCGGTCAACTTGCCAGTAGAGAATTCCTGTCAAGCGCAGGCTGTAATTCATGAAGCCCGGCTGGATGCGGAAATTCATCGGCGCAAAGTCGATCAGCCACTTCGGCGAGTAGGCATCCTGCACGATGGCGTTGTAGGACCAGACCTCATCGCCCTTGGCCAACACCTCCGCCACGCGCTCTTCAGCGCTGTTGTACATCTTCGGCAGCAGGACCCAGATATCGACCGCGGAGCGCCCACTTCCGGACCCGTCGTCATAGAGCTCCGGCGTCGGCGTCATGGTGACGAGGTTGCTGACGCCGGCCTGGTGCAAGACGCGCGCCCAAGCCTTCATCGTCTGGTGCTGGGATGGACATTCGTCGATCTCGTCGGCCGTGTAATTGTAGCGGCGCAGGCGCGGATCGTAAATGTCCGCTGCCCGGCGCACGTCGGCAAGAGCGGGCGCGGGTGCCATCGAGCACTGCTTGTTCGTCGCCTTGCTCCATAAACCGATGTTGGTCGACTTGAGCCCGAATTTTCGGATCAGCCGCGCTTCGTCTTGCAGCGGAACATCGCGCGGCATCAGCCGGTTCTTCAACAGTTCCTCATCGATTGCGGGATTCGGCTTCCACACGAGAAAAGCTGAGTCGAGCGATGGCTGCAGCGGCAGCGCAAAATCCCAGACGCGCAGGCTAATCTCGCCCACAAATGCAGCAGTGCCGATATTTGCGCTAAGCTTCGCGGCGTATCGCCCGGCGGCGGAATCGCGTGGAACGCACACATCGATCCAGAGGGGCTGGTTCCGGCCCGGCTCGACCTCGAGCGGCCCCGTCGCAGGAGAAGGGAGCAAGATCAGCGCATCGGCGTACCAGCCGGCGCCGAGCGGGCGATTGGCGCCGCGCCAATCGGGGCTCGGCTTATTCACCGGCACGTAGTGCTCGCGGTAGATGGCAATCGCCGAGGCAGGGATTGAGCTTCCGTTCTCCGACTTGAGGCTGCCGATGTTGACGCTTGCGATACGGTCCGTTCCTGAAGCGCGCAGAACGAGCTGGAAGGACTCGCACTCTCCACGCCCGGCGAATATCTCGACAGCTCTGGCGGTGCCGGGAGCACCATAGCGGCTTGTACGCTCGAGGCTGGAAGTAACCCAGGCAGCCGAAAGATCTGCTCCGTTCGCGCCCGAGCCCGTCTCGGGCAACGTCACCCCGACGAGCAGAACGCATAACGCGCCCATGCACGAGACGCGGCTAAGCCTTGCCCCCGCTATGGACTTTTCCAGCATGCGCTCAGGCACGGCGTCTCTCCTTCGTCGCAGCGTAGGTCTCGGCCACGAGACCGCCCAGCACACCCATGCCATAGCCGATATGCAGCGTTGCCAAGGCAGCCGGTAGCAGCAGCAGATAAAGTTTCTGGTTGTCGCGCGCCGCGTGCAGCGTCCCGGCGAGAAGGGCTGCCACATAAAGCAGTAGGATCGCGGCGGCCGCATATAGGGCGGCCGGCCAAACGATCGCGGCGAGCAGGGGCAGGCCGAGGGCGAGCACCAGCCCAAGCGGCGCCAAATGGCGCGGGCTTACGGCGCGCGGGTTGTGCAGAAGGGCGCGGGCGATGCCGGCGCCGTTGCCGGCGCACTGACTCCATAGTTCGGCGAGCGATTGGCGCGGTCGATAGCTGGCACGGATCTCTGGCGACAAGAAGAGCCCATATCCGAGTCGCCGTATGCGCTCGTTGAGATCGTTGTCCTCGACGCGGGGCAGATCCTCGCGCAGGGGCCCGGCCTCATCGAGGACTCGCTTCCAGTAGCAGCCGTTCCAGACTGTATCGACCCAGCCGGAGGCGCCCTCCTTGCGAAAGCTCGCGACACCCACTCCGAAGGGGCTCTTATGCGCCGCAACGATGGCGTTGCCGATGAGCGTTTCCGCCGGAGCGACGCGCGCCAGGCAACCGACGCCGCCGGCACCGCTTTCAAGCAGCGCCTCGACGCTTTTGCGGACGACGTTCGGCTCGTAGCAGGCGTGGGCATCGCATCGCATGACGATTTGAGCTTTGGTCAAGGCGATGGCGCGGTTGATGGCGGCTGCCGGAAGCCGCTGCGGGTTCTCGATCACCCGAAATCGGCGATCATCCTCGGTTAGGCGGCGCAAAACCTCTGGCGTCCCGTCAGTCGACATTCCATCCACCAGCCAAATCTCTTCAAGGGCCCGGTAGTCCTGGGCGCGCAGCTCTCCAATCAAGCGGGCTATGCCTGCGATCTCGTTGCGGACGGGGACGACCAGGCAGACGGACGGCGGGCCGTGCGCGTCATTTTGGTGATGGGCCGCGACAGCGGACTCGAAGCTACGCCGGACCGGAAAGGACTTCATCGCGGATCACTCCCAACACGCGCGAGCGGTTCGCCTCGAGAGTATTGCGGCTCATGAGCTCCTGGCCATTGAGACTCAGGCGACGGCGCATCTCGGCCTCAACCACGAGCCGCTCTATCGCGTCGGCGAGCGCGCGCACATCGCCGGGCGGCACAAGTATCGCCGTCTCCCCGTCCGAAAGGAACGCCGGTATGCCGCCAACCGCCGTGGCGATGGTCGGCAGACCGATGCACAGCGATTCATTGATCACCTGCGGGAAGCCCTCGGTGAACGACGGCAGCACGAAGACGCCGGCGTTCTGGTAAAGGGCAAACAGCTGCGGCCCGTAGGGCACATAGCCGTGGAAGGTCACCATGTGCGCGATGCCGAGCTCATGGACGCGCGCCTTCAACGCGTCGCCGAGCAGGCCGGAGCCTGCAACGTCGAGATGACAATCGACGCCGCGCGCACAGAGAATCTGCATCGCCTGTAACAACTTGTCGTGGCCTTTCTCTGGCGCCAGGCGGCAAACGCAAAGCAGCCGGCGGGGGTCCCCACCGGCACAGATCTGCGATAACTGACGAAACTGCGCGTCATTGACGAGACAGGGGAAATGATTGTGGACGCGCTTGCTGAAGCGGGCGTACTCGCGCGCCATTTCCATTCCGACTGTGAACACGGTGCGTCCGCGTGCGAGGCGGCGAAAGTCCCATTCCAACACCCCGGCTGCAGCGACGGCGAACCCGCGGAGGACGCCGCGATACGCTCGCATTTGCTCTATGAGGTTCTGGCGCACCATGAGCACAATCGGCACGCCCGCGGCGATGCACCGGCGCGCGAGGAGCTGGCCGATAGGATGAGGTCCGTCGATAAGAATGGCGTCCCAATACCGCGCCCGTTCACGCACGATTCGACGAAGGGCGCGATCGGTGCTGGGCAGCGCCTTTAGGACCTCATCATATTTCCACAGCGTGGAGTAGTACGGGAGGCTGTGGACCGTAATGCCCTGCCGTTGGAGCACATAAGGTGCGCAACCGGGCGTGGGGGCACCGCGTCCAATGAATTCGATCTCATCGACCGATTGAGTGAAGCTCGATGGGAAGAGGATGTAGGACTCATCGGTCGAATAGTCCTGACCGTCCTTCCAGAAGACCTGGTCCAGGTACATTGCGAGGCGCACGTTCGTTATTCCTTCTCTAGCTCCCCGGTTCGCACAGCGCCCAAAGGCGCTGGACGACCTCCTCGGGGCGTGGGCCTTGTTCGATCTTCGCGCGTGCCGTCCGGCCAAGGCGTCGGCGCAATCCCGGCTCGGCAGCCAAGCGGCGCACGTTGTCCGCCAGCGCCGCCGCGTCCCGCTGGGCGAGCAGCCCAGTGACCTCGTGCTCGATGATGTCCTTCACGCCGTCCACGGTCGTGGCGACGCATGCAATGCCGGCTGCCATCGCCTCCAGCACGACGTTGGGGGTGCCTTCGAAGTCCGACGTCAGCAGGAAGAGATCGGCGGCCGCGATCAGCTCGCGTGCGTCGGGCACCTTGCCGATAAGGCGCACCTTCTCGCTCAATCCGTATGCTGCAGCGTGCTTGCATACGCTTGTGCCGCTTCCAAGATCGTCTCCCGCGATGACCGATACCGCGTCAAATTCTCCGTCGATCGCGCGCATGACATCGACAAAGCGGATGTAGTTCTTCTGCGGCGCGAGACGGCCGACACCGACGATTAGAAGCGTTTTGTCGTCGATTCCCATTCGCGAGCGCCACTGGCGTCGCCATTCGTTCAACTGCTCGGCAGGAAAAAGGGCCACCGCATTGGGCACATAAACGACGTTCGTGCGCGTGCCGCAGCGCCGGCTTGCCTCGGAAGCCGCTGCGCGCGAGTTGCACACGATTGTGCGCAGCGGAGCGACGCTCATCCACGCCCACACCCAGCGGGCGCGGTCCGGAAGGTCTGCAAACAGCGCGTTGCGGAAGGACCCCAGGCAGCGGACGCTGCGTCCGGCGAGCGCCATTGCAAATCCGTTGGTATAGGAGGACCAGGAGAAGAAGCACTGCGTGTCGCGCTCGATGCAGGCGCGTCGGAACTGCAGCATCTTAGCGGTGCGATTGCCTTTGAGGGTGACAATCGGGACCTTGAGCCCGAGGATCCTGTCCTCCCAGTACCCCGATGCACCAGACACGTAAACGGTTGGCGCCCAGCGGGTTTGGTCGCAACCTGCAAGGAACTCGTACATTTGCCGCTCGCTGCCACCCTGGCTGAGCTGTCCAATGACGACGGCGATGCTCGCACGAGGGTCGCGACTCTTTGGCATGTGGGTGACGAGCGAGTGCATGGCGACCCTCATGCCGGAAGAGATCGAAGCGCCGCTGGCCGAGGTTCCAACTCCTCGGCCCACCGCGACAGATGCCGTGGCAGGAGCAATAGGGCGATCAGCACGAACAGGCTCGGATCGTTCTCCATGCCTCCACTCTTGATCCAGGAGAGGCCGTAACCGCTGGCGCTGCTCAGAACGATTGGGAAATACGCCGCCATGGCGCCGCGGCGCATGAACGGGCTATTGGAGCCGCGCAGAAAGTTGCCTACCGCGAAGATGGGGATAGCGGCGTAGATCAGCATGCCGTTGATGCCGGTCTGAATGCCGACCTCAATCAGCGGATTGTGCGCGGGGAGATCTGTTCGCTCGTTATAGTAGCTCGTCAGGTTCGCAATGTAGTTGTGCAGCGCGTGCGGGCCGTTGCCGGCGCCGACGCCCGTCCACAAGTGGTCGCGGATCAGCTCGACACCGGCTTGCCAAAGCTCCAGGCGGCCTCCGAACTCGCCGGCCGCGGCCTCATCCTCCATGAAGCGCGCAATAAGCGTGTCGATCAGGAAAGGCGCCGCCATCAGCATGATGATAATGGCGACCAAGCCAGCCATTCCCCACGGACGCACGGGCTTCCAAAGGACGAGTGCCGCGATCACGACGAGCAGCGACAGTGCACCTCCGCGGGAGCCGGTGAGCGCTATGAGCGCAAGCATCGCGACGATGTAGACGTAGCTCAGCGCGGTGTAGAGGAGTCTCCGACCGGCCGGAGCGCGCAGCGCCTGCCAGATAATGCCTGGCAGCATCAGCATTAGAAACACGCCGTACTGGTTAGTATTGGCGCGCAGATCCTTGAGGCCGGCTCCCAGACCTTCGCCGGTCGACAGGGCGATAAGACCAACGCAAACGTAAATCCAACCCATGAGCGCAAGGATGCGCATCAGGACATCGACCCCTTGGATCGTCCTGACCTCGTTGATGATCAGAAAGACAAGAATAAAGCCGATCACGTAGGTGCCCATCCAGCGCACACCCGCCATGCGATCGGGCGCCCAAAGCAATGTGATGCTGCCCCAAAGGATGTAGAGCGCGATGAGGAACAGGACCTGATCCCAGACGATCGCCGTTCGCTCAATGAGCGCCTTCAGCATCCAGGCGCCGCAAGCGAGCAGCAGGGTGAGGTAGACGAATGGCGTGTAGGGCGGGTCGAAGCGAAAATAGTCGGGCAGCACGCGCACAAGCAGCGCAATGGCGAGCACGGCGAGGGGGAATTGAACGAGAATGAGCGCAGCGGCGCCGCCGGCTGCTGCCACCACCAGGAGCAGAGGGGTGCGTGGGTCACCGAGCAGGATCAGCAATAGAGCAAATACGCCGAGCAAGCCGACGGCAGCCCTGCCGCGGCTCGTCTGCGGCCACAATTGCGCGAGACCCGTCATCGTGCCCCTCCTCCTGCGCCAGCAAGCCACGGCAGTGCTGAGAGATCGAGCCGCTGTCGCATCCGCAGGGGCAGTAGCCGCCGCAGAAACAGACGGTCGCCACGATTGAGACCGTAGCAATAGAGCAGCGGCGCGGTGACGCCGGCGATGACTGCGGCCTGTGCCAGCAGCTCCAACCAGCCTTGCGTCGGCCACTCGTGCGTAAGGCCATACGCCAACAGACTGATGATGAGCGTTGCGAGGGCACCGCGCGTAAGGGGGAGGTAGAAGCTGAGCGCCGGACGGTCCATTACGGCAGCCGTATAGCTCGACAGGAATACGAGGTTGCGAATTGTCAGCGCCGCAACACCGCACGAGACGACGCCGATCGCGCCCCAGTTGGTCCAGCGCGCGACCGCCATCGCTACGAAGAAGTTGAGCACGCTGAGCCCCAGGGTAACGGCTGCTTGCATGCGAACCCTCGCGTAGCTGGTCAGGACGTAAGAAAGAGGCATGGTCGCGAGATTTATGGTGAGGTGAAAGACCATGATCCCGAGGAGGATGCCGAGGTGCCCGAACTGCGGGCCGAGCCAGGTGCGCAATATGGCCTCGGAGAATCCGCACAAAAGGCCGACCGGCAGCGCCAAGCCAATGGCGAACACGCGCAAAACTCGGGTGGTGAGCTTCGTCAGGTCGTCGATCTTGTTGCGCGCATAAAGGGCTATGATCGCCGGGCTGAGGATGGAGGTGACGGTCTCCATCAGGTTCCTAATGAGCTCGGGGAATAGGAGGAGGGCCGCGTAGTAGCCGGTCACCGTCGGCCCGAAGCTCCAGTTCAGGATGACGAGGTCGGTGCTCAGGAACAGCACGACCCCGATCCGATTGAGTACGGAGAAGCCGCCTAGGTGGAGCAACTCTTCAGAACGACGTCTATTCACGTAGTTCCAGGCGACTTCGAGCTTTGGCGTCAGATTACGCCACAGCCACACGCTGCCGGCGATCGACACGAATCCCGATACGACAAAGCCAAGTCCCACCTGCCACAGGCTTGCCGGAAAAATCGCAAAACAAAGGACCACGGTGCCGATGCGCGATACCATGATGAAGATGCGCAATATGTTGCGAAGATCGAAGCGCTGAAAAATGATGGCGGGCGCCGAGAAGTTGCTGTCGATGATCGTCATAAGGAAGTGCAGCGCCACGCATCCAAAGAGGATTCGCGATTGGTTCTCGAGCCCGTGCGGTACCGCGAAGACGAAAGGGAAATAGTAGGTGAGTGCAGCGGCGAACGGCAGCAACAGCAGCACAAAGAGGCCGCAAACCATGAGCGCACTATTGAAGGTGCGATTGGCGGCAAGATCATCGTCGCGGTGCAGCTCGATGGTAAGGTAGCGATTGACGGCGGTGCTGATGCCATCAGAGACGGTCGCTGCATAAAGCACGAGCATCTGCGCCAGCGACATCAGACCGAGGGCGCCCACGCCGACGTGTCGCACCAGGAACGGGATATAGAGCAGCATCGCGACGGCGGTCAGCACGACGTATGCCACGTTGGTGGAGAGATTGATGGGGAAATGACTGCGCGCATCGCCATGCGCGATCGCAGGTGCGCGCCTTGCGTGCGGCGGACGCCGCCATGACGCATCTCCGGCTGCGACGCTTTTGCCGACGAGAAGAGAGTCTGCCGAACCGCCAGGCCGCATGTAGCCTCTAAGGTTTTCGCGCCTATGCCACGCGGCTAGCTGCAGTCGCATCCATCTGGGCGGCATCCAAATCGACGGAAGTAGCCTCGCCTTCGCCCGCTGGGGATTCTGGACCGTGGGCCGCAAGTCCGGCCTCATTGTTCGCGCAGGTCGCATTGCCCCACTTGCGATAGATCGATCTCTGCCGCCGCGCGCGCCTCCACCCATTGGCGATTGCCTGCTTTGCCTCGGCGGGAGCGCGCAAAAAGTGACCGCGATAGTCATAAGCCAGAGACCAAGCAGCTGATTGCGAGCCCGGCTGCCGGATCGCATCGTATGGCTGCTCAGCCTCGGCAGGTTGCGCGATTAGAGCGGCTGGCGGAATCAGCGCCGCAGTGAGGCGCGTATGCGGCGAGCCGCCGAGCTTCAGCGCCTGCTGCAGCAGAGCAAAGGCGGATGCCGCGGCACTGCGCTGCGTGCGCCCCTTCTCGAGCGTGACAACGACGCTGTCGCCGACGGAGAGGAGCGCAAGGGCGCAGGAGGAACCAGCCACTGATGGAGCATTGATAATGACGCACTCGTAGTCCCTGCGCAGGCGGAACAGCTCCTCCTTAAGTGGCTCGCACACCCTTCCGTAATGGAGCGCCGTTGCTGGAATTTGCACCACGGTTGCAGCAAGCTTGTTGCGTTTGCGACTTGCGGCACAGACCTTTTCATCCCCGTCGGCGCCGGCCGCATCCTCCGGACCGACGAAATCAATAATCGCGACCTGCCGGCCGAACTGCGCCAGGGACTCCGCAATTGCCTCTGCCAATTCCGGCCGGCCTTCGCCGTCCGCGCAGGAGGTGATGAGCACGACTTTGGGCAGCTTTCCTTTCGCGTCCGCCTGCAGCCCCGCGAGCACCAGTCGCTGAACGTCAGTTTGGTCGAGTTCATCGCCGTCGCATTTGAGCTCCACGCAGGGCACGCCATGGGCCTCCTCGCAGTGCCGCTGCGTGTCGATCGTGCGCCCGAAACGGTCGATGGTCAGAGCCGCGGCACAGCCCAGCAGCGAAAATGCGAACAAGCCGGGGACAAGCAGCAGCAGCCCGCTGGAGTTAGGCCGCACTGGCGCACTGGCGAGGTTGAGGACCCGTACTCCGACTGTCGAGCGCGCGACGCGCTCCAGCGTCTCCTGGCGCCGGTGCAGCAATTCTTCGAATATCTTCGATGCCGATGCCGCCTGGCGCTCCAGTAGGCTAAGCTGCGCCTTCTTGTCCAACTGTTCGCTCGCCGCCGCTTGCAGTCCGTCGAGGTAGTCCTGCAATTGCTCGTCGGCGGCGCGCGCGGCGATCACGTCGTCCTTGAACTGGACAATAGCGGCCTGCAGCGCTTCCGGCGCAGGCGCGGCCGTGGCCTGCGGCTCAGGCCCGTGGGCGGCTGGATCGAGAGGCAGTTCGACGCCATCGAGCGGTAATTGGTAGCCGATGAGCCTGGCAATCGACGCCGCATTCTTGCCGATTCCCGAACGCTCCAGTTCTTCAAGTTTGCGCAACTCTTCCTTGCGCTTGCCGTCCTCTATACGGGCTAGAGCGACTTGCTTGCTGACGTCGGCGATCGTCTGCACGTCTGTGGTGTCGGTGTCGCTGATGCCATGCGTCACGCGGTACATCTGCGCGGCACGATCGGCATTCTGCACCTCGTCGCCGACCTTTGCGATCTGGCGATCGAGATAGTTCAGCAACTCCTGGCCGTCCGCGCGGCTGGCATCGCGCAAGGTGTCGATGTGCACTTGCGCCACGGCGTTGGCCAACGCCGCAGCGCGCTTTGGATGCCTGTCGGTCACCCGGATGGTAACGACGCGCGAGCGTTGTGCTTGATAAATCCTCAACGAACCCCGCAGTGCGGGGACGGTCGGCACAGTTCCGAGAGCGGTCGCGGCCTCGCCCGTCGCCGCCTTCAGTCTCTCGATAACCCGTTGCAGATGTGCTTCGGAGTCGAGCATCACGAGCTGCGTTTCCAGGAAGGATTCGTCGATTGTGCGGTCAGATTTCACGTTGCCCGGAGGCCCACCGACGCCGAGCTGCACCTCGGCCGTAAAAGTGCGTGGGAAGGTGAAAACAGCGAGCGCAATCAACGCCGTACCCGCGAGCGCGATGGCCACTATCAATTTTTTGTGGCCAACGAGGATCTCGACGACGTCATTCAGCGTTGAAGCGAGACCCAAGTGCCGCGCACCGTGCGATGCGGCGGGAGAGCCGGAAAAAGTTGCATTTCCAATGCGCTGAGATCGAGTCATGGGACGCGCGTCCAGGTCCGGTACTTCTGTGCGGTCGTCGAGGAAGCGTGGAGATCGATCGGCATTTCGGCGATCCATGCCGCTCGAACGGAGACGTGCGCGGCAATTGACGTTTAAGGCATCGGCAAAGAACTCGTCATCATGCATATGGATGAACCACTACGTCTCAAGCCGCCGCCGGTGCGCGCGATCGAGGGAACTCGACATCATCCAAATGAATGAAAATGCGGAGTCTCAAGCGGCCGCAGTGGGGGCGATCGAGGGAACTCGACATCATGCAAATGAATGAAAATGCGAAGTCTCAAGCGGCCGCAGTGGGGGCGAACCGATAGCTTACGCTGCGCAAGACTTGCGGAAATCGCGACGCTCGTTTTTGAGAAGTTGACGCGCGTGATGTCGCGCAAAGGAAGAGATAATGCAAAATTGTTGTAAGTTGAAGGTACACTGCATATGTGATACGGGACGTCCGAAATGCGCGTACTTAAAACGTTATAAGAAATTCGCTTCACGGAGAACATCAAGGTCGGGACGCGGGACTTCGACCGTTAGGGGCCGCCCCAAATCCCACCTCGTTAAGGATCGAATTGCGAGTGGGTGAGTGCCACATGACCCCTGACGCACCAGAGTTTTCAAATGTTCGCGACGACTCCTCCCGGCTCATTTCAGCTGAAAGACAGTTTGCAATTCTGCCTGCTGACGGGTGCACCGGTCAGGCTGTCGACCCCTACTACGGACTCCTCTTGAACGTCCTCAATCGCGTTGGTTGTGGCGCTGCCGTGCTCGACGAGGTCGGCCATATCGTGGATCTGAACGAAACGGCCAGCCGCCTGCTGGGGGGGCACGATGCGCCCGGAAACGCGAACGATTTATCGATGGGCCCTCAGCACAACGAGGTGATCCACGCGGCGGCGATGGAGTGCGCACGCGGGCGAGCTTGGGTCACGGTCGAGCGCAATACCGGCCGGCCCATCGTTATGAAGCCGGTGGCGACAACGGATGGGCGCGCGGGAACTCTGGTCCTGATCATTGACCTGAATAGCGGCATGCAGCCTACCCCGGAAACATTGAAACGGCTCTTTGGGCTCACGTCAGCCGAGGCCAAGCTAGCCGCCGGCCTTGCTGCGGGCTGTAGCACCTCGGAGCTGGCGACCCGGCTGAGGGTGGCGCGATCCACCATCCGTTCCCAACTCGCCTCGATCTATTCAAAGACCGACACTCGTCGACAGGGCGAGCTCGTGTCGCTGCTGTCGAGGGTCTCTTTTCTTCCTTGACCATGAAAGTTCGCCTGAGCGAACGCAACGCGTGTGAGGTAGCGTTGCGGTTGCGCGCGGCGCATTTCAACGCGAGAGCTATCGCGCTTTTCGATAGACGATCACGCTTCATCCAAATGCACGATGACACGTGTCTGTATACCGCCTACCATTTTTTCGGTGGAGGTTGAGCTCGGATCCACGAAGCATTGTTCGACCGCATAAGCATTGCTTCCATCGTCCACACTTCGCAGACAACGGGCGAACGAAGCGGCGCTCCCCCTCCCGAGCTTAGTACAAGTGTAGAGTAGAGGCTTTCGATGAAGGCTGTCATCCAGGCCGGCGGCAAAGGCACGCGGCTGCGCCCCTATACGTCCGTTCTTCCCAAGCCACTAATGCCGATTGGGGCCCGCCCCGTTCTCGAGCACCTCTTGAAGTGGCTGCGCCGCAGCGGGATTCGGGACGTCTACATTACAACCGGCTATCTGGGTCACCTCATTCGCAGCTTTTGCGGCGACGGCTCCCAGTGGGACATGTGCATCAAGTACTCGCAGGAGATGGAGCCGCTCGGCACGATCGGTGCGCTAAATTTGCTACACGATGAAATGGATAGCACGTTCCTGGTTCTCAACGGCGACCTGCTCACCGATCTCAGTATCAAGGCGTTTGCCGCTTGCCATCGACGCCATGGCGGCGTCCTCACCATCGCGACGACAAAGCGCTCAATGAAGATGGACTTCGGCGTCATCGACATTGACGCGGAAGACCGGGCGATGAATTTCCACGAGAAGCCGGTCTTGTCGAACCTCGTCAGCATGGGGGCCTATTTTATGGAGCCCGAGGTGCTGCGCTACATCCCGCCTGATATGCCGTTCGGCGTCGATGATCTCGTGCATTGCATGATGGATCGTGATGCCGCCGTGCACGTCTTCAAGCATCAGGGACTGTGGCTCGACATCGGACATGTCGATGATTTTCACCGCGCCCAAGAAATCGACTGGACTGATCAGTCTCCCTCGCTCGAGAACGTGACAGTCTAGCGGCCACGAGCGCTACGGTGCGTAGGAGTGGTATGAGATGATCTTTGTTGCCGAGCCAGTGGTCGGTGCCGACGAGAAGGCCGCGCTCGCCGAAGTGATCGATAGCGGCTGGATCACGATGGGCGAGCGGGTGAGGTGCTTCGAGAAGGCCTTTGCGAATGCCCATGGCGCGGCTGACTGCGTCGCGGTAAGCTCGTGTACGGCGGGATTGCATCTCATCCTGCACGCGCTCGGTTTGGGGGCAGGCGACGAAGTGTTGGTTCCCAGCCTTACATTTGTCGCCACGGCGAGCAGCGTACTCTACGTTGGCGCGCGGCCGGTTTTCGTCGACATCGAATCAACGAGCTGGCCCGTGATGTCGCTGCGCGACGCGTCAGCGAAGCTGACGAGCCGCACCAAGGCTGTCATTTTCGTGCACTACGCGGGCTACGCCTCCGACAAGGAACAGTGGCAGGCGTTCGCCGCCGCCAACAATCTGTTGTTGATCGAGGATGCCGCTCACGCGGCCGGCATGCCTGGAGCCGGCACATACGGCGCGGCCGCCGCCTTCAGTCTCTATGGCAACAAGAACATGACGACCGCCGAGGGCGGCGTGGTTTTCGCTCCGGATGAGAAGCTGCGCGAGCGCATTCGCCAGATGCGTGGCCATGGTCTGACAAGCGGCACCTTCCAGCGGCACGCCAGCGGCAGACCAACCTACGATGTCACAATGCTGGGCTTCAATTATCGCATGGACGAGTTGCGCGCCGCCATCGGCCTCGTGCAGCTGCGCAATCTCCCTGCATGGAACGCAAAGCGCCGCTCGCTCGCTGCCCTTTACAGAGCGCAGCTCGCTAGGCTCGATAGCAAAATCGAGGTGCCTTTTATACAGGGGGAGGCATCGAGCTACCACATCATGCCGGTCATTCTTCCCAAGCACGTTGAACGCCAAAAAGTCATTTCCGCGCTTTTTCGAGCCGGCATCCAGACGACAATCCATTACCCGCCGGTGCACCTCCTCTCTTTCTATAGGCAGCAGTACCCCGATGTACGGCTGCCGATTACCGAGGATTACGCGGCGCGCGAGCTTACGCTTCCGCTGCACCCGCGGCTTGCGCCAGCGCATGTCGAGGAAATTTCGCGGCATGTAGCGCAAGCCACTATGCCTGTCAGAGAGACTGCGGAAAGCACATTGTGAAAATAATAGAGATACCAGACCAGGAATCCGCGAACGTCGGCAACGTATGCCGGCGTATCTTCGACTTGCTCTTCGCCGGCACCGCCCTCATTTTGCTCAGTCCCCTCATCGCCGTCATATCCGCCGCCATATGGCTCGAAAGTGGCGGCCCGATGCTCTACGTGCAGACGCGCATCGGACGGCTCGGCGTTTCGTTCCGCATGTACAAGTTCCGCAAGTTTCATGCGAGTTGCGACGACAGCGGAATGCCGCTCACGCTGACCGAGGACGAGCGCATGACCGAGGTCGGGAAGATCTTGCGATCGACCAAGCTCGACGAGATCCCGCAGCTATGGAACGTGTTCGAAGGCAGTATGTCCATCGTAGGGCCGCGGCCGGAATCAATGGCGTTCGCCGATTGCTTCACCGGAGGCATGGAGAAGGTGCTCGAGCACAAGCCCGGTATTTTCGGCCCGAGCCAGATGCTGTTCCGCAACGAAAGCGTCTTTTATTCGGACGCATGCAGCCCGGCGGCTTTTTATCGCCGCTACCTCTTTCCGGCCAAAGCGCAGATCGACCTTGCCTATTACCCGAAAAGGACTCTCGCCAACGATGTCATCTGGGCGATGCGTTCCTTGTTTGCGGTTCTAGGTTTCAGCGGTCCGGCAACGGCGCCCCTAACGCCCGACCCGCACTCGTCAATGTCCGACAACATGGGCAGCGAGGTGGGAGTCAACAAGTGACATATAAGGGTTTGAACGTTCTCGTAACGGGAGCCGACGGCTTCATCGGATCGCACCTGACTGAGGCCCTCGTGCGCCGCGGCGCTCTTGTCACGGCGCTCAGCTGCTACAATTCCTTCGACAGCCATGGATGGCTGGACGATATGCCGAGCGCCGTGCGCCGCGACGTCTCCGTCATTCGCGGCGACATCCGCGACGGCGCGTTCTTGCGCCGCATCATGCACGGTCAAGATACCGTATTCCATCTGGCGGCGCTGATCGCCATCCCGCAGTCCTACCTCACGGTTCAGTCGTACATCGATACGAATGTGCTCGGGACGTTGAATGTTCTTGAAGCGGCGCGGGACCATTGCGTACGCCGCGTCGTGCACACCTCGACCAGCGAGGTATATGGCACCGCGCACACCATGCCGATCAGCGAGTCCCACCCGCTGCAGGCGCAGTCTCCATATTCGGCCTCCAAGATCGGAGCAGACATGCTGGCCGACGCTTTTGCGCGCTCCTTCCAACTTCCGGTCGTCGTCCTGCGCCCGTTCAACACATATGGACCGCGGCAAAGCGAGCGCGCCATCATTGCCACCGTCGTGCGTCAGGCACTCGATCCGCAGGTCGACGCCGTGATGGTCGGCGACACCGATGTCGTACGCGACATGACGTTCGTCGAGGATACTGTCGAGGCTTTCCTCGCTATTGGTCTGGCACCGGGTATCGAGTTCGGCCAACCCTACAATGCTGGCAGCGGCCGATGCGCAAAGATCTCTGATCTCATCAGCATGATCCTCGATGCATGCGGCTCGTCCAAGCCCGTTCAGCACGACAAGACGCGGCTGCGGCCGAAGAACTCCGAAGTGCGCGCCCTGCTAGCCAACAGCGACCGGCTTACGGCGGAGACCGGCTGGTCCGCCAAGACGCAGCTCGCGACGGGCCTGGAACGCACTATCGTCTGGTGGCGCACGAGACTGGAGGCCGGAAAGGTTCGCTGCGATGCGCGATACATCACGTGACGCAGGAAATCGGCGAATGGTGAGGCTGCTGGGTGAACGGAGGAACGACTAATGATCCTGTCAATCCGGACCCACTGGATGCGTTCGCGCCGACGTAGCGCGATCCACACTCGTTTGGCGGCATTCTTCCTTGCCTGCTCGCTTTCAGGCACTCCCGCGATGGCCGAATATCGACTGAGTCCGGGCGACATCGTCGAAATTGCAGTCGCCGGCCTACCAGACATCCGCCAGCGCACCGCCATCCAGCTCGATGGCTACATCTCAATCCCGCTAGTGGGGCGCGTGCGCCTGCAGGGCCTCACGGCAGCGCAGTTGCAGACGAAGATCGAGAGGGCGTTGTCGGGCAAGCAGCTTCGCATGCGCGCGCCCGGCTGGCGCGACCGCTTCGTCTTGATCCAGGCAGGCGATGTTGCCGCGTCGGTCGCCGAGTACCGGCCGATCTTCGTCTCGGGCAACGTGCTCACGCCCAACCAGTACCCCTATAGCCAGCGGATGACGGCACGGCAGGCAGTGGCTCTTTCCGGCGGCTATAGCCTTCCGAAGGGTCTGCTGTCGCCTGTCAACTACGACCAAATCGACCTGCGGCGAGATTATCGCGAGCTATCGATCGAGCTGACGCGAGAAAAGGTTCATTTGCGCCGTCTCAGCGCAGAGCTCGAGGATAAGGACTCGCTGGCACCTGCTGATGTCGAACCTGGCGCTCCGCGCGAGCTTCTCGCCGATCTCGAGCAGACCGAGCAGCGCTCTCTTGAGATAAGTCTGCAAGCACATCGTCGCGAAAAGAGCTTGCTCGAGGGCGCCATCACGCATGCGGAGGAGCAGATCAAGCTGTTGGAGACCCAGGAGAGTGACGAGCGGCAAGGCTTGCAGAACGAGGCCGATGAGCGCGAGCGGGTAGCCAAGCTGGTGAAGAAAGGAACGATTACGTATCCGCGGCTTGTCGAGACGCGCCGGGCCGAGCTGCAGCAGTCGAGTGGCTTGCGGCGCATCCAGCTCGATTTGGCGCGCGAGCGCCAAGAGCGCGATGAGACGAAGTCACGACTGGAACGTCTCGACGCGCAAAAGAAGCTGGGGCTGCTGCAGGAGAGTGCCGCGTCAAAAGCAAAGATTGCTTCTCTGAATGTCCGCCTCGACGTGATCGCCGAGAAAATGCGCGTCTCTGGGTCGCGTGCTCCGGGCACCAATCAAAATGTGCAGTCGAACATTGCTATTCTCCGCATGGTCGGAAATACGCTGCGGCAAATTCCGGCCGACGAGAATACGGAGCTCTACCCCGGCGACGTTGTCGAGGTGGGAGAGCGCGGCGACTTCTTCGCTTCGCTCGATCGCATGAACGGTAGCTCCGGGACGCCGGCCGAACCAACCCACTGAACGGATAGAAAATCGTGATCACCAAAGGGGAGCTGCCATGAGCCTCATGGGCAAGGCCAAGAGCGCCGTGGACCTGGTTGAACAGGGGCGTTTTGGAGAGGTTTGGGCGGCTTTCAAGACGCATTGGCGGTCGGATACCTTGGCATATGGGCTGCGACGAGACCTGACGCGGCCGTTTACGGCGCCGGCCGCGAAGATCCCCATCACGGTCCGGCCGCTTGAGGAGCACGACATGGATCTGTTTCGCGTTCAGCGAGGTGCGGACCTGTCGGCCGACGGCATCTATCAGAGGATGAGCCGGCTGCGCATGATGGAAGATGGCATCGGCAAAGGGTATACGGCTGTCGATGCGGACGGCCGCGTCGGCTATGTGCAGTGGCTGTTCTTTGCCAAGGACAACCATAAGGTCGCGACGCATTTTCACGGCCTCTTTCCCCAACTCGGGCCCGACTATGCGCTGCTCGAGGGCGCCTTCACCTTCGAAGCCTTTCGCGGCAAGGGCATCATGTCCTCTGCCATGGCACTCATTGCCGAGGAGGCGGGAAAGGGCGGCGCGCGTTTCGTGATTACGTTTGTGACAAAAGACAACCTGCCCTCGATGAAGGGGTGCGAGCGCGCCGGGTTTGAGCGCTATTGCGTGCGTACCGAACGGCATCGCCTCTTCCGCATGGCCATCGAATTCAGCCCGCTCGCCGTACCCCCGGTCGATAGGGGCACCGAGGCACGGCAGCTGGCGGTCTAGGCGCGATGAATGCTGCCATGATTACTGTCTCGCGCATCCCATTGAATGAGGTCCCCTGGCACGCTCTTGATGCCTATCAAGACCGGTCGCCCTTTCAAACCAGGGCCTGGCTTGAATATCTCACCCGGTCGCAGCGGGGCGAGCCTGTGGTGGCAAGCATCGCAGATGCCGGCCGTCCAGTCGGCTATTTCACCGGCGTGATCGTACGCAAGATGGGCCTGCGCATCCTCGGCAGCCCATTCAGAGGCTGGGGCACGCCCTATCTTGGCTTCAACGTCGCGGAAAGCGTCGAGCGGCACAGGCTCATCGAACCATTGGTGGAGTTCGCGTTCCGCTCCCTGGGGTGTCATTTCGTCGAAATTGTAGATCGGGGTATGCCCTGCATACTGCCTAAACCTCTTCGTGGTGGAGCTGAGCGCGCCTTTGAGACGATGGAGATCGACCTGCGCCAGAGCGAAGACGCGATTTTCGCCGCGATGGAAAGTGCCTGTCGCAGGTGCATTCGCAAGGCGGAAAAAAGCGGTGTCACGATCGAGGAGGCCCGCGCGGAAGGCTTCGCCGAGGACTACTACGCGCAGCTCGAAGAGGTCTTCGCTAAAAACGGCAGGTCGCCGCCCTACGGGATCGACCGTCCCGCCAAGCTCATCGAATGCGTGCATCCGACCGGCGATCTGCTCTTGCTGCGCGCGCGCAGTGCGAACGGCGATAACATCGCGACAGGCATCTTTCCCGGCCGCGGTAGCGTCGCCTACTTTTGGGGCGGGGCAAGCTGGCGCCAGCATCAGCACCTGCGTCCCAATGAGCTGCTCATGTGGGCAGCGTTTCGCTACTGGAAGGCGCGCGGTATCACCAGCTTCGATATGGGTGGCTTTGCGAAGTACAAGCAGAAGTTCGGTGCAAGGCGCGTCTCCTACCAGCACCTCGTACACTCGCGCTACGGTCTGCTCATACCGTTGCGCGACGCCGCGCAGCGGGCTTGGCATTTGCGCTGGTCGCTCAGAACCCCGCGCCTGCCCGTGGAGACGACAGCATCCCAAGGGCGGTCTGCGATTCTGTAGAGATAACGTCCGAGCCCGGTTCCATAAAAGGTCGCAATCAATTGTCGCCCCTGCGACCGAGCCAGGTCTGGTCGATACGGACCAAGCTGCAGATGCCGGGGCGAACGCGCGACTTCGCTCTGTTCAACTTCGCCATCGACCGCAAGCTACGTGGCTGTGACGTCGAAACCTTGCGCGTCGATGACATTGCGCCGAGCGGCTATGCAATGGACCGCGCGACCATCAAGCAGAAGAAAACAGGCGGGCCGGTGCGCTTTGAGCTGACCGACCAGACTCTTCTGGCAA
>Ga0315553_10000760_pt1 | contig 27754 bp, 23 predicted proteins | sample SalMarSW160140MG_FD_203099 | JGI IMG/M metagenome (GOLD analysis project Ga0315553, IMG submission 203099) | Salt marsh sediment microbial communities from the Plum Island Ecosystem LTER, Massachusetts, United States - Salt Marsh Sediment SW1601-40 ... | reverse complement strand
GGTTCCAATTCATCTGCCGGTTCAAGTCGCGAATCGCCACCGTGCCGTCGACATTGACCGTGCCGTCCGGCTGCGTGCGAATCGCCGCTTCGTGCGTGTCGTGCTCATCCGCGATCTGGCCGACGATCTCCTCTAAGATGTCCTCCAGCGTGATAAGGCCCTGCACCTCGCCGTACTCGTCGACGACGAGCGCCATCTGCGCCTTCTTCTTCAGGAACTGATTGAGCTGCTCCTTGAGCGCCGTGGTGTCGGGCACGAACCACGGCTCCACGGCGAAACTCATGATGTCGAGCTTGGTGACGTCCCAGCCAGCCTGGCCGAGCGCCGAAAGAAGATCTTTGGTGTGCAGCACGCCGATGATGTTCTCGGGCTCGCCCTTCCATATGGGCACGCGGGTGTATTGCGAGCGCAAAAGATCGTCGAGGATCTTTTGCGGCGGCTCGTCGGCGTTGATCATCTCCATCTTCGTGCGATGGACCATGATGTCGGCCACCTGCAGATCGCGCAGGTCAAGCACGCCGCCCAGCATGTCGGCATCGTGACGGGCAACCGCGCCTTCCTTTGTTTGCAGCTCAATGGTGCCGCGGATCTCCTCGTGAGCGGCGAGGATGTTGGCCTCGTCGTCGGCCTTGGACGGCGTGAGCTTCAAGACCTGACGCACGATGAACTCCACGGCCATGGTCAGCGGCTTCAGCAGCACGATAAGGGCCTGCATGACCGGGGCCACGGTCAGCGAGATGCGATCAGGAAATGCCAGCGCGTACGTCTTGGGCAGAACCTCGGCAAAGACAACGACCAGCGCCGTCATCACAATGGTTGCGTAGACGACACCCACATCCCCGAACAGCCCGATCAGCAGGCTCGTCGTCAGCGAGGAGGCCAGAATGTTGACGAGGTTGTTGCCGAGCAGAACCGTGCCGATGATGCGCTCGGGCGCCGCCAGCAGGCGATTGACCTTGCGTGCGTGCTCATTGCCTTCGAGCTCGAGGGCGTGCATGCGAGCGCGCGAGGCAGCGGTAAGCGCCGTCTCCGATCCGGAGAAGAACGCCGACAGGACGATCAGCAAGCTGACCGCGATTAAGGTGAGAATGATCTCCAGGGGCATGGGGATAATGGCGCTTTGGCTGATGGGTTTCGCAGGTCTCGGGGCCCTGTTGGCCACGGCTTAAGGCGGCACATACGGGCGGTCCGCCGGTAAAGGGCGCAAGACTAGCACACTTCCGATTTCCGAAGGTTAGCGGCCCGGCTCTTACGCGATCTCGCCTGAGAGAAAGCCGCTGACGCGCTCGGGCGGCACGTTGCGCGCGATGAAGGCCTCGCCGATAGCGCGCGCCAGAATAAACGTGAGCTTGCCGTGGCGCACCTTCTTGTCCTGGCCCATCAGTCGCATGAGCCCGGCGACTTCCGGCTTTGCGCCGGCGATGTCACTGATGCGCGTCGGCAGCCCCACGGCGGCAAAGTGCGCCGCCACGCGATCTGCGTCCGCTTGCCCGCAGTAGCCCAGGTCCGCAGAGAAACGGAACGCGAGGCACATCCCGATTGCGATCGCCTCCCCGTGCAGCAGCCGGTCCGAATATCCGCACCAGGCTTCGAGCGCGTGCCCGAAGGTGTGCCCAAGATTGAGGAGCGCGCGCTCGCCCTGCTCGGTCTCGTCGCGCCCAACGATAGCGGCCTTGAACTTGACGCTCGTCTCGATCGCCCGCGTCAGCGGACCGGCTTCGAAGGCAAAGATCCCTTTCCAGTCCTGCTCGAGCCACGCGAAGAAAGCCGCGTCCCCCAAGAGACCGTACTTCGCAATCTCGGCGTAGCCGGCGCGCATTTCGCGGATCGGTAGCGTGCGCAGCGTCTCGGTGTCGGCAACGACGAGGCTCGGCTGGTGAAACGCGCCGATGAGGTTCTTGCCCTGCGGTGTGTCGATGCCGGTCTTGCCGCCCACCGAAGAATCGACCTGTGCCAACAGCGTGGTCGGAATCTGCACGAAGCGCACCCCGCGCCTCAAGATCGCGGCGGCAAAGCCGGCAAGGTCGCCGATCACGCCGCCGCCCAGCGCGACGATGAGGTCGCCGCGTTCCAGCCCCAGCTCGAGCAGGCGCTCGCACAGCGGCGCGAGCACAGCAAAGCTCTTCGTCGCCTCGCCGGGTTTCAGGATGATCGTGCCCGCATGCTGTTCGTCTTGTTTAAGCGCCGCTTCAAGCGTGGCGAGCTGACAGCGCGCGAGGTTCTCGTCCGTCACGATGCCGCACTTGATACCGGATCCGGAAGAATCCAGCCGCGAGGCGATCAGATGTCCCGATTGGCCCAAAAGTCCCGGCCCGATGAGCACGTCGTAGGTTCTGTCGCCCAGCGGCACGCTCACCGTGTGAACGGCCTCGCGTGGAGATTGGCGGCCTTCGGTGACGGCGCTCATGGCGCGCCCTCGGGCGGCGAGGCCGTCTGCAGCGTCCGCGCCAACAGCTCCAAGATCTCCGCAACAATAAGCTCGTGCGGCACATCGCGGCTTTCCACCGTTATGTCGGCCTGTGCATAGATGGGATAACGGTCGTCCATGAGCTTCTGCATCACGGTCTCTGGATTGCCGGTCTTGAGCAGCGGGCGGTTGTTGCGCTTGCCAACGCGCCGAATGAGCAGCGGTAGCTCCGCCTTCAACCACACGGAGACACCGCCCTGAGCAATGGCCTCTCGCGTCGCTGCATTCATAAAGGCGCCGCCGCCCGTCGCCAAGACTTGCGGGCCGGAGCGCAACAACCGGGCGAGCACCTTGCGCTCCCCATCCCGGAAATAGGCCTCCCCGTGCTCGGCAAAGATGTCCTCGATGCTCTTGCCCGCCGCCTTCTCGATCTCCTCGTCCGCGTCAACGAACGGCAGGCCGAGCTTGGCGGCTAGCCTGCGCCCGACCGCCGATTTGCCGCAGCCCATGAGGCCGACCATGACGATCGACTTTTGGTCCAAGAGCGATTTGATCGCGTTTAGCGCGTGGGCCTCAGCCATTTTTCTCGTACTCTTCCGATCAGGCCCGAATCAAATGATGACCGGGAATAGCCGTGCCCCGCGTCGAGAAGGACGCCGTCGCGTGTCTCGTGTTACGGGCAATGAACGCGCCACACGCTCTATGCGCCGCCTACTTTGGAATGTCGTCAAGTGCAAGTCATAATGGTGCCAACTTGGAAAGAGACTTAAGCTTTGGGGACGGGATAGCAAAATGCCGAGCTTGTTCCGGTTTCTTGTGGTCGTCGGCACGATTGGTGCCATCATCACGGGGACCCTTTATATTCTAGCCACCAAATTCGAACCCGAAACGAGCACGGTCACCAAGCCCGTTCCGGGTGTCAAAGTACGAACAGAGTGACCGGCTCAAGAGCCATGCGAAAGCCAGCCCTCGCTCATTTGTTGATCGCGTTGCTTTCACTCCCCCTTGTTGCGAGCCGCGCCTCCGCCCAGGAGTGGAATCCATTCGACCCCTTCGCCAGCTCCGAGCGCAAACCTGCGCAGGCGCAGACGCCCCCACCGGCCAAAGTACCCGATGCGCCGCAGTTTCTCGATAAGAAGAGCTTCTCGGTTGAACGCACAGAGCTCGCGCCGGTCATGGCCACCGACGGCTCCGGACTTCCTTTCGAGCTCTGGCGCGGTCTCGACGTGACGATGCTGGAAGGCCTCATCGCCGAGCTCGACATCCCCCCGCGATCCCCGGCACTGCATGGACTGTGGCTGCGTCTCATCACCTCCAATGTGACGCCGCCCGCGGGTGGCGAGGCCGATCAGGAATTCATGGCTCTGCGCCTAGAGACGCTCTACCGGTCGGGCCTGCTTGAGGAGGCCTCGCGCGAGCTTGCGAAAATGCCGGCGGGCACTCCCCTTGTCGCGACGCTCGCCGCACGCAACGAGATCGGCCTCGGGGAAAAGGTGCAAGGTTGCGCCACCGCGCGCAGCGGCGGCGCGCCTACCGGCAAGTTCCCAAAGCACCTCAAAGGCCAGGCAGCCCTCATCTCAGGCTATTGCGCGGCCATCGCCGGAGATGCAGCCGGAGCGGGCCTGGCGGCCGAGCTTGCACGGGAGCAGGGGTTGACCAGATCCATCGGATTGCGGGCGCTCGATGCCATTTCCGTTGGCGCAAAGCCGAAGATTTCACCCGGTCAGCCCATCTCGCTCCTCGACTATCGAATACTTGAGGCGGCCGGCGGTGCTATCGACGGGACAGCGATTCTGAAGGATGCGGCACCATCGATGCTGGCGGCGCTGGCTCTCGACGCCAACACCGAAGCACATCTCAAGCTGGCCGCGGCCGAAGGTGCCGCTAAAGTGAACGCGATCACACCGGAGGCGCTCGCCGACATCTATCGGGCGCAAGCAACCGCCGCCAATCCGCATTCCGAAATTTCGAACACGGCCGAGCGGCGTGCCGCACTCTTCGCTGCAGCCGAGGCCGAGCGCACGCCGCTCAAAAAGGTGCGGCTCATTCGCACTTTTCTCGACGAGGCGCGTCACGCGGGGCTCTATCTCACCGCCTTGCGCATGGTCGCACCCACGTCTGAAAACATCGGCTTTGCGCCGGAAATTGGCTGGTACGCCGAAACGGGCATCGAAATCGCGCTCGCAGCGGGAAATTACGATAGGGCCAGAAGCTGGGCCACGTTCGGGTCGGCCCTCGGCCGCCCAGGAAGTGAGAGCCTCAATCACTGGCTTGCCCTCATCGACATCGCCGACAACGGACCCACGGCCGAACACGGTGCGAGTCTCCGGTATGTCGAGGATCTGGCCGTGCACGGCCGGCTCGATCCTACGCTTTTGCACCGGCTCGCCACCGTGCTCGATGCCTTGGAGTACAACGTCCCAATCCCGTTGTGGGAGGCCGCGAGCCGCACGCCCCAGCCCACAGGTGGCTATCTTCCCGAAACAGGCGTCCTCTCGCAGTTGCAAGACGCGGCCAAGAAGCGGGAGTTCGGCAGAACGGTGCTGCTCGCCATGAAGACGCTGGGGCCGAACGGAGCCGAAGGCGCGCATATGATCGCATTGGGCGATTCGATTCGCGCCCTGAAACGGGCGGGGCTCGAAGGCGATGCCCGCAGGCTGGGCTTCGAGGCGCTGTTTGCGAGTTGGCCGCGTGCCATTGTCAACTAGGCGGCAGATCCTTTGGCTGGGGCGGTCATGATCGAGCCGGCACGGCAGATCGAAGCGTTTCTCGAAATGCTCAGCGCCGAACGCGGGGCGGCCCGCAATACCATCGACGCCTATCGTCGCGACCTTGGCGATTTTTGCGTCTTCCTGTGCCGCCGGAGCACCTCGCTTGGCGCCGCCGTGGCGGCCGACATCTCCGCCTACTTCACGGCGGCCTCGAATGCGGGTTTGAAGCCAGCCACGCGCGCACGCCGGCTTGCGGCCGTCCGCCAGCTCTACAAGTTCCTCCTCGCCGAAGGCCAGGTGGCGAGCGATCCGACGCGTGGCCACACCGGCCCGCGCAAGGAGCGGGCGCTGCCGAGGACGCTCAATGTTGCCGAGGTGGACCGCCTCATTGCCACCGCAGGCCGCAGTGCCGAGACGGCCAATGGGCGTGATCGCATGCGCGCTCTACGTCTCCACTGCCTTTTGGAGATGCTCTACGCGACCGGAATGCGCGTCAGCGAGCTTGTATCGTTGCCGCGCAGCGTGCTTGCGGGAGACGCACGCATGCTGACCATCAAAGGAAAGGGCGGGCGCGAGCGGTTGGTGCCTCTTAATGCCGCCGCAAGATCCGCGCTCGACCGCTATTTGCGGCTCGGAGCTGCTGGGGATGATGATATCGCGGCAACGGTCGCTACCAAGTGGCTCTTTCCGTCCAGAAGCGCGCAGGGTCACCTAACCCGCCAGCGCTTTGGTCAGGACTTGAAAGTGCTTGCGGCAGAGGCTGGGCTCGACGCCGCTCGCGTCAGCCCGCACGTGTTGCGTCATGCATTCGCCAGCCACTTGCTCGATCGCGGGGCGGATTTGCGTTCCGTGCAGCAACTCCTCGGTCATGCCGACATCTCCACGACAGAGATTTATACCCACGTCCTGGAGGAGCGGCTGAAAAGGCTGGTGCAGGAGCATCACCCGCTGGCGAAAAATCGTTAAGGTGTTGCCATCACACTGAGACTACGGCGCTGAGCCGATGAGAGGATCGGTCTTGACAGGAGCGAAGCTGGGGCGCGATTGTCCGCAACTCCCCCGCCACTGCTAAGAGAATTGACTTGGATTATCCCGTTCCCATCCGGACGTATCTCGATTTCGAGAAACCGATCGCCGAGCTCGAAAGCAAGGTGGCCGAGCTGCGCGCCCTCGAAGGGGACGACCGGCCGGTCTCAATCGCCGAGGAGATCAAAAAACTCGAGCAGAAGGCGCGTGCCGCACTTGTCGATACCTATGCCAAGCTCACGCCGTGGCAGAAGACCCAGGTGGCGCGCCATCCCGAGCGCCCTCACTGCCTCGATTTCGTTGGCAAATTGATTGAGGATTTCACACCTCTGGCGGGCGATCGCTACTTCGCCGAGGACGAGGCCATCGTTGGCGGGCTCGGCAGGTTTCGCGGCCATTCGGTCATGGTGATGGGGCACGAAAAGGGCTCAGACACCGAAAGCCGCATCCGCCACAACTTCGGCATGGCGATGCCCGAGGGTTACCGCAAAGCCGTGCGCCTCATGGAGATGGCTGAACGGTTCAACGTGCCGGTCATCACCCTGATCGATACCGCCGGCGCCTATCCTGGCATCGGCGCTGAGGAGCGCGGGCAAGCCGAGGCGATCGCCCGCTCGACGGATTGCTGTCTGCGCATTGGCGTTCCGCTGATTGCCGTTGTGATCGGAGAAGGCGGCTCGGGCGGTGCCGTGGCCATCGCCACCGCCAACCGCATCCTGATGCTCGAGCACGCGATCTACACGGTGGCCTCCCCGGAGGCCGCTGCGTCCATCCTCTGGCGCGACTCCGCCAAGGCAATCGATGCCGCGACGAACATGAAAATCACGGCCCAGGACCTCGATCAGCTCGGGGTGATCGACGTGATCATCTCCGAGCCTATTGGAGGCGCGCACCGCGACCGCAACTCGATCATGAAGGCCACGGGCGACGCTATCGCCCGGGCGCTGGCGGAGTTCGACGGCAAGACGCCGGCTGAAATCAGAAAGCAACGGCAGGCGCGATTCATGGAGATTGGTCAAGCGCTGTAGCCCTTGAGTTTCCACAGCCGGACAGGTATTTGCCGCCCAATTCCGGTCCAACTCGTCGCGATACTCGCAAGAATGTTGAGAATCGCGCAGTCTCGGCAAGCGCTAGGAAATTCGTAACGCTAACGATATGTTAAGGACTGGAAATCGATGGTGATCACCGTGCGCCAGGGGCACTGCGTATGCGTATGATCATCCTTGGCTCGAACAACAGAGCCCGCCTTTTCGCCGCCTTTGCGGCGGTTGCTGGTGCGTGCGCACTGGCGGCCTGCAGCGGCGGCGCGCCCCAGATTCCACCTGCCGAGCAGCCCCTGAGCAAAGACACGCTGATGCTGCTCGGGCGCAAGGGCATGGATGAGGGCGCTCCGATTTTCGTGCGCATCTTCAAGGAGGAATCGGAGCTCGAGGTCTGGAAGGCCCGCGACGATGGGCGCTTCTACCATTTCAAGACCTATCCCATCTGCAACTGGTCCGGCGATGTGGGCCCGAAAACCGAATACGGTGATCGCCAAGCGCCCGAGGGCTTCTACCGGGTCAACGCTGAGCAGCTTAATCCGAACTCGAAATATTACCTTGCCTTCAACATCGGCTATCCGAACGCCTACGACCGCTCCCTACAGCGAACCGGCAGCTCGCTGATGGTGCACGGCAAGTGCAAATCGGCCGGCTGCTACGCGATGACGGACGCGCTTATGGAGGAGATCTATGGGCTCGCGCGCGAGGCCCTGAATGGCGGGCAAGTGAGCTTTCAGCTCCATGCCTTTCCATTCCGCATGACCAAAGAGAACATGGCGCGCTATCGAGACAACCCGAATTACCGCTTCTGGCGGACCCTGAAGAGGGGCTACGACTTTTTCGAGAAGTATCGCCTGCCGCCCAAGATCGCCGTGTGCGAGCACCGCTACGTCGTCAATGTGGCGTTGTCCTCGCGCGTCGCCTTCAGGCCCGATGGAGCGTGCCCAAGGTTCAGGCATCCGGTCTTCAAGCCCTTCGTGCCGAAACCGGAAGAGATGCAGATGGCCGAGGAACGTATCACCGTCCCTGGCCCGAAGATGCGCGAGGTCGCGACCGCCTCCCCTGCGAAATCGACGCCGGGTGCCCGGGACACGCAAAGTGCTTTTGGATCGTCCTACGGCCTCGGTGCGCCGGTCACGACGGGCAGCACGTCCGCACTCGGCTACTCGCAATAACGCATGCGCAAGAGTCGCTCGCTTACCGCGGTCATCCTTCTTGGCGTTCTGGTTGCCGTCACGGCCGGTATCATCATCGCGTACTGGCCGCAGATCTTTGCCGCAATCGAGCAGGAAATTATCCGCGCCGAGCGCGTAAAAAGGTGGTCGCTCGCCTCCGCGCGCCAAACCCTTCCCGGCACGCCAGACGTGCAGAACCTCTCAGGTCGCCTCAGTTCAGCCGGGCTCTCCCTCGGTGCGCCGATCTTTGTGCGCATCTTCAAGCGCGAGTTCGAACTCGAGGTGTGGCTCAAGCGCGACGGCCGCTTTTTCCATTTCGCCACCTACCCGATCTGCATGTGGTCGGGCAATCTGGGGCCGAAGCTGCGGGAGGGCGACAGACAGGCGCCGGAGGGCTTCTATACGGTGGACGCCGCAGCGCTCAATCCGGCGAGCAAATACCATCGCTCGTTCAATCTCGGCTTCCCCAACGCCTTCGACCGTGCGCACGGGCGCACCGGCTCGTTGCTGATGGTGCATGGAAACTGCCTATCGATTGGCTGCTACGCCATGACTGACCCGGTCATCGACGAAATCTGGACGCTGGTGACGGCCGCCATGACGTCGGGGCAAAAGCGCTTTCAAGTGCAGGTCTTCCCGTTTCGCATGACGGACGCCAACATGACCCGCCACGCCTACGACCCTTGGGCACCGTTCTGGCGTCAACTGAAGCAGGGTTATGACCAATTTGAGCGTGATCGTGTCCCCCCTCAGGTTAGCGTCTGTCGCGGACGCTATGCTTTTCGCGCGTCCGACGGGGATAAGGACGGCGGCGGCGTAATCGAGGACAACTGCGCGGATAAATCCGCCGACAGCTGACGCCCTTGAGCCCGGGGTGAACTCGTTGCAAAATTGCAGCACAACGCCGCACAGGGTTGATCATGGCGCCATGCTGGCCTTCAATTCGAGGGTGACTTGTACGCAGCCGCGGCAGCGCTCCGTGCACGAGGAGGATGGGAGGCGTGTCTGAATGGCGTTGGCTCACGCACACATGAGCCGTGGCATCCTTGGCGTGTGCTCCGCTGTCGCTGCGCTGGCGCTCACAGGCGCTGCGTCGGCGCTCCCGCTCGACCACAAGGGCACGTTTGTCGATCGTGCCGAAAGGAAGCACGCGGCAGCCGCAGGCAAGCTTCCCCTGCCAGGAACGCCGGATCTCGGCCATCTCGACGAGCGCATCGCCAAGAAGGGCTTGCCCGACGATTCGGCAATGCTTATCCGCATTTTCAAGGCCGAGTCTGAGCTTGAGGTCTGGATGAGCCGGGGAGGCGGGGCAGCCTACACGCTCTTTGCCGCCTATCCGATCTGCTATTGGTCGGGCACGCTGGGGCCCAAGCTCAAGGAAGGCGACCGGCAGGCGCCGGAGGGCTTCTACACGGTGACGCTGCCGCAGATCAGTCCCAACGGGCGACGCTGGCCGCAGGCGGTCGACATCGGCTATCCCAACACCTTCGACTTGCTGCACGCGCGCAGCGGCTCGGACATCCTCATCCACGGCGGGTGCGCCTCCATCGGCTGCTTTGCCATGACCAACGGCGTCTACAAGGAGATTCGTAGCCTCGCCGCGCGCGTGCTCGACGCCGGGCAGGCCTACGTCCCCGTCCACGCCTTTCCGTTTCGCATGACGGAAGACAACCTCGAGCGCTACGAGACGCCAGCCGTGCGCGGCTTCTGGCGCAATCTCAAGGACGGCTACGATCTCTTCGAGCGCACGCACCGCCCCCCGCGCATCAGCGTGTGCGGAACGCGCTACCGCTTCGCGGAGACGGGCGCGCTCGATGGCGCCAACCCCGGCCCCATCGACGTATGCCCGAAAACCGCGCTCCTCCTGGACGAGATGGCGGAGATCAACACACGCGTTGCCGAGCAGACCGGCCCACTGCCACTGGAGACGAAACCGGCAATCGCCTTCCTTCCCTCCTACCTCGGCGGCCCCCCGCACGCCAACCTAACCAAACGGGGCCCGCGCTCCCTGCAGCAGCTCGCGCCCGAAACCCTGGTGCCGGGCGTCAGCCCGATCCTGACGCGCCCGCTTCCTTGCTCGCTCGCACTGGCGAGCTGCCGCAGCTACGCCGCCTTGCGCGCCCGCCTCGCGCGCGCCGCAGCCCTGCAAACGCAAGCGCACGTCGTCAAGAAATCGCGCAAAAGAAAACACCGGCACAGGCGCAAACGGCGGCGGCGCCACTAGCGCAAGGGCTTCCACTTGTGCAAAGCACGTGGCCGTGACGCGCATCCTCATCATCGGCGGCTATGGCGCGTTCGGCGCGCGCGTGGCCGAGCGACTTGCCCGCACGCCGGCTTGCGAGATCCTCATTGCCGGACGCACGCCGGACGCAGCCGCGCAGTTCGCCCAACAGCTCGCACCCATGGCCCAAGCCAAGGTGTTTCCCGCGCGGCTGGACGCGGCAACGGTGACGCCTGAGGAGATCGCAGCGCTGAGGCCCAGTGTGGTGATCAACGCGTCGGGCCCGTTTCAACGCCAAGATTATCGCCTGGCGCGCGCCTGCATCGCCGCCGGCTGTCACTATGTGGACCTTGCAGATGCCCGTGCGTTCGTAATCGGGATCACCCGGCTCGATGCGGAGGCGTGCGCGGCGAATGTCTGCGTCATCAGCGGCGCAAGCTCCGTGCCGGGCCTGTCTTCGGCCGTGGTGCACGAATTCTCCGGCGCCTTTGCACGGCTCGACGCCGTCGAGATCGGCATCTCGCCCGCCAACAGCTTCGACCCCGGCGTGGCGACGGCAACCTCGATCCTCGCCCAAGCCGGCAAGCCGCATCTTCAGCTAAGCAATGGGCGCCGCGAGACCGTCCATGGCTGGCAAGGATTGCACCGCCACCGCTTTCCCGTGATCGGCACCCGGTGGCTGAGCAGGGTCGACGTCCCCGATCTCGACCTTTTGCCCATGCATTATCCCACGCTACAAACCGCCCGCTTCTCGGCGGGCGTCGAGGTTGGGCCGTTTCATCTGGGACTGTGGAGCCTGTCGTGGCTGGTACGCGCCGGAGCCGTCCGCGATCTTGGGCCGTTTGCCGCCGGTCTGCTTCGCGCCAAGCGCACGCTCAAGTTCCTCGGCTCCGATCGCGGCGGCATGTTCGTGACAATGCGCGGGCGCGATAGCGACGGCGTGCCGAAGGAGCTGGCCTGGCACCTCATCGCGCGCTCCGGCCACGGCCCCTACGTGCCGGCGATCGCGTCGGTTATTCTGGCAAAGCGACTTGCCGCTGGAACAGGGTCGCCGTCGGGTGCGCGTCCCTGCTTTGCGCTCATTTCGCTTTCAGAGTTCGAGGCCGAGGTCGCCGATTTGGATATCGCGTGCACATCCGAATGGAATGAGCAGTTCAGCGATCGAGGCGGTACGTCGCATGGCAGCCCGTGCAATTCGCGAGAATAGCGCTGAGTTGCCCGAGAACGGCTGTCCTTGTTCCGCCGTCGGCTGCCTCGCGCGATAGGGCTTCGAACTTCTGGTGTGTATCTATGCTCAATATTTGAACTCGGGCGGCAGTTTCAGCGCGTCGGAAATCGAGATGTCGTCCAGCATATCCATGCCTGAACGCTTTGCGCTGCGCGCCACCTGAGCCATGCTGTTTTGTTGCGCCGCATCGACAATGCCTTCAACGCTTTCGAGATAGATGCGCATGCCGCGCCTCAGCTGCTCGCCCTCCTTAGCCGAAATCTCGATCGGCGTGCGCGTCTCAGGGCGGGGCGGGGTCATGCCTCCTGTCACGCCGCAGGCGCTCAGGAGCACGAGGCAGGACGCCAGCATGGCGGGCATGGCGGCCAAGCCGCGCAGCGAACCTGTCTTCCGGTCTCGTCTCTGCTGCACCCAAGCTTCCCGCCGTTACCGGCAACCGTCCAACGGTTTAAAGTGCACCAGATTCGAGTGCGATGATCGCGGACTTAGATCAGGCGCCGATAAGAATGATGCCGCTGCGATGCAGAAGCGACACAGCGGCAGCGTGTTTCAAACAGCCTCGACTGCGTCCGGTCTGCGGTGTATTTCTGAGCCTCGCGCAAAGCATGCTACTTGGGGGTGTTGCCATGCAATACATTTGGGCGGTCAACCCGGAACCTCTCTTACCATTGCTTCGTCAAACCATCGAAGTGTTAGGCCTCGTCTCCTTGCTCGATTGGCTGAGAGTGAATCCCCTGTACGCGGTCGCCGGCATCGCGGTCGTCGCAATTGGCTTTGCCGCTACGAGAAGCAAGGGGTGACGCCGGGCACCCGGCCTGCGTAACTTGGCAGGCGGCCTTGGCCGCGAACATCTTTTCGGCGACTATTGGAGAGCTTCGCGAGCGGGTTGACGCCGCGCCGTCGTCGGTTGCTTTGCCGCGCGCCTCACCAACTCGGCCACCGCAACCTCGCCGTCGGTGATGTAGTGGTTGACGTGGTCGGTGATCAGACGGTCGCCCGTCTGATAGAGAGCCACCTCATCGATGACGCCCGACCGGCGCAACGCTCCGATGATGTAATCGCGCTCGGCATTGGTGTCGGCATCGGTTGCGTGCGTGATCTGGAAGGTCAGCCGGGTCAGCCCGAAGCCAGTATCCTTGGTGCCGGCGCCGACCCACAGCACAAAGTCGTCCTCCGGCGGCCGGTCGGTGTTGAGCCAGAAGCTCGTCGCATTGGCGCCGGGCTCGATAGCCGCGAGACTCTTGGCCCAGAACCGTGCGTGATGCCGCTTGCGGGGGCTAGCGCCGATCGCCTGCTGGAAGCCGATGTCCTGGCCGCGCCCGAACAGGTAGAGCGTGCTGAACGGTGCGGTCGGGTAGCGCGTATCGAGTATGAAAGCCCGAGCCATGCGCCACGCGCTCTTGAGGCTCAACCGGTCCGCTTCGGCCCAGCCAGCGGCGGCGAAGGCGGCGCGCAGCTGCCCATAGGTACCGATCAACGCGAGATTGACGGGGTCACCCGGCAGTCCGTCGGCCGTGACCGTGAAACGGGGCACGTGCCGGCGCCGCAAGATCTTGTGGCCCATGCGAACGGCGTAGGGGAGGATGGCGTAGGCGGCGATGGCGTAGGTCGCGCCGAGCGCCAGAATCCAGGGCAGCTGCCGGTCCGCGACATCGAAGACCACGAACACGATCAGCCAGACGCTCAAGACGCCAATGGCGAAAATCGCCAAGCGCTGCAATATGCGGATCAGCAACGTCACGTGCGAAGGCTCTCAAGTTGGGACGCATCCCCTGACGTCCACGGGCGCCTTATCGCCCCAGCGATGCACATGAGCAGGACGAGACTTTCAAAGTCTTTAAAGAAGCGTCTGGATCAGAGCTGGAAGCGGAAGGGTCGCGAAGGATGGCTCGCCTAGCGGGTTGCGCGCGCACTAGGTCGCGGCAGCAACCTCAAGCTCCGCGCGCGAGGCGGCAGGCTCACCACGACGGCCAACGTAATGATTGCCGAGAACCAGCACATCCATCTGGGTGTGCAAGTAGCAGGAGATCGCATCCTCAGGGCTGGCCACCATCGGTTCCTGGTTGTTAAAGCTGGTGTTGAGCAGCACGGGTACGCCGGTGAGCTCTTCGAAGGCTTTTATCACCGCGTAAAAGCGCGGGTTCGCCCTGCGTTCGACCGTCTGCAGCCGTCCGGTGCCGTCCGCATGGATGGCAGCGGGAATAAGCTGCTCGGTCCCGGGCCGCGCCTGCGGCGCCACGGTCATAAAGGGGTCCGGCTGGTCGATCTGAAAGAGTTCCGAGGCCCGTTCCAGCAGCACGGCCGGCGCGAATGGACGGAAGGGCTCGCGATGTTTGATCTTGGCGTTAATCGCATCCTTCATGTCGCGCCGGCGTGGATCGGCGAGAATCGAGCGATTGCCGAGCGCGCGCGGGCCCATCTCGAAACGACCCTGGAACCAGCCGACTGTCCGACCAGCCGCAAGATCACGAGCCACACGTGCGACCAGCTCCACCTCGGGCAAATGCTCGAACACAAGACCCGCTTTCCTCAACGCGCTGCTGATCTGTTCTTCGCCGTAGCCCAGCCCATAGAATGCGTGCTCAAGCTCGAAGCGCCGCGGATGGCCGAGTGTCTGATGGTAATGCCAAAGCGTGCTGCCGAGCGGCGCGCCGGTGTCGGAGGCACACGGCGGTACCCAAACGCGCTGCACATCCGTCGACTCCAGGATGCGCGCGTTGGCCACGCAATTGAGGGCAACTCCGCCGGCAAGGCATAGGTCGCGTATGCCGGTGGTGCGGGTAAGCTCGCGTACGATGTGGAGGACGGTGTCCTCGGTGACTTTCTGCAGCCCGAATGCAATGGCGCGGTGGCGATCGTCGATCTCTTGCCCGCGCGCCCGGGGCGGTCCAAAAACCTCAAAGAATTTGTTCTTGAAGGGGCGCAGCTGGCCGTATGTATCAAAGGAAAAGTACTCATTGTTGATGGTATAGCGGCCCTCTGAATCGAGGCGGATGCAATCGCGAAAGCGCGCGACATAGCTGTCGTCTCCGAACGCGGCGAGCGCCATCGTCTTGCCCTCGTCGGAGAAATCTGCGAAGCCGAGATAGCCGGTCACCAAAGAATAAATCATCCCGACCGAGTTGAAGATGCTCGTGTGCCAGCGCCGCTCGATACGGTTTCCCTCGCCCGTGTAGACGCTCGTTGAGGCATCGTCCCCGAAGCCGTCCATCACCAGTACCCCCGCCCGCTCGAAGGGCGAGACGAAAAAGGAGGCGGCATGTGCGTCGTGATGGCCGACGTTGACGATTTGCGGTATGTCGCGGCCGGGGAAAATGCGCTTTAGCCTGCGCCGTAAGTATCGATTGAGAAGAATGATCTCGTTGCGCTGCGGGCCATGCGAACGTTCCGCGATTAGACTGAGGCTGCCCGGAAAGTGCCCAACGAGGGCTTTAAGATACGTGCGCCGCAGACGCCCGACGTCCCAGGGCGTCGTGATCAGGTCGACGCCGGATAGCCCTTCCCCCTCCGCCCCGAACGCCGCCATGAGTGCATGGCTGGGAAAGGCCATCGTCCGCTTTTGACGGTTGAGCCGCTCCTCCTCGATGATCAACTCCGGCAAGCCATGATCGAGGAGGGCGAGGCCACTGTCATGCGTGGCCCCGACCAAGCCTAAGATTCGCACTTTTGTTACCAATGCACCTATTTTGAAATCATCGGATCGCGGTGCCGCATTCAATCATGCTTGCCGTGGCAGTGCTTGTATTTCTTTCCCGACCCGCAGGGACAGAGCGCGTTGCGTGCAACCTTGCCCCACGTTGCGGGATCCTTTGGATCGACGGCATCGGCTTGCCTGCGAGTCTGCCGCGGCGGACGCTTTTCCGCCACGCGGGCACCGTCGTGCTCCGCGGCGATGGCGGCATCCGCGAGTGCGAGTTCGTCGTATCCGGAGAAGGGGTCCATGTGGTGCGCCTCCATGGGCGGCAGCTCCATCTCCTGCAGCGCCGGCTGCTCATCGGGCGGCGCCAGCTCCACATGCATGAGCTGCCCCGTTACGGCCTCGCGCAAGTGCGCCAGCATGGCCTCGAAGAGGACAAAGGCCTCGCTCTTGTATTCGTTGAGAGGGTCGCGCTGTCCGTAGGCGCGGAAGCCGATGACCTGGCGTAGATGCTCAAGCGTGACAAGATGCTCCCGCCACAAGTGGTCGAGCGTCTGCAACAGCACCATCTTCTCGATTTGCCGGAAGTTGTCGGACCCGAGCTCGCGCTCTTTGCGTTCCGCCTTCTCATCGACCTCCTTTAAGAGGCGCTCCTCGATCTCCCGATCGGCAATGCCTTCCTCATCGGCCCATTTGTCGATGGGAAGGTCGATGCCGAAGATGCCCGACATGGCCTCCATGAGCGCCAGGGTATTCCACTGCTCCGCGTAGGCCTTCTCAGGGATGTGCTGGCGGACGAACTCTTGCGCCAGCTGATGACGGAAGTCCCTGATCGTCTCCGATACGTCCTCCTCACCCATGATATCGAGGCGCTGTTCGAAGATGACCTTGCGCTGGTCATTCATCACATCGTCGTACTTGAGGATCTGCTTGCGGATGTCGAAGTTGCGCGCCTCCACCTTCTTTTGCGCCATCTCCAGCGACTTGTTCATCCAGGGATGGGTGATCGCCTCGCCTTCCTGCAGCCCGAGCGTCTTCAAGACGCTGTCCATGCGCTCCGACCCGAAGATGCGCATCAGGTCGTCCTCAAGCGACAGGTAAAACTTCGATCGCCCCGGATCGCCCTGGCGGCCGGAGCGGCCGCGCAGCTGATTGTCAATGCGCCGGCTCTCGTGGCGCTCGCTGGCGAGCACGTAGAGGCCACCCGCTTCCAAGGCGATCCGCCTCTTATCCGCCACGTCGGCCTGCAGCCGTTCACGCGTTTTAGCGATCTGCGCCTCGTCCGGCGGACGCCCTGCCTGCGTTTCCTCCGCGACCCAATCCCTGAGGCGGAAGTCGACGTTGCCGCCGAGCTGAATGTCGGTGCCGCGGCCGGCCATGTTGGTCGCGATCGTCACCGTGCCTGGAACGCCGGCCTGGGCAATGATGTGGGCCTCATGTTCATGGTAGCGCGCATTCAAGACCTGGTGCGGGACGGGATTGGTGTTGGCTCTCGTTCGCGACCCGATCTCGACCAGATAGGAGCCGATTTCGGAAAGGTACGACTTGAGCTCGCCCTCCTTGCCGTCGTTCAGCTTTTCGGCCTGCGCGAGCGCCTTACGCCCGAGATCCTGAATGTACTTCTTGTCCTTCAGGAGCTCGGACAGCTGCTCCGACTTCTCGATGGAGACGGTGCCGACCAGAATCGGCTGGCTGCGGCGCTGGCAGTCCGCGATGGTCTGCACGATGGCGTCGTACTTCTCTTTTGCCGTGCGATAGATTTCATCATCGTCGTCGATGCGGCATACCGGCACGTTGGTCGGAATCTCGATGACGTCGAGCCCGTAGATGTCCATGAACTCGTTGGCTTCCGTCGCGGCCGTTCCGGTCATGCCGGCGAGCTTGTCGTAGAGGCGAAAATAGTTCTGGAAGGTGATGGACGCGAGCGTCTGGTTCTCTGGCTGGATCTCCACGTGCTCTTTGGCCTCGAGCGCCTGGTGCAGGCCCTCAGAATACCGCCGGCCCGGCATCATTCGGCCCGTGAACTCGTCGATAATGATCACTTGATCGGCCTTGACGATGTAATCGCGGTCGCGCTGGAAAAGCTTGTGGGCTTTGAGTGCCGAATTGACATGATGAACGAGCGTCACGTTCTCGATGTCGTAAAGGGAGCCTTTGAGCAGGCCTCGGCTCTCCAGTATTTCTTCCACGCGCTCGTTGCCGGACTCGGTGAGTGAAACCTGTCGCTGTTTCTCGTCGAGCTCCAGGAGACCTTCGGTCTTCAGGATTTCCTTGACCTTTTCCTTGCCGTGCGCTGCCTCGACTTCTTTCTCGATCTTGTTGTGCTCAGAAACCAGGTCTTTGATCACCTCGTCGACGGCATTGTAGAGATCGGCGCGATCCTCGAGCGGCCCGGAGATAATGAGCGGCGTGCGCGCCTCATCGATCAGAATTGAGTCCACCTCGTCGACGATGCCAAAGGCGTGTCCGCGCTGGACCATCTCGTCCTTGTGGATCTTCATGTTGTCACGCAGGTAGTCGAAGCCAAGCTCGTTGTTGGTCCCGTAGGTGACGTCGCAGCCGTACTGCTCCTTGCGCTGTTCGTCGCTCAAGTCATGCACGATGCAGCCGACGGTAAGCCCTAAGAACTTGTAGATCTCCCCCATCCATTCCGCATCGCGCTGAGCGAGGTAATCGTTAACGGTGACGACGTGCACGCCGTTTCCGGCGATGGCGTTCAAATAGACGGGAAGCGTGGCCACCAGCGTCTTGCCTTCGCCCGTCTTCATCTCGGCGATCTTGCCCTCATGCAGCACCATGCCGCCGACGAGCTGCACGTCGAAATGGCGCTGGCCGAGCACGCGCCATGCCGCCTCGCGCACGGTTGCGAAGGCGGGATTCAAGAGCTCGTCGAGGCTGGCGCCCTCCTGAAACTGCCGGCGAAACATCTCAGTGCGCGCCTTGAGCTCTGAGTCGCTCAGCGCTTTGACTTCCGGCTCGAGCGCATTGATGGCCTCGACGCGGGGCCGGTAGCTTCTGACGCGGCGCTCGTTTGAAGAGCCGAAGATCTTTGCAGCGAAACCGCCGATCGTGGAAAGCATCCGTAAAGTTCCCTAAATTCCCAGCGTGCCACCGGCGGGCATTGGTGTCCCGTGCGGTAAAGAGCTGCCCGCGCTATAAAGCCATCGCATCCGCCGGAGGGTCCAGCCCCAGATCGAGGGGCCGCCATGATCTGCATCGAGAACGCCATAGACGGCCCGATCGCCGCCGGGTGAGAGATAAGGACCGTACCCTGGGGTTGTCAACGCATCGGCGGCCCAAGGGTTTTTGGCAACTCTCAAATTCGTAACTTGGCAGGCGCAGGCGGGGCCACTATCCATGGGGCGCGAATGACCGTCAGCGCCCGTGCTCTCCTGCCGCACGAACGATGTGCCTGTGAGCGGGGCTCTCGTCCCATCCTGCACCCGCCAAACCATCAGAGACCGAAAATGCATCAAGTCATTCCGAAGCGAGCCCTCGCGGCCGTTGTCAGTCTTGCACTCAGCTTTTTGGCTGCGCCAATTTATAGCGCGATCGCGCAAGAGAAAGCGAACGCGACGGTCGTGGCGAAGGTGAACGGCCAGCCGATCACCGAAGCGGACATGCACATGGCCGAGAACGAGCTCGGAGCCGATCTGCACAACCTTCCCCAGGAGGTCAAACGCCGGGCACTTGCCGAGTACCTTATCGATAACATTCTGTTTGCCGAAGCCGCCGAGGCGGCCAACCTCGCCTCTGCTCCGGAGTTCGAAGAGCAAATGCGCTATCTGCGCCGCCGCGTGCTCAGAGAGCGGTATTTCGAGACCTTGAGAGGCGCCGTCAGCGAGGACGAAGCCAAGAAGATCTACGACGCCAGAGTCACCGAGCTGAAGCCGGAGGATGAGGTCTCAGCCCGTCATATCCTTGTCGACAGCGAGGACAAGGCAAAAGAGTTGCGCGCCAAGATTGTCGCCGGCGCCGACTTTGCCGAGCTTGCCAAGGAGAACTCAGCCGATCGGGGCTCCAAGGATAAGGGCGGGTTGCTCGGCTACTTCGCAAAAGGACAGTTGGTGCCCGAGTTCGAGGCCGCCGTTTTCAAGCTGAAAAAGGGCGAGGTGTCTGAGCCCGTGCACACGAACTACGGCTGGCACATCATCAAGCTGGAGGACCGCCGTCGCAAAGAGCCGCCGTCCTTCGAGAGCGTGAAGAACACGATCATGAACTCGCTTGCGGTGAGAAAGGCCCAGGACAAGGCGACCGAGCTGCGCAACAAGGCGAAGCTCGAGTATGTCGATGCCGACATCATGAAGCAGGTCGAGGCACAGAAGAAACAGCAGCCCGAGGCCGCAAAAGCGCAACCCAATCAGCCGGCCGCGCCGCCGGGGGCCGCGCCGAAAAAGTAGCGCTCGATCCCGCCGCCATGCCGCGAGCCGCTTGATCTCGGCGGCTCGATCTGTTTGGAGTGGCGCGCATTCCAGTTGCGCCGGAGATTTTCATGGGCAAGCCTGCTCCCATCTCTCCCTTTGCTCCAAAGGCGCTGCCCGACCTTCCCGCAATCACCGGCGTGCACCTCGCAACCGCCGAAGCGGGCATTCGCTACAAGGGCCGCACCGATCTTCTCCTCGCCGTCCTCGCGCCCGGCACAAGCGCGGCCGGCGTGCTCACACGCTCAAAGACGCGCTCCGCGCCAGTCGAATGGTGCGCAAAGCACCTCCCGGCAGGCACAGCCTGCGCGCTGGTCGTCAACTCCGGGAACGCTAATGCCTTCACGGGCCAGAAGGGGCGCGACGCCGTGCGGATCACGGCCGACGCTGCGGCCAAAGCCGTCGGATGTGCGCCCGAGGAGGTCTTGATCGCCTCCACCGGCGTGATCGGCGAGCCGATGGAGGCGGGTCGATTCGCGCATCTTCTCGGCAGGCTCGCCAAAGAAGCCGCGCCCGACGCATGGGCCGCGGCTGCGCGCGCGATTATGACGACCGACACCTTCCCCAAGCTCGCCACGCGCCGGGCCAAGATCGGCCAGGCCGAGGTCGTCCTCAACGGGTTCTGCAAGGGCGCCGGCATGATCCAGCCCGACATGGCGACCATGCTTTGCTTCGTCTTCACCGATGCCGCGCTCGAGCCCGGCGCCCTGCACGAGCTTGTTGCGCGGTCGGCCGACCGCACGTTCAATTGCGTGACAATCGACGGCGACACCTCAACGAGCGACACGCTGCTCGCCTTCGCTACGGGCGCCGCCGAGACGCGCGGTTGTCCGCGTATCGACCATGCGGGTGATGCGCGGCTCAAGTCCTTTGCGGCCGCGCTGCACGACCTTCTGAAGGAGCTTGCAATCCTCGTCGCCAAGGACGGCGAGGGGCTGACCAAGTTCGTCACCATCGAGGTTGGGGGTGCTGAGGATGACCGCGCCGCGCGCCAAATTGGCCTGGCTATCGGCAACTCGCCGCTGGTCAAGACGGCATTCGCCGGCGAGGATCCCAACTGGGGGCGCATTGTTATGGCGGTCGGTAAGGCCGGCGAGGCCGCCGACCGTGACAAACTCTCGATATGGTTCGGCGATATGCTTGTCGCCGTGAACGGCGAACGCGCACCTGCCTACGATGAGAGTGTCGCTGCGCAGTATATGACGCATCCGGAGATCACAGTGCGTGTCGATGTCGGCGTCGGCAACGGTCGCGCTACGATCTGGACCTGCGACCTGACGCACGGCTATATCGACATCAACGCGACATACCGGAGCTGACGTTTCGTGGACCCCACATTCTGGCACGAGCGCTGGCAGAAGCAGGAGATCGGGTTCCACCAGCGAACTGTCAACGACCTCCTGCAGAAGCACTGGGCACAACTGGGCGTGGAGCGCGGCGGGTCAGTCTTCGTGCCGCTGTGCGGCAAAAGCCTCGACATGGTCTGGCTCGCCCAGCAGGGGCACCGCGTTATCGGCGCCGAGCTCAGCGAAATCGCAATCGATGAATTTTTCGCCGGGCACGGCCTGCACCCTGCCGCCAAGACCATCGGGCGCTTCCTCGTGAAGTCGGCCGCCGCTTACGAGGTCTGGTGCGGCGACTTCTTCGAGCTTCCACATGAGGCCGTCGCGGGCGTCGCAGGCGTCTACGATCGCGCCGCGCTCATCGCGTTTCCGCCCGCCACCCAGCAAAGCTACGTCGCCAAGCTCGCGGCGCTGGTGCCCGCGCGTGCCCCCATCCTGCTTGTCACCCTTGACTACGATCCGGATCAGATGTCCGGGCCGCCGTTTGCCACCCCGCGCCGACAGGTCCATCGGCTGTTTGCCGAGCGCTACGAGATTACCGAGCTCGCGTGTCGCTCCGCGCTCGATGACAGTCCACGCTTTCGTCAACGCGGACTGACGGCGCTTGAGGAGTGCGCTTATGCGTTGCACCCTCTCTGACAGCGCGCTCCGTCCGAGATGGTGCTCCAGCCTGCTAGCCGAACCACAAATAGACGACCCCGATGAGCGTTGCCGCGGCCGCAAGTGCGACGGGGATCAGGGCAACCTGCAGCCACGCCTCGCCGGCTGGCAACGATCCTGTCGCCGTTTCGAAGCGCGATGAAAGGAAATGCTTCAAATCCAATTGCCGCATTTGCGATGGTACGGCGTTCGTCCGGTACATCACGATCGGCAGCGTGAGGAATATGGTGCACAGGACCGTGACGACGATGAGGTCGAGATCGGTTCCAACCAAACCGCCGAATGCCAGCCATGCGGCCGCCAGCATCCATGCGAACGCGATGATGACCGATTCATACACGGCAGGGGGGAACTCCTCGCCGAGTCTCGACCCGTAGCCCGAGCGGAGCGCGGCTGCGGCGGGATCTTCGCGCTCACTTGGCTGCCCTTGGTCGGACCGCATCAGTGACTTTGAGTCTTGGCGGCTGTGTGTGTTCTCATCCATAGCGCACCTCTCGCACGCTCACTGCGTGAACTTGTGCGGCGGGTGCGCTGCCGAACGTCCGGCAGCACATCCGCATCGCTTTACGACGTGATTGAGGGGCGAGGCACAGCAAGCCCGCCCCTACGAGCTCAGCCCTTTGCGGTGACCAGGCTCATGCCGTTTGTGCTCATGGTATCGCTGCCCTTGGCCATCCACGAGTAGCCCCATGGTCCGCTCACGCCGCAGCCCTGGTTGCAGTCGAAGGTGGCGGACTGGCCGGCGGCGACTTTCTTGACCTGCTCCTTGGGGCCATAGTCGATTCCGATGGAGATTTGCTTGCCGCTGGTATTCTTCACGGTTACGGCGGCTGCTGGGCCTGCAAGCAGAAGCAAGGCCACGGCAGATGACGTCAAAGTCTTGAATGCAGACATCGACTTCTCCTCTGCTGTTGAGATGTTTGACTTTCGAGAGCAACAAGGCAGAGCATCGACGTCGCCGGGCAAGCCGAATGCAATGCGCGGCGCGCAGCACCTGCCCCGTAGCTAGACTGCACTTAGGGATGCTCCCTCGCCCTGCAAGTGAGGCAAATGGCAGCCTGCAGACACAATGTTTTGAATTCGAATGCGACCCTTCGCGCACGCGTTTGGCGATTGAATCGCAGGACCGTTGTGGCGCTCAGCGGGGCCCCGTTGTTTTCTCGGCGGTCTCGGGGAGAAGGCCCTTCGCGTGCAAGAACTCGGTCGCCACTTGGCGCGGGTTCTTCTTCTCTCCGTCGACGGCCCAGTTGAGCGCGCGTATAACCGCGTCGTCGAGCACCTCCGACAGCGGCGCGATCACGGTGCGCACTTCCGGATGCCGCACGAGCACGGATTTGCGCACGACAGGGGCGGCGAAATAGGGCGGGAAGAAGTGGCGGTCATCCTCGAGCAGGGTAAGAGACAACGCGTCGATGCGCCCGTCGGTGGCATAGGCGGAGATGACGTCGACCTCGTCCTCGGCGACAGCCCGGTACATCAACGCCGCTTCGATGTCGTAGACCCGCCGGAACCTGAGGCCGTAGGCCCGCTTGAGGCCCGGATAGCCGTCGGGGCGCTGTGAGAACTCGGGCGTGAACCCCGCGCGCAAGCCGTCGGCCGCCGCCGCCAGATCGGAGATCGTCGCCCAGCCGCGTTTCAGCGCCTCCGCGCGGCGCACGGCCAAAGCGTAGCTGTTGTTGATGCGGAAGGGCTTGAGCCAGACGAGATTGAATCGGGAGGCATAGGCATCGCGCACGGTGTCGAACACGGCCTCGGGATCTTGCATCGTTGGCGCGTTTAAGATCGTCGTCAGCGCGGTGCCCGTGTACTCCACGTAAAGATCGATCGCGCCTTCGTTGAGCGCGTTGTGCGCGATCATGGTGCCGCCCAAACCGAAGCGGCGTTCGATCCGAAGCTTGGTGTGCGTCTCCAGAAGCTGGGCGATCATCTCGGCGAGCAACAGGTTCTCGGTGAAGTTCTTGGCGCCGATGCGAAGCGTGCCTCGCTGGCTTTCTCCCGATTGCGGAGCCACCAGCCGAGCCGCCCCGCCGCCCATCGAGGACCAATAGGCGATGGCCCCGACGATGAGGATTGCAGCGGGCAGGGAAGCGGCGAGCCTTGTCGCCCAGATCCGCATCGGCGTGCGCGCATGCCGTCTCGTCTCGATGCCCCACTGGAACGCTCCGATCGAACCATCCACCGCAAGGGCGAGAAGTGCTGAAGGTATGGCGCCGAGCAGAATGAGATCCGTGTTGGAGAGCGCAAGCCCGCGGTTGATGAACTGGCCCAAGCCGCCGGCACCGATGAAGGCCGACAGCGTGGCGATGCCGACGCCGACGACGGCCGCCGTGCGCACGCCGGCGACGAGAACAGGTAGCGCCAGCGGCAGCTCGACGAGGCGTAGTCGCTGGCTCTCCGTCATGCCGACGCCGCGCGCCGCCTCGATGATCTCCGGGGCGATGCCCTGCAAGCCGGTGACCGTGTTGCGCACGATCGGCAGCAGCGCATAGAGCGTCAGCGCAATGATCGCGGGCACTGCGCCGATCTGCTGCAACAACGTGAGCAAGAGCGCCAGCATGGCGAGACTGGGGACCGTCTGCAGGATGCCGACGCCGGCCAGAAGCGGCCGCTCGGCCCAGGCGCGTTTGGTCGCAAAAATTCCGAGCGGAATGCCGATGGCGATGGCGATAAGCGTCGAGATTCCGGTGAGCATGATGTGCTGGCCGGTGCGCAGCCACAGCTCGGCCCCGTTCTGCTCGAGCACCGAGAGGACGTGATTGAGGGCGCTCATTGCAACTCCCGGAACGCTTCGAGCTGTTGCAGCGGCCGGGCGAGCAGGGCGCGCACGAACACCGTTTTGGGATGCTTCAAGAGTTCGCGCCGTGTGCCGACCTGCTCCAGGCGCCCCTCGTTGCACACACCGATGCGATCGCCCAAAAGGAACGCTTCGACGATGTCGTGGGTGACGAACACGATCGTCTTGGCGAGCTTGGCCTTGAGCTTCAGCACTTCTTCTTGCAGCGCCTCACGCGTCAAGGCGTCGAGCGCACCAAAAGGCTCGTCCATCAAGAGGTAGTCGGGATCGGTCGCAAGGGCGCGCGCGACCGCGACGCGTTGCTGCTGGCCGCCAGAGAGCTCGCCCGGAAAGCGGTCGACAAAGGCGTCCGGTTCGAGCCCGACGAGATCGAGAAGCCCGCGCACTCTGGCCTCTCTTTGCGCCGCGGGCTCGCCGATGAGGCGCAGCCCGATGCCTGCGTTCTCACCAACCGTCATGTGCGGGAAAAGGCCGATGCCTTGGAACACGTAGCCCATGTTGCGGCGAAGCGCGATCTCCGGGTAGGCACGCAAGTCCTGGCCATCGAGCGTGATCGTCCCGGAGGTCGGCTCTATGAGGCGGCTGATCAGCCGCAGGATGGTGGTCTTGCCCGAGCCGGAGGAGCCGAGGAGGACGAATGTCTCGCCTTGCTCGATTGTCAGCGAGAGGTTGCGCAAGGCGTACGTTTCGCCACCGTTGAACGACTTGCTGACGTGGTCGAGAACGATCATGCGTCTCCGTGCTCACCTTAAAGAGGGCATAGCACGATCGGCGCGGCGCGAAAAATCGTGGCGACCAGCAACGGCTCTGTCTCTTATGGTGATGAGCGTTCGCGGCTCTCGTGATCAGGAAAAGATGCTGATCGATGCGCCGACCACGCCGGCAAGACTCTCGCCCACGATCAGCCCCGCGGCGACGACGACGATCCGACGCTCAGCCCAATCGGGAAATCGCCATAGGACGAGAGCCGCAGCAATCGCGCCAACGAAGAGCGAAATCGCAGTCCAAGCCGGGATCACAAATCCGAAGCCGATGGCCGAGGCGCTCGGCAGAAAGCGTTTGAGCGAGGACGCCCACAAGCTGTCGACGAGGGCGAGGCCCACACCGAAAACGCTTGCGATGAGGATCGCCGGCATCGCACCTTGAGGCATCGCTTCGAGACCGCGGCTCAGGACCTCGGCAACGGCCTTCCAGGTCGCGACCGCCGGGGCAGGCCATTCGGCCGTAAGGAGCTGGGTTTGCGGATCGGGGATCAAGAGCAGGTAGGCGAAGGCCCCCACCAGCGAGCCGGTGAGCACGCCGAAGAGCTGCGCGACAACCTGGAAGCCGGGCGTCGCGCCAATAAGCTGGCCGGTGCGCAGGTCGTGCATGAGGTCGGCGCACTGTCCCGCCGCGCCGCCCGTCACGTTGGCCGTCATGAGGTTGGTGGTGACGTTGGCCGGCGAAATGACGCCGAACGTCAGCTGCGTAATCTTACCGAGAGCGCCGATGGGCGTGATGGCAGTCTCGCCAGAGACGCGCGCCGCCACGATCGCCAGGACATAGCTCAATAGGACCGCGATGACGGCTTCCAGAAGGCCGATGCCAAAGAGCACGGCTTGGGCAGTGACAGAGAGCACCAGCGCGATCGCGAAGCCGGCCAGCAATTTGCCGGGTTTGGCCGTGGCGACTTCACGCGCGGCGCTCTCCGGCCGGTTCTCGTGGCGGCGCAGAGCCATGCGCACCATGGTGACGGCAAAGGAGGTCAGCGAGGCCGTGACCATGAGCGTTGCACCCGGCCAGAGCAGCCATTCCACCAGCTCCCCGAACCAGGCGACGTTGGCGTCCGGCGGACCCGGCGCAACCCAGCCGTGCGCCAAGGCGAGCGGAGCGAGGATTGCCCAGGCGGCGATTGCGCCCAGGAGCACAGAGGCCGCAATCCGCACGCCTGCGATGGCGCCGAAGCCGAGCATCAACACGGAGGGATCGAGCGCGAAGCCGAGGTTCATCGCCGACACGGTGGTGCCGCCACCTGCAAGCGTGCCGGAGATCGTCGTCTTGAACGGCGGCGCCAAGGGGCCGATCGCAAATTTCGTCGTCAGGAACTTCAGCAGAGCACCCAAGCCGGCGCATACGGAAAGCAGGCGCACGCGTTCGCCGGCTTCGGCGCCGCCGGCATGAATCTGGCGCATCGTTTCCGCTGTGACCACGCCTGCCGGAAAAGGAAGGTGGTCGCGCACCAGCAACTGGTTTCGCAAACCCGCGGCGACGACGACCCCGAGGATGCTCACCACAAAAAGCCATACGGCGAGAACCGGGAACGCCAGGGTCTGGCCGGTCAGGAGTGCGAGTGCGGGAATGGGTGCGGCAAGCCCGGCCGAGATGATGGAGGCCGAGGCAGACGCCGCCGTCTGATTGATGTTGTTCTCATAGAGCCCGAGTGTCCGGCTGAAGAGCAGATGCCGAGCGGCGCTCCAAAAGGCGAATCCAATGAGGCCGGCCGCGACCGACATGTTGAACGTCCAGCCGATCTTGAGGCCGCTGTAAACGTTGCAGGGCGTCAGGAGCGCGCCGATCACCATGCCGGTGACAACCGCGCGGACGGTCAACTCCGGGTCAGGGGGGCGTGTTGGAGCCGCGCGTTCCAGCAAGAAGAAACCTCAAGGATCGAGGGATTTCCGATCGCCACCCCGGAGCCGGTGCCCGGCACGCCTGATGCCGGGATACGCGTTCACGGCAACAGATGCCAGTCGGATCCAAGAAAGGCGGCTTTGAGCTGCGCCACTAGGGCACCAGCGCGATGACGCGGGCGGGCGCGCCCGTGCCGTTTGCGATTTTGATCGGCAGCGCCATCACCCACGCGCCTGTTGGCGGCAGCCGGTCGAGGTTTGTCACGTTCTCCAGACCGGCGACGTTGGCCGCGCCGAGGATGCGATGCACGTGAAACTCCTGCGAGGGCCCGTTGTCGATGCTCGCGGTGTCGACGCCGAGCACGGTGACGCCGCGCTCCACCAGCAGGCGCGCGGCCTCCGGTCCGTAGGAGGGAAAGTGCAAGTGGCTGTCGTCACCCGGCGTATCTTCGCCGAGGTAGGCCAGCTTGTTGGGCCAGCGG
>Ga0315553_10000759_pt1 | contig 27809 bp, 23 predicted proteins | sample SalMarSW160140MG_FD_203099 | JGI IMG/M metagenome (GOLD analysis project Ga0315553, IMG submission 203099) | Salt marsh sediment microbial communities from the Plum Island Ecosystem LTER, Massachusetts, United States - Salt Marsh Sediment SW1601-40 ... | reverse complement strand
CTGGCCGGAGTGGATCACACCATTATGCGAGATGTTTGCCGAGCGGGAACTTCCGACGGAGAAGAGCCCGTTTGGGGTCAACGCGACCGGCTTTAATGATCTTGCATACAACCAGGCTTGTGAGAGAGTTCTTCTGGGGCGGGTAGATAACGAGGAATATTTAACATCATTGCTGGATACGCAGGATATCTTCGCCCAAGCTCTACCAGGCATTCCGCTCTATCAAGCACCGCGCTTTGTGGCGTACAACGAAGAAATTTGTGGGATTGAGGTAGATTCGCTCTCTTTTAGTGTATTATTTGGGCTGGAGAACTTCGATACGGGAGCAGGATGTCCATGAGGGCTCGGGATGTATCGAACCCCAATGAACCCAATTGAACCTTCGGGATGTATTGAGAGTATTTAAAAAGGATAACGGGAAAAAGATTCGTGAAGGATAAGCTCGACCGGGATTTGATTCTCGAATTACAGGCCGGGGAATTAAACGCTCTGGGCGATATGTATGACCGCCACCGTCATCTAGTCTATCGAACAGCGCTTGCCATTACCTGTGATCCTGATATGGCTGCCGACCTGCTTCAAGAGGTTTTCCTGCGTCTTCACCGTTTCGCGGAGCGCATCGATCCCTCGCGTCCGCTGCAACCCTGGTTGTATCGGATGACAGTCAATCTCTCGTATACATGGATCAAACGAAAAAGTCGCTGGATGCGATATGTCAATGAGATGGCTGAGCGCATCATCACGGAGCGTCGTCCGCCTTCCCCGCACAATATCGCCGAGCGGGATGAAAGTTGGCGATGGGTCCGGCAGGCGATCCTCGCACTTCCTATCCAGCAGCGAATGGTTGTCGTTCTATATTACATCAACGATCTCTCTTTAAAAGAGATCTCTGCGATCCTGGAGATCCCGGTCGGTACGGTTAAATCGCGTTTACATTACAGCCGTCAAACATTGAAGAAAAAACTGGGCTTGCACCGTGACGCACTATTCGAGGCGCTCTATGACTTCAACTAATAGGTCTTCTTTTGATCCTTGGGATTTTTTCATACGTACCAATTTGAAGAACTGGCTAGCGGGTCAATCTCCACCTCCTTATAGGAGGGCGGAGTTGCTTACGCTAGCAGCAAGCAAGCATTCTTCGCGATATCAACATCTACGTGTGATCCTTGTATTTATCCGGATCATATTTAAACGGATTGATAATTATCTGATATTCGGATTTCCAATGCCAAATTCGAGCTTCCAAACAAGGAATCCAAATGCTTTCCATGATAAATCTCTTTCATCGGTAAGGCTTTTCGATAACACTGCCAGATATTCTTTCTTTTCCGGCATTGGAGTAATCACCCCGAGTTAGTTTGCACTAGTCCATTGGATCGATCAAGCAAGTTTTTTAGTAGCCAAGGCATAACTCACGCATAACAAGGGCATTTCGGGGCGAGAAATTATGGGCACAATAATGGATACGACTAACTTTTCGGTGATGATCTAAAAATAATGGGAATATTTTTAGGTTGTCAAAGTAAATTATATTGACTTGAGACTCTAATCCTGTATAATCATGCACCGACAGAATCCCACCATCCACTAGGATTGGGAACAAGTATTCTCCCGGGAGACATCACAGTAATGCCAACGATCTTAAAAGTTAATGACCTTGTCACTAAGTTTCATACTCCAGACGGTACAGTACACGCATTAAACGGAATTTCTTTCCAACTAGATGAATCTGAAACAATCGGCATCGTAGGTGAGAGTGGATGCGGAAAAAGTGTCTCCATGCTCTCAATACTACGCCTGATACCTCAACCACCCGGCAAGATTGAACGAGGTGAAGCCATCTTCGATGGAAGAGATTTGTTAAGTTTACCAATGGATGAACTTCGCCATGTACGCGGTTTCCGCATTTCCATGATTTTCCAAGAGCCAATGACATCACTCAACCCGGTGATGACCATTGGCGCGCAGGTCGCTGAGCCGATGATCGAGCATCTAGGGATGACGAAAGATCAGGCTGCCGATCGAACAGTTGAACTCTTGGAGCTCGTTGGGCTCCCAAATTCTCGCGAACGTATCGCCGATTACCCTCATCAGTTTTCGGGCGGCATGCGCCAGAGAGCCATGATCGCAATGGCTCTGTCCTGCAACCCTCAAATATTGATCGCCGACGAACCCACGACTGCGCTAGATGTAACCATTCAGGCTCAGATTGTTGACTTGGTCAATCGGCTGCAAGATCAACTGGGAATGGCGGTCATTTGGATCACCCATGATCTTGGGGTTGTAGCCCGAATTGTCCAAAGGGTGATCGTGTTCTATGCCGGATATGTTGTTGAGGCGGCACAAGTCAAGGAATTGTATGCCAATCCACGCCATCCATATACCGTTGGACTCTTGGGATCTCTACCCAGATTAGACGGCAAACACTCCAAGCTCACGGGCATCGAAGGCGTACCCCCGGATATGGTCGAAGAAATTATTGGCTGTCCGTTTGCACCCCGATGTCCTTTTGTTAAGGATATCTGCAAAGAAAAGAATCCAACGTTACGGAATATCAATGGTCAACATGAGATTGCGTGCTGGGTTGACATTTAGTCGGTAGCGATATCATTACAGGAATGGAGCAAATGACAAACTCGGGTAATAATGAAACGCTTCTCCGTGTTGTGAATCTAAAAAAACATTTTCCCATCACACGTGGAATTATTGTTCAGCGCAAGATCGGTGCTATCAAAGCAGTAGATGGTGTATCGTTCGAAATTAAACAGGGCGAAACGCTGGGGTTGGTAGGAGAATCCGGTTGCGGCAAATCCACGACTGGCAGAACCATCCTACGCCTCTATCCAGCGACCGACGGTCAAGTATATTTTAATGACGTTGAAATTTCATCGTTATCAAACAGTGCCTTTCGCAGCCTTCGCCCACACATGCAGATGATCTTCCAGGATCCTTATGCATCCTTAAACCCGCGCATGTCAATTGGGGAAATTATAGGTGAACCGCTCATTGTTCATACGTCTATGCGTGATAGTGAGCGGAAAGAGCAAGTAGCTAAATTGTTGGATCTTGTCGGTTTAAACCCACATTATACTGATCGCTTTCCTCACGAGTTTTCTGGTGGTCAGCGACAGCGTATTGGGATCGCACGGGCACTGGCATTAAGTCCGCAGCTGATTATCTGTGACGAGCCCATCTCAGCGCTGGACGTGTCCATTCAAGCCCAGGTGGTTAATCTGCTTGAAGAACTGCAGGATGTTTTCGATCTGACATATTTGTTCATCGCCCACGACTTGAGTATGGTTCGTCATATCTCCAACCGGGTGGTTGTGATGTATCTGGGCAAATTCGTCGAAATAGCTCAAGTCGATACACTATTTAATAATCCCTTGCATCCCTATACACAAGCCTTGATGTCAGCTGTGCCCATCCCAGACCCGGTGGTTGAAGAAAAACGCAGCCGCATTATTCTGACCGGGGATGTGCCTAGTCCAGCCGATCCTCCCTCGGGTTGCAACTTCCATACACGTTGTCCCATCGCTGTAGACATTTGTTCTCAGGAGGAGCCAGAACTTAGGCAAATTGGTTTAGATCATCACGTTGCTTGTCATCTTGTTTGAGATTTGGAGAGTAACCTTTTAGCAAGTTGATGAATCCATCAGACGGATTACGAGGGAAAAGGAGGTGGTGCTATTGATAAACAGGGCATGAATCTGCCTTGCAGAGTCATGACAAGAAGGGAATTCAAGTGAGACTAAACATGGTTTTTTATGAAGAAAAAGAGGAGAAGATAATGGCTATAACAAAGAAATCACTAGTTCTCATAGGTCTGCTCGCAGGGTTAGCACTTGTGCTCACCGCTTGCGGTGGAGCGGTGGAAACAGTGATTGTCGAGCAACCGGGTGAGGTCGTTGTAGTTACGGCTACCCCTGCACCAGAGCCCGTGGAACCGGGTAAGCTCACGGATTTCGCCGATGTACCCGATGATGTCCTTGTGCAGGTTTGTGAGGATGTTAAATCGGCCGTTGAATACGACGATGCAGCCCGAACGTTGACCCTTCATCTTGCTGCTCCATTCGGCCCGACAATGCAGCTGTTGTCGAACGGATGGGCTTCCCCACTCGATCAGGAGTGGATGGCCGAGCAGGGTGACTGGGATGGCGATTGTACATCTTGGGTAGCCTATCATGATCCTGCCGCCGAAGACAGCCCCATTTTCAACGCTGAGAATGGTACTGGCCCCTTCCGCCTCGATTATTGGAATCCGGGGCAGGAACTCTCCGGTGTACGCTGGGACGGCTACTGGCGCACCGACCCCATGTGGGAAGGTGGCCCCAGCGGCGTGGCATGGTATGACCGTGTCGTCGAACAGACTGTAGATGAATGGGGTACCCGCTTCGCTATGCTGCAGGCTGGCGATGTTGACATCGCTTACGTACCGAAGCAGTACCTCGAGCAGGTCGAGCCACTCGTCGCCGAGGAATGTGATTACGTCACAGGCGAATGTGTAGCAGGACCTGGCAATCAACTACGACTGTACAAGGATCTTCCGGGTGTAGTCGGGATTGACTTTTTCTTCTCGATGAACGTCCCCGAAGAATCCACCTTCATCGGCAGTGCAGCCCTGGATGGTGCGGGTGTTCCCCCCGATTTCATGGCTGACGTGAACATCCGCAAAGCCTTCGCTTCCTGCTTCGACTATGAAGTCTATCTGAACGACGTCGAGAAGGGCGAAGCCGTAATGCGCAACGGTCCGATCATCGCCGGCATGACTGGTTATGACGCCAACGATCCTCCGACCCCGGTGTATGACCCCGAGGCATGCGAGGCATACTTCAAGGCTGCAGATCTAGACCATGATGGCGTCCCTGCTGGCGAGGATGATGACGATGTATGGTCGGTTGGCTTCTACATGATGCTGGCCTACAACACGGGCAACGATCAGCGCCGAGTCGCGGCTGAGCTGCTCAAGGCTAATATCGAAGCTATCAACGAGAACTTCAACATCGACATTCTCTCTTTGCCGTGGCCAGCCTATCTGAAGGTGTACCGTGCTGGCTACATCCCCATCTACCGCATCGGCTGGCTCGAGGATTACCATCACCCGCACAACTGGGTGCAACCATACCTGAGCGCCGCTGGTGCCTATGGCTCCGCGCTCGGTCTCCCCGAAGCCGAGCAGGATGAGTTCGACAGGATGATTGCTGAGGCCAAGAGCCTGAGTGATCCGGCAGCACAGCACGAAGCCTACAAGGCGATCCAGCGCAAGGCGACCGAACTGCAGACCGCTATCTGGGGTCCGCAGGCGACCGGCCGACGCTGGGAGCCGCTCTGGATGGAGGGTTGGTTCTACAACCCGGCTTTCCCATGCCCCTTCGTCTATGGCTACACCGAGAGCGATGCATCACCGCACCCGAAGACCTATATCGAGGCTTCGATTGGTGATCCTGAGACCCTCGATCCCGCCTACATGTACGATACCTCCAGCTCCTGCTGGGTATGGCGTTTCTACGATCCTCTGGTTCACCTGAAGAAGGGAAGCTATGAGGAATTCGTCGGGCAATTGGCGGATACATGGGAGATCTCAGACGATGGTTTGACCTATACCTTCCATATCCGTGACGGCGTCAAGTTCCACGAAGGTGGCGATCTTGATGCTCACGATGCAGCCTATGCCATCTGGCGAGGTCTACTGCAAGACCGTTCAGCAGGTCCTCAGTGGATGTTCTGGGATGCATTCTTCGGTTATGAGACGGTGGAGGATTACGCCATCGATATGGCCAATTAAGGCTAGAATCTCGTAACGAAGTTTAGTGGGCCAGGGCTCAATACCAGAGCCCTGGCCTAAGTTCATGCAATTAATTCTAAATCTTTTTTTAGAAACATACCTGTATGGAAGGTGAATATGACAAGGTACATCATCCGCAGAATACTTATCATGCCGATCATTGTATTTGGTGTGAGTATTCTGATCTTTAGCTTACTGATGCTGCTGAGTCCGGTTGAGAGGGTAGCCTTATATGTCAGCGACATACCTCACACAGCGAATGCTGTTGATAGGGTTATTGCCAAATACGGATTAGACGACCCGATGCATATTCAATATTGGCGCTGGCTGGTAGGCCAAAAAGATGAAGATACTGGAGAGATCAAAGGGGGTATCTTGCGAGGAGATTTGGGTTGGTCGCATACAGCCCAGATGACGGTAACCGAGGCAATCGGTCAGCGTTTTCCCCCCTCTGCGGAACTGGCGTTGTTTAGCGTAATACCCATGCTGGGCATCGGGATCTGGCTGGGTGTGCAATCCGCACTTCACCATAATAAAGCCATCGACCAGGTGCTGAGAGCCTTTTCAATTGTGGGTTACTCTCTGCCTACTTTCGTGTTTGGTTTGGTGATGCTGTTGATCTTCTATTCATTACTTGGCTGGTTCCCTCCTGAGCGGCTTTCCTTTTGGGCGAAGGCGATTGTCTACAGCCCAAGCAGTGGATATACCCAGTACACGCATATGTTCACAATTGACGCGTTGCTTAATGGACGCACGGACATCTTTGTTGACGCGATCAAGCACCTTGTCCTCCCGGTGATCGGGCTTTCGTATCTGAACTGGGCTTTAGTGCTGCGGGTGATGCGGTCATCCATGCTAGAAACGTTACGACAAGATTACGTTACAACGGCACGTTCCAAGGGTTTACCTGAAAAGTTGGTAATTAACAAACACGCACGCCAAAACGCACTCATCCCGGTTGCGACTATTGGCGGCTTGATGTTTATTGGTCTATTAAGTGGTGTCGTTATCACCGAAACGATCTACAACCTGCATGGCATGGGCTTACTATATGCAGATGCAGCTTTGAACTTGGATATTGTCACGCTGCTTGGCTTAGCCATGTTTAACAGTTTGATTTTAATCGCCGGGAATCTAGCGGTGGATATTGCATACGCAATTATCGACCCACGAGTGAGGCTGACGGCATGACGGGACGTAAAATATTTAAACAACTACTCTCTAATCCACTCTCTCTTTCAGGCTTGATCCTGATTACACTATTTATCATTGTAGCCCTATTCGCCCCCATCATTGCCCCTCCGCCGGAACGGGCGCGAGACCCCTATGATATCCCCCGCCTGGGATACTTTTCTGAGCCGCAACCGCCCAGCGCAGAAGCAAAAATGGGGACAACGGAGGGTCAGTACGACATCTTTTACGGGATTGTTTGGGGTACCCGCACAGCTTTCAGAGTAGGCCTCATCTGCACAGGTGCAACACTCGTGATCGGATTACTGCTGGGAACGATTTCCGCCTATTACGGGGGCGCGCTCGATGAAGTCTTAATGCGCATCGTTGAGATCTTCCAGGCCTTCCCCTTCCTGCTAGCGGCTATCACCATGTCGGCAGTTCTTCAACCCAAGCTGGGCAAAGGAATCTGGACGCCGATTGTGGCGCTAGTCGCATTTGGTTGGACCACATATGCTCGCTTAATTCGCGGTGATGTTCTTACGGTCAAGCAGCGCGAGTATGTGGATGCAGCTCGAGTGATAGGTTCAAGCGATTTACGAATCATTACAAGACACATCTTGCCCAACGCAATCTTTCCAACCATGGTTGTGGCATCCATGGACATTGGGACGTACGTACTTGCATTCGCCGCGCTCAGTTTCCTGGGAGTCGGTGTCCAATGGGGCTACGCTGACTGGGGACAGATCATCTCCTTTGCTCGCAATTGGATCCCGCTGTTAGCGACGTATTGGTATATTATTGTCTTCCCCGGTCTAGCCATCACACTCTTTGTACTTGCTTGGAACCTGGTGGGTGATGCCTTCAGGGATATCTTGGATCCACGTATGCGCGGTGCGAAGGGAGCCTGATTTACTGCAGGGCTATACTTTATCGTAACAGTTGTTCTGGTTCATGGCATGGTATCCAGAAGCCCGAATCTGGGTACCATGTTTCTATAACGGTTCTCGGACGATTGTATCGAAATGGAATGCTACGGGGGCTCATTCGCTATCGAGGTAAGATAGAATACTGACTTCTATGGTGAACGATGTTATTGATATTAGATCCCGGGATGAAAAGGACAATAATCATGAAGGATAAAAACATGCAAGTTGTAGTGCTTCTCTTATTCGCGATCCTAGTAACAGCCTGTGGGACTGCCCCGGAAGAAACGCAAGTAGTTCCAACCGCACCCTACTCACAAGCTCCTGGCACAACATCCTCAGGTGAACTGATATCAGATGAGGCGCGCCAGCGTTATGAGCAGGGTCTAGGTTATCGGCAGCAAGGACAGCTACCGCTGGCGATTGTAGAGTTTTCGAAGGTGATCGAATTGGAACCAGAGTTTATCTGGGCATACTTAGATCGAGGATTAGTTTATTTTTTGATGGGGGATCTTGATCTAGGCTTGGTTGATTATGACAGGGCAATTGATCTGGATCCTGATTTCGCTGAAATTTACTTCAATCGCGGGCTCGCCTTTTTTTATAATGGTGATTTCTACGATGCGATAGCAGATTACAGCAGGGTGCTCGAATTAAACCCGATCTTTATCGATGCGCTCTTAAATCGCGCAATTGCATATTTTTACATCGGTGAATATGAGAATGCGATCACAGATACAGACCTTGCTCTCGCTCTCGATGACACTCTTGTTGGGGCATACATGGTGCGCGGAGATGTCTACGATGAGATCGGCGAAGTTGAACAAGCAATTAAGAGTTATAGCACCGCCGCTGAACTGAATCCACAGAATGGACAGATCTTTGTTAGTCGGGGTGTAGCGTACGCTGCGAACGGTGAAATCGAGCTTGCCAAAGAAGATCTCGAGAAGGCGTTGGCGCTAGGTTTGACTGAATCTACAGCAGAAAGTGTACAAACCATACTTAATGATCTGGATAGTTAATTCTGATGATTATCGTCAATCGAGAATCAGTTACCTTGATAAATCCAAGAAGTATTCTATCCGGCCGCGATAACGTTATATCCATCTGAGATCTCATCGTCGTAATGCGGAGAAGAGTTTTCGAACGAAGAATTTACAATGTTATAAGATGAACACAACCATTCGGGTGCAGCTAAAACAACCTTCATCCGCGCACAAAACGGCGTAACTCGCACTGTTTCTTGTTGATCTAAGGAGAGATTAGCCTTCCCCATCCCTCAGTTATCTCCTATCATTAACCTCGACTATACAATTGAACGAACCCAGGAATGAACATAACTAACCTTTCCTGAGTAAGGTTAATATGAACGGGTCAGTGCTTGTATGCGATTAAGTAGGGCGTCAGGAGATAAAGTTGACTGAAACATATAGAGGTCATGACGTAAGACATACCATCCTTCCTGAGGTGAATCGTGGCGCGTTATTAAGGCGGGGAGGTTTTTGGTTTGGATTGATATTTGGGGTTAGCTATGCTTTAACTTTGTGGGGACCCCACGCATTTTTTTTGCTTCGTCATTCTGCGGTCGTCGATTGGGCTGAGATCCTAGTTGGATTGGTGTTATGTGGGTTGTTTTGGGCTTTCACACGGGTCTTCAGCGGATTCTTCCGATCCATTTTCTGGTCTATGCTCTTGGGGGCTCTTGCCGGATTCGTTACCCCTTGGATCGTCTGGTATTCGAAAGGTATTGGAGCATATATTGCAGGAATTAATCTTGATATAGTTATCGGTGAGGCTCTTGAGGCACGACTGTTTTTTATTGGTTTTTGGGGTTTAGGAATTGGCACCTTCGCAGGATTGTTGGAGCGCATACTCATACCCAGAGCCCGGGATGTGAGTTCTTCAAGTGAGGGCTTTTCAACCCGTTCATTTACAGTCCTTCTTTTTTGCTTACCCCTCACGATTTTATTTGGGATTGTTACGAATGATTATTTACACAGCAGTATGGAAGAGGGTTTGCAGGCTGCGAACAACAAGATCTTTGAGATCCAATCCGGGGAAAGTAGGACGCCTTTAATAACTTGGAGGCATGGGAAAAAGGTCGTTGAGGTTGAAAGTGGTTGGGAATGGCCTGATGGTGAATTTCAGATTCATCTGGCTAATTACGAGACTGAGACGATGGAAATGTTTTTCTTTGACATCGATTTCGAGAATGGCCCGACAATTCGGTGCAAAACATACGGTTCAGCTCTTCAAGTATGTGGCAATCTAACGGATACATTACAGCAAACGATGGCCCGGATGATCCAAAGTGGTTTGTCACAGGATCTCGAATCCTTGTGGTGCGAAATCTGTGACCCCAATATTCGAGCCAGCACTATCCATTTCCTGAATGAGCTCAGCTCTAATTTTGATGTGGAGTATGTAGTTACAAAAGCGAGTCAGCGTGGCGGCACTATCGAGATGAAAGCTCAATTTAGTTCAGGTTTTGAGCTAACCTGCTTTTTTAATGGCGAGGAGCCAATTGTAGTAGAAAGCTGCTCAGGCCAAAGACCCTGAGCCAGCGCTATTTTTCCCCGGTATTGATAATAGCGATTCCGGCATATCAACTCGGCCAGCCAAGGAGAAAAACATGGCGGTATACATCTTGCGCAGATTGATGATCTTGCCAGTAATTGTGCTCCTCGTAACCTTTATCCTCTTTGCGATTCTACTTCAGATGCCACCTGAGCAAAGGGCAGAGATCTACATTCCCTCGATGAAGCCAACTGTTACAGCCGAACAAAGGGAGGCGATTGTCCAGAAAGTAATCGATCGTTACGGCTTAGACAAACCAATAACCGTTCAATATGTAAATTGGATGCGTAATCTGGTCATTGGTCAATGGGGTTACTCGCCAGAATGGCGTCAACCCGTTCTCGAAGGATTGATCTTCCGTGCGCCTGCCTCGGCCGAACTGCTGATTATGAGTTCTATCCCTGCGATCATCATGGCATTGGTGCTGGGTAGCCTTGCGGCAAAGAATAATAATCGCCTCTCCGGTCAAGTGATACGCGTCGTGACCTTCATCGCGTGGGCTTTCCCCTCCTTCATTCTGGCATTATTGCTGTTGAATTTTTTATACGCGTGGCAGGGATGGTTCCCACCCGGGCGCCTTAACTTCGAGAATAGCGCTTTGGTAGCAAGCGAAGCCTTCCATAACTACACCGGTATGTATACTGTCGATTCATTGTTGAACCGTAACTGGGGTTTATTCTGGGATGCTATCCGTCATCTTGTGCTCCCAAGCTTTACACTTGCCGCTGCGCTATGGGCGCTATTAACACGCATTATGCGCGCCTCCTTGTTGGATGTGTTAAACCAGGATTTCATCACAACGGCAAGATCGAAAGGTATCCGCGAGGGAAGAGTTGTCAACCGGCATGGACGGCGAAATGCAATTCTTCCAGTCATCTCAACAGGGGGTATGGCGGTATCACTTTTACTCAGTTCGTTGGTGGTGGTTGAGCATGTTTATAACTATGGGGGGATTGGTCATGCGGCAGTTGAGGCCATCATGTTGGGTGACATCCCCGTCGTAGTTGGTTTCACGCTGTTTGTTAGCATCGTCACCGTTCTACTTTCCCTCGTAGCCGATGTCCTCTACGGTCTGGTTGATCCGCGGGCTCGGCTCTATTAAACAGGCAGTGTCTTTTATGAAGATAAGTGGTTTTCTGAAGAATCGGGAGTTGGTCTTGGGTGTCCTTATCGTCTCTCTCTTCGCGCTTGTTGCCATCGCAGCACCGATCCTCGAAACGCCTACGGGAAAAGACCCCTACGAAATTCCCCAATTTGGCTTGGCCGGTGATCCCGAGCCGCCAAGTCCTGAACACCCGTTGGGTTTAATGCAGGACAAGCATGACACGCTCTATGGTCTTATTTGGGGTACACGGGTCGCCTTCCGTGTGGGACTTATAATTACCATAGGCAGGGTGTTGATCGGCGTAGTTCTTGGCCTCCTTAGCGGCTACTATGGAGGTGCCCTAGACGTTGTACTGATGCGCCTGACCGATGCTTTCCTGGCTTTTCCTGCCATCGCGGCGACCATGTTGCTGTTATCGGCCACCGTCGATTATTGGGGAATTCGATTAGGCGAGGGCGATCGCGCGATTGTGATCTCATTGATCTTGTTTGGCTGGATGCAATACTCGCGCTTGGTCCGGGGCAACGTCCTCGCAGAACGCACAAAGGAATATGTGACAGCCGCTCGTTCGATCGGTGTTGGATCACCGCGAATCATTTTCCGTCATATCTTACCCAATGCTTCAAATGGGTTGCTTGTGCTCATCGCCTCCGATATCGGGGCCATGGTCGTGATCGTTGCTGCATTGACCTTCCTTGGTTTAGCAGGTGATGCAGATATCGCCGATTGGGGCATGATGCTCAAACACTCTCGCAATTGGGTCATCGGTGCACCATCCAACGCATTCCAATACTGGTATAGTTACATTCCACCAATCTTGGCCATTGTGTTCTTCTCGATAGGCTGGAATCTTATTGGAGATGGATTGCGCGATTATTTTGATCCTAGGATGCGAGGTGTAAGAAGCTAGGCTTAATCGGTGGCGATTCCCTCCCCTCCCCGGAAATCTGTATAGAGCAAAAAAGAAGCGACTTCCGTCTTTAGATGTCCAAAGCCGTCCTTACTTTTTAACGTACCCTCGATCATCAATCTATGTGGTAGGCGATCGCCCTCTTACTTAAGATATTCTTTATAGGAGAATAGATTCAAATTGATCAATTAGAATATAAGTGGTTCAGATCAACGATCTCTGTCCAATGCCAGAGTACGGCTTGGTACACAAAGGTTATAGATACAGGGCTGTAAAATAAGGACATATGTCGACAAATACATCCATAATATCAAAACCGTCTCTCATGAAAGTGGAAGGTCTCAGGACCTACTTTTTCACCGGGGATCGCGTAGTCCGTGCTGTTGATGGATTAGACTTTCAAATCCACCCTGGCGAAGTTTTCGCGCTCGTGGGCGAATCAGGATGTGGTAAGACAGTAACAGCGATGTCGATCATGAGATTGATTGCCGAACCTGGACGTGTTGTTGGTGGAGATGTCCACTTTGATGGTTTGCCCCTATTAAAGTTGAATGAAGAGCAAATGAGTGCGATCCGTGGGAATCGTATTAGCCTTGTATTTCAAGATCCTCAAGTGCGCTTGAATCCCGTGTTCACGATAGGATCACACCTGGTTGAATTGTTTCAAGTGCATCAAGGTTTTTCGAGGACAAGGGCGTATGAACGATCCATTGCACTTCTAGAAAGTGTGGGATTATTAGATACTGCGGGGCGCATGGAATCCTATCCTCATGAACTCTCGCTCGGTCAAGCACAGCGAGTCATGATAGCCCTTGCGCTAGCCCTGGGACCGGACTTACTAATTGCAGATGAACCCACCTCAGCTCTCGATGTGACAATACAGGCTCAGATCCTCGATCTGATGCGCGAGATGAGCGTGGAGCGTTCGACTGCGATCATCCTGATCGCACACGATATGGCGGTGATCGCCGGGATGGCAGATCGTGTAGCCGTGATGTACGCAGGGCAAATTGTCGAACAGTCAACCGCAAAGGATCTTTACAAAGATCCTCTGCATCCTTATACACGGGGCTTACTTGCTTCAATCCCGTACGGATTGGATGAAGGACCGCTCCCTTCAATCCCGGGATCACCACCGGATCCGGGAAATCTTCCCCCAGGATGCCGGTTTGCGCCTCGCTGTGAAGCACGCGTCGAGTATGGACTAAAGATTTGTGATATGGATGTACCATCGTTGCGCCCCTCTGGTCTCGACCATAGCGTTCGCTGCTGGCTGTACGAAGCGGCGCCGGGTCATGTGCCACCTCTCTCAAGCCTGATAGCGATTGATCCTGCCCTTACGGAATGAAAGCGGATCGTTTAATGGGCTGTTAAAAGAGTGACATCTATACCGCTCATCGTTGTATCTACCTTTATTTGATATGTAATTTCCGCGCGCGATTGGTGTATGGAGCTGCTTGAGCAATTGCTTACACCTGATGCTCCTGCTACAATCCTCAAGATGAAAGCGCCGCAGATCCTACTGGAATTATTCCCTGCGGAAGGTCTATCATTGATTAACTCCTGAAGACCGGCTTTCGGATAGGGAGAGCGATTATGGAAGACGAGAAAAAGGATATTATTGAAGAGGCGGAAAAAATCGATCCCAAAGATGCAGAACAATTCTGGGATAAAGCGGTATCGAATGCGCCCAAAACGAAGGAGGCAAATGGAAATATTCTGACGTACGAGGAAGCACTCGATAAGGGCATACTTCCAGAAGACGCAGACCAATCGGATTAGGTATTGAGAGGTACCGTTACCTTTGGCAATTAAGCATCCATTGCGATGATTTTCCACTTCGCATCAGATGCGCCGCTCCCATTTTCATTGTGGCTCATCAGGCGCATGTGATAAAATGCGTGGCACCCGCCTCGAAGCGGGAATAGTGGGGCGTAGTGTAACGGCAGCACACCGGACTTTGAATCCGAGGATCCAGGTTCGAATCCTGGCGCCCCAGCCAGAGATTGACGAAGCAAATTGAACCCAGTAGAAGACGACGACCCCCCGCTAGAGAGATCTCACTTGATAAAGGTATTTTCATTTGATCGCCCGCTGAGCGCTCGAAGCTGGAAGGTCGTCTTCGCATCTAAAAATCGAAGAGGAGAGAACTATGAAGTGTGAGGCTGTACTTCTGGCTGCCGGTCTGGGCACTCGAATGAAATCGCGGCTTCCAAAAGTCCTCCACCCACTTGCCGGCGTTCCAATGGTTGATTGGTCGATCGAAGCTTGCAGCCAGGCAACGAAGAAGAAGCCCTACTTGGTCGTCGGACCAGAGAGTGAAGAGTTACAGCGCCAGGCTGATGGTAGATGCATCTTCATTGAACAAACAGAGCGTCTTGGGACCGGTCATGCGGTTATGCAGGCGCACGAGTCCCTGGAGGGAATAACCGATTTGGTCCTGGTTGCGCATGCGGATTTGCCGCTACTTCGAACGGTCACCTTTGAACGCCTCATCTCCCGCCAGAGCGAGAACGCTGGCCCTCTCACGATCCTGACAGCTGAAGTGCCGGAATCGCGCGGTTTCGGTCGGGTCAAACGGGACGAATCTGGGAAAATACGAGGGATCATTGAGGAGCTTCATGCGACGCCAGAGGAGAGAGCCATCCGCGAATTGAACGTCGGCGCCTACGTATTCCGCGCCGATTGGTTGTGGGAAAACCTACCCAAGCTTCCGCTCTCGCTGAAAGGCGAGTATTACCTCACTGATATGGTCTCCCTCGCTGTAGAGCAGGGCAATGCGATTGAGAGTGTCAGCATTACTAGCCAAGATGAGGTTATCGGAATAAATACCCGCGAGCATCTGGCAGAGGCCGAACACGCCGTGCGGATGCGAATTAACCGCAGATGGATGGATGAAGGTGTGACCATTATCGATCCGGCTACGACGTATATCGATCTTGATGTGGTGCTCGGGCAAGACACCGTGATATTTCCCAATACTCACTTAGAAGGGGCCACACGCATTGGTGAGGATTGCCGTATCGGACCAAACAGCATAATCCGTAGTTCAGTTGTGGGGAACGACTCGCGAATTGAAGCTTCTGTTGTTGAGGGAGCGACTTTAGAAGAGGATGTCGAAATCGGACCATTCGCCCATCTGCGTGCAGGCGCGCACCTTTGCCGCGGCGTGCACATGGGGAATTTCGGTGAGGTGAAAAACAGTCGGCTAGAGGCTGGGGTTAAGCTGGGACATTTCTCCTATATTGGTGATGCGCACATTGGCGAAAATACGAATATCGGAGCGGGTACGGTCACCTGCAACTTCGATGGCGAAAATAAACATCATACAGAGATCGGAGCCGACGTATTCATCGGCAGTGATACGATGCTCGTTGCTCCGCTGAAAATTGGACGCGGGTCACGCACAGGCGCTGGTTCTGTTGTGACGAAGGATGTTCCAGATTGGAGCCTTGCCGCGGGTGTTCCCGCCCGTGTGATTAGGAAATTGGACAAACATGATTAATTTGAGCTTCGGCCTTATCGGTCTTGCAGCGGCGTTGATTCTAGATATCACTCTGGCGTCAGTGCGTTGTGCTTTTGTTAACAGCCGCCTCTCGCAACTTAAGACTTACGAAGAAGCAGGTTTGCCGCGTGCGGGATTGGCTGCTCAGGTTCTCTCCGAGGCACGCCGCTTGATCCTTGCTATGCGCAGCGCGCTTACTTTTGCTCGCATTCTCATAATTGGTGTGGCTTTGATTACCTTCCTGCCAGTCCAATTCGAGAGCGTTGTTTCCGGGATTGCACTCATCGCCGGTATTCTCGCAGGCACTGGTCTCTTGATTGGGTTGCTCGAATTCCTTTCGGAGAGCATTGTGCTGCGTGAACCGGAACTGTGGGCTGTACGTTTAGCACCCTTTGCCGCCGGAACGGTTTTCCTGTTCGCCCCCATAGGGTGGCTGCTTTTCCACTTGGGGAGCTGGTCATCCAACAACGGTGAAGACCGGTTTATCCCTTTGGTTACCGAAGAAGAAATTATGACGATGGTTGATGCAGGTGAAGAGGAGGGTGTGATTGAGGAAGAAGAGAAAGCGATGATTTACTCTATCTTCCAACTCGACAACACCCTCGCCCGCGAAGTCATGATCCCACGTATTGACATCATCGCATTTGAGGAATATACAAGCTTGAGAGAGGCTACTGAGATATTCCTGAGCACCGGCCATTCACGCGCCCCGGTTTTCCGTGGTTCGATCGATAATATCGTTGGCTTGCTTTATATCAAGGATGTACTCGCTTCCTGGCAGTCGGGAGAGCTGGATAAAAAAGTCTCTGATCTCGTGCGTGAACCCTATTTCGTCCCTGAGGCGAAGGTGCTCGATGATCTGCTGGCAGAGATGCAAGCGAAGCGCGTACACATCGCGGTAGTCGTCGATGAGTACGGAGGAACAGCTGGGCTTGTCACAATCGAGGATGTGGTCGAGGAGATCGTCGGTGAAATCCTTGACGAATATGATTTTGCAGAAGAACTTGCTTATAAGCAGGTAGGTGAAGGGGTTTTCACCTTCAGCGGGGGGATTGACATCGATGATGTGAATCAAATCACCGGCGCCAGCGTGCCCAAAGAAACCAGCGAAACACTTGGTGGCTTGATCTATAGCGAGTTGGGCAAGGTGCCTCTAGTGGGAGAAACTGTAGACGTCGGGGGTCTTCATCTCGTCGTCGAGGAGGTCGTCGGGCGACGGATCCGGAGAATCCGGGCAAGTGTACTTAATAACGACGAAACGGAGTCGGAAGAAAATGGGAATCACACGAAAAGAAAAAACTGAATTGATCCAGAGAGCCTTAGAAGTTCGAAAGTACGCTTATGCGCCATACTCAAATTATGCAGTAGGCGCTGCGCTTCTCACGGAATCGAGTGAAATTTTTGAAGGTGTAAATGTTGAAAATGCAGTGAACTCTGCAGGCATCTGTGCGGAACGCAATGCCGTTTTTCAAGCGGTAACGCAAGGCCACCAATCTTTCCGTGCGATTGCGGTGGCCACTGATAATGGCGGATCCCCCTGTGGTCCCTGCCGACAAGTGATGTCGGAATTTGGGCTGGATATTGAGGTATATACGATCGACTCCGATGGGAAGATCATCTTGGAGACGACCGTTGGCGGCTTGCTACCGGAGGCATTCGGTCCGGGACACCTTCCCAAAGAATAATGAGGGTAGATTCTGCCCAGTAAATTTAACAGGCTGCGGTTTGGCGACCGAGCCTGTTTTGATTCATGCGTTCGTTGTAATTTAAACCTGTGTCAGGGTGAAGCAATGCTGGTGAGCCGCGCACCTGTTATCAGGTTGGGTTGGATCACCTGGCCTCCGAAGCCATGGACTATGCCGTGCCCGCGAATGATGACATCCTCGACGCCAACGGGAAGATCGATGGTTGAATTGGATCTCCAGAAGGCGATTAGGCTGCCTGATTTATATCAATGCTATCGTATCCCCGGTGTAAGGTGGGATGGACCCTCGCTGGTATAATCGATCTATGCCAGAGCGAGAGAGACTCTATCGGGCGGAAGGGATCGTGTTAAGCCGCAGAGATTTTGGCGAGGCGGATCGCTTGTTAACCATCTTCACCCGAGAGCATGGGAAGTTAGAGCAAATCGCGAAGGGTGTTCGTCGGCCGAGATCGCGCAAGGCCGGTCATCTTGAGCTTTTTACCCGCGTTCAACTGCTCGCTGCCCGTGGGCGTGAGTTAGATATCATCACGCAGGTTGAGGCGCTAGAAACCTACCCGCAGTTGAGTAAGGATCTTCAGCTTGTTGGCCAGGCTTCCTATATTCTGGAACTGGTCAAGGTTTTTGCAATCAAAGGGGAGGTAAACCACGAACTCTATCGTCTCCTTGTTGAGACGCTTGAGCGGCTAAACTCGGGTGACCCACCATCCAAGGTCACGCGTTACTTCGAACTTCGTCTCCTGGAATTGTCCGGATATCGTCCCGAGTTGTTCCGCTGTGGTCGTTGCCAATTGGAGATCCGGCCTGAGGCGCAATTCTTCTCCTATATCGATGGCGGTGTTCTCTGCCCGAATTGCGGTCGGGAGCAGAAAGGTGTGCGCACAATCACGCTGGCAGCTTTGAAGGTTTTACGTCACTATCAACGGAATCCTTTTTCGGTCGCATCAACGGCTCGGATTCAAACGCAGGTTCATCAAGAACTGGATCACCTGCTGGAAGGCTTTTTCATTTATCTCACAGAACATAAGCTGAATTCACCGCGTTTTTTGCGTAGAATTAACCAGAATCCCGGCGAGACTCTAGAAGAGGACAAGATCGCGTAGAAGAGGATAGCAACTTGACCAATCAATCCAAGATAACGCTGCAGGAAGTAATCTTAAAGCTGCAGGAATTCTGGGCCGACCAGGGATGCATTATTTGGCAGCCTTACCATACCGAGGTTGGCGCCGGCACGATGAACCCTGCCACCTTTTTGCGGGTCCTCGGACCTGAGGATTGGTGGGTTGCATACGTAGAACCATCGATTCGGCCCACAGACAGTCGCTATGGAGAAAATCCAAATCGGTGGGGGCATTACTATCAATTCCAGGTCATCCTTAAACCGGATCCGGGGAATCCACAGGAGCGTTACCTGGACTCACTCATCGCTTTGGGCATCGACCCAGCCAGACACGATATCCGTTTTGTTGAAGACAATTGGGAACAGCCCGCGCTTGGCGCCTGGGGGCTGGGCTGGGAAGTTTGGATGGATGGACAGGAAATTACACAGTATACGTACTTCCAACAAGCTGGAGGGAAGACACTCGACCCGGTTTCGGTGGAGATCACATATGGGCTTGAACGGATCGTGTTGGCGCTGCAATCGATTGAGAGCTTCGTTGACATACAGTGGAATGAGTATCTGACGTATGGCGATATCCTCCTCCAACCTGAGCGCGAGTACAGCCGCTACAATTATGAAATTGCTGACGTCGAGCGTTTACGAACGATGTACGATGAGTTTGAGGCGGAGGCGAATGCATGCATCGATGCGGGTTTGATTTTCCCTGCCCACGATTACATCTTGAAATGTTCGCATACCTTTAATCTGCTAGACGGGCGCGGAGCGGTCGGTGTGACCGAGCGAGCGGCGCTCTTCGGGCGTATGCGGGAACTCGCTCGACGCGTGACGGATAGCTACCTCGAAGAGCGGGAGAACACCGGCTTCCCATGGCGATCTCGTTGGCAGGTTGCACTTCCGGAAGTTCCCTCCGTTGAACCAGGAGCAGCACCGTCTAAGCCTGCACCATTTCTTCTCGAGATTGGCACCGAGGAGCTTCCAGCGAATGACCTGACATCAGCGCTTGCTCAGCTAGAACAGGGTGCCAGGAAGATGCTCGAAGAGAGCCGTTTGCAATATCAGAATCTTAAAATACTTGGGACGCCACGTCGGCTGGTGCTCTATATAGAGGGGCTGGCACCGGCTCAGGAAGAACGAACAACACTCGAGAAAGGGCCACCTGTTGAGCGAGCTTTCGATGCTGAAGGGAAACCGACGAAAGCCGCACAGGGCTTCGCGCGCAGCAAGGGCGTAAGCCTGGATGCGCTTAAACGAAAGGAGATTGAAGGGGGTGTCTATGTAGTTGCCGAGGTGAAACAATCGGGTGAACCCGCCGATCAGGTTCTCGGGGAGAAGATACCTGCTCTTATCGATGGCATACGATTTGAGAAATCCATGCGTTGGAATCAAACCCAGGTGACGTTCTCCAGGCCCATCCGCTGGCTGTTAGCGCTGCATGGTGAACATGTTGTGCCCTGTGAGTACGCTGATTTGTCGACAGGCAGAACGACACGTTTGCTGCGCTTCCAGGCGACAGAAAGTACAACGATTCGGAGTGCTGCGGATTACTTGCGGATAATGAGTGAGAGCGGAATTCAGCTTGATGGCGATGAGCGTAAACGCCATATCCAGAAGGAGATAACACGCCTGGCAAAAGAGGTGGGTGGCGAAATCGTCGATGACCCCAATCTCCTGACTGAGGTGACGAATCTCGTTGAAATGCCGACTGCCTTCCGCGGCAACTTCGATAAGGAATTCCTGGAGCTGCCGCGCGAAGTGCTCATTTCCGTAATGAAGAAGCATCAGCGATATTTTCCGATTGAGAAAAAGGGTGAATTGCTGCCCTATTTCATCAGTGTGCGCAACGGTGGCGAAACGCACCTGGATACCGTTACCAAAGGGAACGAGAATGTCATCCGAGCTCGTTTCGCTGATGCGGCGTACTTCGTGAAGAAAGACCTCATGCTTCCACTAGAATCCTATTTGCCAAGACTGAGCACCCTAACCTTTGAATCGAGCCTGGGGTCGATGCTGGATAAAGTCTCGCGCATCGAAAAACTGACAGTTGCCGTTGGTAAAATGCTGGGGTTTGATAAAAAAGTGATCGAGGTCGCTCAGCGAGCGGCGCATCTCTGCAAAGCGGATCTTGCTACGCAGATGGTGATTGAGATGACGGCACTTCAAGGAGAGATTGGACGAGTGTATGCCCTCGAAAGTGGCGAGTCCGAGGGAGTTGCAGACGCGATTCTAGAGCATTACCTCCCACGCTTTGCTAAAGACCGTCTTCCGGAGACGGAGGCGGGGGTCGCAGTCGGATTGGCGGATCGCCTCGATACGCTCATCGGACTAATCGCGGCCGGATATACACCAACAGGGGCGCGGGACCCATTTGCCCTGCGCCGTACTGCAATTGGTCTTGTTCATGTGTTGATCGAGCGTAACATCTCCATGGATCTGCGTACTGCAATCGACACTGCGAAGGAATATTTGCCCATCCCGGCACCGGAAGGTACAGTCCAGGAATGCCTCGAATTCATTACGGCGCGGTTGCAGGCCCATTTGCTTGCTGAGGGGAAGCCGCACGATGCGGTCGATGCAGTCCTGGCAGAACAGGGCAATGATCCCACCCTTGCGGCACGTGCTGTGGAAGGATTGAACGTCTGGCGGGAGCGAGAGGATTGGCCAGAGATGCTGCAAGCTTATGCGCGTTGTGCCCGCATAACTCGCGGCGAAAAAGAGACATTCACTGTCTCCCCAGAAATGCTCGAAGAGGGTGCAGAAAAGGAACTCTTCGCGGCCGTCCTTGATGCTGAACAGGTTGACCGCATGATGGGCTCAATCGACGATTTCTTCACGACCTTTCAACCGCTTGTCCCGGTCATAACGCGTTACTTTGATGAAGTTCTCGTTATGGCCGAAGAGCCAGCGCTTCGTAGCAATCGCCTGGGTACCATCCAACGCGTTGTGAAATTAGCACATAATGTGCTGGATCTCTCCAGATTGGAAGGCTTTTAACGGATAACGTCTGTTGCAGAATAACAGATCTCAGTTAATTGGTTTCAATGATTTTAAGACGAGAATATGTGAACCTACTGAAGATGTCCCCGGTAAAGGTTTTGAAGGCTGAGGTCGAGTTATCAATAGTAACTAAGCTGGAAGCCAATATTTCGGGGTGAGTTGATCCCTTGGGTGCTCCATGCCGGGGTTTGGGAGAGCACGTTGCTCACTACAAATGACGCGGCTATAATCTTTTGTCACGGGCATTGGCGCTGTCTCTCAAAAAATGGGCTACCCTCCACACAGATTTAATTCATGCCTTTCGCATCGGAGGGAATGTCCATCTCGTCCTTCTCACCACTCAATCATTCCGGTGTTTTCGAAAAGAGACAGTTCTGGCAAGTTGGAACATTTAGGAAGCCAATCACGTTCAGTTTGGATGAGGTCGGTTGAAATACCCTCATTTGAAGCATGGGGAACTAGAGACTGATGGGCGTTATCGACGAAGTCAAAGATCGCACCGATATCGTTGACCTGGTCGGCGAATCGGTAAAACTCCGGAAGTCCGGTAAGAATTACACGGGTTTTTGCCCATTCCATCCTAATAAACGGACCCCCGCGTTTGCCGTCTTTCCGGATAGTGGGACATGGCGGTGTTTCGGCGCATGCAATGAAGGCGGCGATATATTCAGTTTCGTTATGAAAAAAGAGGGCTGGGATTTCTCCGAAACCCTGGCCTATCTCGCCGAGCGTGCCGGCGTAGAGCTAGTACCACAATCACAAGAACAAGAAGCGGAGGACGAAAGTCGACAAAGACTGCATGAATTACTCGACGCAACGGTCACCTTTTTCCGGCATCAATTGTTTTCGACAGCTGCAGGAGAACCTGCCCACGCCTATCTTCGTGATCGTGGCATGAGTGATGCAACACTGGAAACGTTTGAGGTTGGGTTCGCGCCTGACTCGTGGGACGCGACTATGAACCATCTTATCGAACGGGGCTTCCAAGAAGTAGACCTCGTGGATGCGGGTTTGGTTTCTGAACGTGAAACGGGGGGCCTTTTCGACCGCTTTAGAAATCGAGTCATGTTCCCAATACGTGACGCGCGCGGTCGTATGGCGGGTTTTGGTGCGAGGGTGCTTGACCCCGAAGCTGTTCCCAAGTATTTGAACTCACCGCAAACATCGATCTTCGATAAAGGACGGCTCCTGTATGGGCTGGACAAGTCTCGTCAGGAAATCCGGAAGCTGGATCAGGCGGTCATTGTTGAGGGCTACATGGATGTCATCGGATTGCATCAAGCCGGCTTTGGGAACGCGGTGTCTCCGATGGGCACGGCGCTCACAGAGAGCCAACTGCGCTTGTTGAAACGTTACAGCCGGCGGATTGTCCTGGCGCTGGATGCTGATACGGCAGGAAGCCAGGCGACTTTACGTGGTCTGGATATCGCTCGTGAGACGCTCGATCGGGAAGTCGATCCGGTTTTTAATGCCCGGGGGTTGGTCCGTCATGAAGGTCGTCTGGATGCTGATTTGCGGATTGTCACTTTGCCGGAGGGTTTGGATCCAGACGAGGTCGTTATAGAAAATCCAGAAGCCTGGACGAATTTACTCGAAGGTGCGCAGACGATTGTGAATTATGTGCTCGATGTAGCGATTGCCGCGCGTGATATTGAAGATCCCAAGGCGAAAGCAGAAATCGCTCGCCAAGTACTACCACTGATCGAAGATGTTGCCGATCCTGTCGAGCGGGAAGTGTATCGCCAAAATCTCGCTCGACGGTTGAAAGTTGACGAACGTGTGTTACTCCAGTGGCGAAAAACGAAAACCCGACGTGATCGGCGTGCACCTCAAGCTGTGAATGAAGTGGAGGAGAAACCCACGCTGATCTCTCCTTCAGGTGCGTTAGAAAGCTTTTGCCTGGCTGTGCTGTTAGATCAACCCGAATTGCTTTATCGTGTAGACAGAGAATTCCAGGCGTTGGAGATCGAACATTCATCGGATCAGGATTTTTCAAGCACCGAGTACCAGATGATCTTTAATGTCATTCGCTCTGCGCTCGGTCAACATGAAGAAGAACCTGTCCACTATTGGCAGAATAATCTCGAGACTCAACTATATTCCGTCGCGGAGACCTTGATGGACGAGTTAGGTAACATCGATATCCTTCAACAGAAGGTTATTAATGAAGTGATTGCCAACTTCTTCCGTTTACGCAAGCGGTGGCTTGAATCAGAGCTTACGCATATTCGCTTCCAGCTTGAAGCCTTGCAGGAGCAATCGCCAGCGGAGGGTGCTGACCAACGGGAACAAATTTGGAAGCTTACCCGCGATGTCCAGCGCTTGGCGGATATTGAGAGGCGTTTGGATCATGTGCTCTCACGTCATGGCGGACCGATCTCAACTGCACCAGTCCTTTAGAGGTTCCGAGTGAAGAAAAAGAAGAAAGTGAAGCAGGAAGAACTTCTACCATCCCAAGTGTTGCCTGAAAAGGTCCTTCAAGAGGACGTGAAGGACCCTATTGACGTCATTGATGGAGAAGAAATTCAGATTGAGCCTGACTTTAAGGAAGAGGAAATAATTGATGTAAAGAATGCGGAGGAAGAACAGGCGCTTGAACGAATATCACGTACTCTGGAACTCAGCGATGATCCTGTAAGGCTATATTTGAAGGAAATTGGACGTGTAGACCTGCTGAACACAGACCAGGAATTATGGCTTGCGGTTCGGATGAACGCTGTGCGGCAGCTGGATATATTAAGGTCTGGTCGGGCATCGCGAGGGAAAAAAGATGAGGAATTGATCGCCGTTTATCTGACCCTCTACGATGACATGAGGACGGCGTGGAAACGCGTCAAGGAAGATGCGCAGCGGATGAAGCAAGCGCAGCCGGATCTCCATCTAATCCTTGAGGAGGCGCGTCAATTACGCCAGACATGGGTATCAGATTCGGTTTCTTACACCCGTGCGTGGCTGAGTACTGATATGTGGGGCACGGATCCCGCCTGGGAATTAGTAGCGCTCAACGCACTAACTGTATTTTTAGCTTTCTACATATTCCCGCCTGACAGCCAATCTCGAATGGCTGAGCGATTTAGACAGGGAAAAAATTTACCTATTAAGCGCACCTTTAAAAATTGGCTTCCCGAGCCTGATGATCTGCGTGATGACCTGGGGCAAGTAAAACATCTGGCAGAAGAAGCGCAGGCTGCGCTCATACGCGCCAATCTGCGCTTGGTCGTGAGTGTTGCAAAGCGTTACATGGGACGCGGGATTGCTTTCCTGGATCTTATTCAGGAAGGAAATATCGGTCTGCTTCGAGCTGTTGAGAAATTCGACCCAGCGAAGGGCTATAAATTTAGCACGTACGCTACGTGGTGGATCCGGCAGGCGATCAGCAGAGCGATCGCAGATCAAGCTCGTACAATTCGCATACCAGTGCATATGGTCGAGACGATTAACAGGTTGGTCCGTATTCAACGCAAAATGACCCAGGAACTTGGTCGTGATCCAAGTTCAGAGGAGCTTGCGCTGAAGATGGATATCTTAGAGCCTGAAGAGGTAATGCTTATCAACGCAACACTATTGGAAGGCGAGCCGATCGATCCCGCCCTCGAGCGCAAGTGGAAGAGGGCTGCTGCTAAAGTCCGACGGATTATCCGTATCGCTCAGGAGCCGATGTCACTGGAGACCCCGGTGGGAGCGGAAGAAACCAGCCAACTCGGCGATTTTATTGAAGATGAGACAATGCCCGAGCCGGTAGATGCGGCAGCGCGGGAACTATTGAAGGAGCAGGTGCAGAGTGCGCTATCGGTCCTTACCGAACGGGAACGTCAGGTGCTCGAAATGCGCTTTGGGTTGAGGGATGGCAAGGACTACACATTAGAGGAAGTTGGAAGACACTTCCAGGTGACGCGCGAGCGGATACGCCAGATCGAAGCCAAAGCACTGCGTAAGCTGCGGCACCCAACGCGCAGCCGCCACCTGCGAGATTATCTCTCCTAGAGTTTGTCGCTGGATCGCAAATATTTAATTAACGGGGCTGACCTTTTGGGACAGCCCCTATGATTTTATTAAAGTAGTGGTGCTCATATGTGGGTCTGAACTTCATTCACCTTGAGCTGGTTTATGCAGTGTGGTACTTCGCTGTAACACCCTTGACTGTTTAAGAACTCCTTAATTTGTATGAAGAACAGGACGGCTTTTGTCTCTCGCCGGGCTGGTGATCGGTTGTTCGTAAGGGCGATCTGGCGGCGCGTCATTACAGATATTGAAAGCAGATTGAGAATAGGCCGACGCATGGTTTGATAAAAAATCCGAGTCATCTTGATGTGCCTGAATCCACCTTTGTCCTGCCCCCGAAGTCCCCAGGAGACAGAGAGATGAAGTTATTGAGCACTGTTTGTGCAATTTGTCACAAAGTTTAATGTCAGATATCCTCCGATACCCCCTCCGGTTTGTTACGCTTATGCCCTTGTGATAAAATGTGCATGTTGCGGCGGTTTGAATGTTCTAGAGCCGGTTATAAATTCATTTCTCCCGAGGGCTGGATGCCTGGTGAATATCTCCCCATCGCTGTTCTTATCGTCCTGGCGACCGGCCTGGCTTTATTAGTCGTCATACTCGGCCATCTCTTCGGACCGCGACGACCAAACCCGATAAAAGGACAACCCTACGAATCTGGAATGCAGCCATACGGCCCAGGCCGGCGACGCGTCGCGGTCCATTTCTACCTGATTGCGGTCCTTTTTATTCTCTTCGACATCGAAATTGTGTTCCTTCTGCCATGGGCAGTAGTACTCCGTGAAGTCAAGATGGCTGGTTTAATTGAGATGGCTGTCTTCATGCTGGTTCTGTTGGTTGGTTTGATCTACGCTTGGAAAGCAGGAGCGTTGGAATGGGAATAGAGACCAAACTAGGTAATTTAGGGTTTGTTACGACAACGCTCGAGAAAGTGGTGAACTGGAGCCGGGTGCGGGCGATGTGGCCGGTATTATTCGGCCTAGCTTGCTGTGCGATCGAGATGATGGTTGCCCAATCGTCGGATTATGATATGAGCCGCTTTGGGATGGAGTTAATGCGCGCCAGCCCGCGGCAGAGCGATTTGATGATCGTCGCCGGTCGGCTCACGCGAAAGATGGCTCCGGTTCTACGCCGGATCTACGATCAAATGCCGGATCCGAAGTATGTTGTATCTTTGGGGGATTGCGCGTCTTGCGGGGGCATATTTAATAATTACGCTATCGTCCCTGGTGTGGATGAGATCGTCCCGGTTGATGTTTATGTCGCTGGATGTCCACCTCGCCCGGAAGCGTTGATCCACGGCATTCTTACTCTTTACGATAAGGTTGAGAAACAGAAGGTTAAGGATTGGGCCTGATCGTCGGTGGTGTAAACCGATTGAAGGACCACTCTTTGCACATTCATTCTATGCCTGTCCTAGCCGGTGTCGATCCTACTGAGGGTGTTTTCGGATGACTGTTATTGAAAAAGCCGTAGCTAAATTGCAACGGGAGCTTGGTGAAAGCGTCCTGGGTTTTGAGGAATTTCGCGGGCAAACTTCGGTGACTCTGGATAGCGAAGCTATCGTTAACGCTTGCCAGATGCTGAGAGATGATCCAGATCTGGATTTTAACTTTCTAGCCGCGCTGACGGCTGTGGATTACTGGCCTTCCGAACCTCGCTTTAAAATTGTCTATCAACTATACAGCTTGGCGAACAAAGAATTTATTGGTCTTCGCGTTCCACTGAGTAATGAATCACCCGAAATATCAACAATCGAGAGCATCTACCCGAACGCGAATTGGCATGAACGCGAGGTTTTTGATATGTTCGGCGTAACGTTCACGGATCATTCCGATCAACGCCGCATTATCATGCCGTATGACTGGGAAGGACATCCTCTGCGCAAAGATTATCCACTTGGTTACGAGGAGATCCAGTTCACCTTTAATTTCGACGAGATTGATAAACGCAAACCTTATGCGAAAAAGTAGCCGGGAGCCCTCAATACGAGGATCGTAGGAATGTTGG
>Ga0315553_10000758_pt1 | contig 27809 bp, 23 predicted proteins | sample SalMarSW160140MG_FD_203099 | JGI IMG/M metagenome (GOLD analysis project Ga0315553, IMG submission 203099) | Salt marsh sediment microbial communities from the Plum Island Ecosystem LTER, Massachusetts, United States - Salt Marsh Sediment SW1601-40 ... | reverse complement strand
GCTCTTCGCCAGCGAACCGCTTACGGTGGTCCACCTTCACCTTTTGCCCGGATCGGGGATGAAACGGATAACAAATCCGCACTTCAAACCCCAGACACCCGGCATTATGTCGCCGGTCCCTCGGGCACCGGCAAGACGCATCTGGCCATCGGGTTAGGGCTGGCTGCTTGCCAAAAGGGCATGACCGTCGGCTTCGTCACGGCCGCCGGCCTCGTCAACCAGCTGAGCGAGGCGCGCGATGAAAAGCGACTGCTTCGCCTACAGGCTGCGCTCGCCAAGCTGCAGCTTCTGATCATCGACGAACTGGGCTACGTGCCGCTGTCGCAGACTGGCGCCGAACTGCTGTTCGAGGTGATCTCGCAGCGATACGAGCGCGGCCTGAGTGAGCGCTTGTCGCTCACGATAAACGTTCGCGAGTGATCGTCACATCGAACCTGCCGTTCGAGGAATGGACGAGCGTCTTCGGCTCCGAGCGCCTCACGGGTGCGCTCCTTGACCGGCTGACGCACCACGTCCACATCCTCGAAATGAACGGCGACAGCTACCGCCTCAAGCAATCCAGGGCGCGGCGCGCCTCAGCCTGACATCCTCGAACGACGCGAAAGCCAGAAGGCCCCGCGCGCGGGGCCTTCTGGATTGCAGCAACCGCTGCCGCTAGTGGCCTACTTTTACGCCGGCGAACTGGCCCAGATTCTCTCCGGCGTTGACACGTCCTCAAGCTTGCGCCGTGCCTCCGATAGAGCGACATCCGGATAGACGCCTAGCGCCAGCAATTTTTGCTTGCCGGCGAAGCGATAACGGTAGCGCCAATATTTTGAGCCGTTGGAATGGATGAGCAGGAATAGCCCCTTGCCGTCCGTCAGCTTATAGGGTTTCTGGCGGGCTACCGCGCGTCTGATGGTGATGTCCTGAAGCGCCATTGGTGGTACACTGAGAGCGGGTTGATGAGATACCCACGCATATGCCACCTCAGCGTAACGACTGCAAACGATGGGTAACGATCACTAACGGCAGGTAGGTGGCTTGGGTTTCAAAACTTCTTGCGGGCTTTTCGAGGCTTCGCGACGGCTCGTGACGGATGAACTGGCTGGGGCGCTAGGATTCGAACCTAGGATCACGGGACCAAAACCCGATGCCTTACCACTTGGCTACGCCCCAATAAGAATCGATCGGTGAATGCAGGCTGGGTTATACGTGGCCCGCTGCGGCGTTTCAAGACGCTGCGCCGGCCGGGTAAGAGATGTTCAGCCGTCAATCGTCTGTCAATAGGCCGTAAAGTTGCCGGCTGCGCTCCGCCCATATGGGACGGACGACGGGAGATCTGCGTCTCTCCCGCCGTCCGCTCGTTCGACATTAGTCCTTCTTGGTTTCGGAGCTGGCGGACCCATCGCCGGACCCCGAGGGCGGGGCCGGCTTGTCCCCGGCATCCGATGACGGCGCGGGCGGCGCCTCGGACGATTTGCTGTCCGCTGCGCTCTGGTCGAGATCGCCGATGACCGGACCCCGGTGCGTGACGGTCTCCTCAGCGCTTGGCCGTGGCGAAGCGCCGCTGCCTGCGGCGGGTGTGCCGCCCGGATAGGCCGCCTGGCGCCGACGGGCCAGGAAGAAGGTGAGCAGGGCCGTCAACAGGCCGATCAGCGCGGCGCCGACGGCATAGATCGGCTCCAGCGTCTGGGCCTGATTGACGATCCAATCCCAGGCCGTCACATCGACATCGATGGTTGCGTCGAGCGTTTTGACGAGGATGGGCGGCATCGTTCCCTGCGGGTTTTGCAGATGGGCGTAAAGCCGTAATTTCAGCCGCCGGCCCTTGCCCGTCTCCGTCGGCTTGACCTGCCAGTTCCAGCTAACCGGCTGCGGCGGAATGACGGAGCGCTCCTGACGCCCCTCCGGAGTGATCTCGAAATTCCGCCCGGAAAGCTCCGCCGACATGATCTGGGTGATCTTACTGATGCCCTGCTTGACCTCGCCGGGCAGATCCTTGAATTCCTCGGAGACCTCCTTCGGCAAGTCCTTGCCTTCCCAATCCGTCCGCAGCACCAGGCTGATCTCGGTGGTCTTGCCCAGAAGCATCCGTTTGGGATGGTTATATTCGAGCGGCTTTTCGAGTAGCTGATCGAGAATGGCATTGAGATCGGGGCACTCCCCTAAAATGCCGAGCGCCCGGCACTCCGCCGCGCCTAGCTTGCCATCGCCTCTCGGCGCGCGGCCGGAGCCACTGCTTGCGGCTATCGTTCTCGTGGCCCCCTTCGGCGCGGCTGAGGGCTTCGGCTCGGCTTCCTCTGCCGCAGCGCTTTCCTCCGCCTCGGCAGCGGCAGCGCGTTCCGCTTCCGCCTGCGCGGCGTCTGTCTCAGCCCGTTTGCTTTCTGCCCTGTCGGCAGTGGCCCGGGCTGCGCGCGCCTCGGCCTCGGCGGTCACGGCCGCGGCCGGTTCTTCCGATCCCGATTTGGGCTCTGCGGATCCGGGGCTCGCGCCGCCTGGTTCCGAACTGGTTGCCTTCTCCGCGACGGCCGGAGCGGGTGCCTCTTGCATGGCGACGGCTGCCGGCGGCGACGCCTCGGGCTGGGCATCGGCCCGTTCCGCTGCCGCCGTCTTCTGAGCAGCCCCCGTGCGCGGCTTGCCGACTTTCTGTCCGGTACCGGGGCCAGATCCATTGCTCTGAGGCGGTGTCGGCGGTTGCTGCTCAGCAGCGGCGGCGACGGTGCGATCGGCATGCTCCGAAGCCGCGGGATAAGTCACACCGAGCGCATCGGCGAGATTCGCCAGGAAAGGCGTCAGCGTGGCCGACAAACCGCCCATTCTGGACAGCGTTTCGCAAACTCCGGCGAAATAGGCGCGTCTCACCGTACCCCGATCGAGCGCATAGGCGCTTGCGAGGCCGTCCACACTTTCCGGAGCGATGCTCAACAGTTGAGCGGGTGCGCCCGCATTCGCTTCGGCATCGGCACGGGCCTTCGCGGCAATGCCCTTTGCCGCCGCTTCATTACGTATGGTGACGGGGAGCTTGCAAACGGCGATATCCGCTGCCCCGGTTGCCTGCTCCTTGCCGACACTCAGGACGGTTGCCTGGGCCGGCGATGCGCCGGCTGCAGGTTCAGCCGACTCAGCAGCCTTGCGTTCCGGCTCGATTCCGGTAATCGGCTCGGCTGCTTCGGCGGCTTTCCGTTCCGCCGCTTCCCTTTTGGCGCGTTCGGCAGTCTCCGCGGCCCTCCGTTCAGCCCGTTCCCTTGCAGCACGTTCGGCGGCTTCTACGGCTTGTCGTTCGGCCCGTTCCCTCGCGGCACGTTCGGCGGCTTCCGCAGCCTTGCGTTCAGCCTCTTCCCTTGCAGCACGTTCAGCCTCTGCGGCCTTTCGCTCCGCTTCCTGTCTTGCCGCCCGTTCCGCTGCCTCTGCGGCTTTCCGTTCGGCCTCTTCTCTGGCAGCCCGTTTCGCCGCCTCGGCGGCTTTCCGCTCGGCTTCTTCTCGCTCTGCGCGTTCCGCCGCTTCCCTCGCCGCCCGTTCGGCCGCTTCGGCGGCTTTGCGCTCGGCCTCCTCTGCTGCCGCGGCACGCTCCGCTTCGAGCTTGGCGGCGCTCTCGGCCGCTTCCTGCGCCGCTTTTCGTTCTGCTTCGGCCGCCGCCGCCCGCGCCGTGTCGCGGTCAGCCTGTGCGGCTTCGGCCTGGGCCGCGCGCGCCTCGGCAGCAGCCGTTCCGGCCGCTTGCAGATCGGCAGCGTAAGCCAGCCCGGGGAGACCAATCAATAGGGCGAATATCGTCAAGCGCATCCCGCGACCCCTCTCCAACCCAAACAAGACAACCCGCTCGGCCCACGGGTTGCATACGTTTTCCATAGCATGGGCGGCTTTGCGCGTTAACCTATTCTAAACCACCTTTGCCGGGTTTGGTGGCGTCTAACTGTCCTGTGGCCGGTTTTCGTCAGCGATGGGCGGGTAGGCCACACTCACCTTTTCCGCAAAGGATGTGAAACGGCCTGCGGCGATGGCGTTCCGGGCCTCATTCATAAGCTCCTGGTAAAACTGCACATTCGCCCAGCTGAGGAGCATCGGGCCGAGAATTTCGCCTGCCTTGAAGAGATGATGGAGATAGGCGCGCGAATAGTCGCGGGCGGCGGGGCAGGCGCTGGCCTCATCGAGCGGGCGCTCATCGTCCGCATGCACGGCATTGCGCAGATTGATCCGGCCGGACCAGGTAAAGGCCTGACCGTGCCGTCCGGACCGGGTCGGCATGACGCAGTCGAACATGTCGATCCCGCGGGCGATCGACGCGACGAGATCGGCAGGCGTGCCGACGCCCATCAGATGGCGAGGCTTGTCGGCAGGCAGCAATGGCGCGGTTTGCTCCAGGACTTTCAGCATCATTGCCGGTCCTTCGCCGACGGCCAGCCCGCCGATCGCATAGCCGGGGAAATCCATGGCCGCCAGGCTCTCCGCCGAACGGGCGCGGAGATCGGCGAACACGCTGCCCTGAACGATACCGAACAACGCCTGATGCTCGCCCGCCATTTGCTCGAAGGCGGATTTCGACCGTTCGGCCCAGCGCAGCGACAACTCCATCGATTGCGCTGCGTCCTCCCATGTGGTCGGAAAAGGCGTGCATTCGTCGAACTGCATCTGGATGTCGGCGCCGAGCAGCGTCTGGATCTCGATAGAGCGCTCGGGGCTGATGAGATGCGTGCCGCCGTCAATATGCGATTGGAAGGTCACTCCGTCCTCGGAGATCTTTCGAAGCTGGGCCAGGGACATGACCTGAAATCCGCCGCTGTCGGTCAGGATCGGGCCGGACCAGTTCATGAAGCGGTGCAGGCCGCCGAGCCTGGCGACACGCTCCGCGCCGGGACGGAGCATCAGATGATAGGTATTGCCGAGGATGATGTCCGCGCCCGTCGCCTTGACCGTGTCGGTGAGCATCGCCTTGACGGTCCCGGCCGTGCCGACCGGCATGAAGGCCGGCGTGCGGACCGCGCCGCGCGAGGTGGTGATTTCGCCGAGGCGTGCGCCGCCGTCCTGAGCCTTGAGCGTGAATTCGAAGCGCTTCGTCATGTGTCGATTTTAGCAGACCCCGCATGGGGGCAGGGGGCAAGCAAACACGCATCGCCGTAGGAATAGAAGCGATAGCCCGAGGCGATGGCATGCGCATAGGCGCATTTCATGCGATCGAGGCCGGAGAAGGCGGCAACCAACATGAACAGCGTCGATCGCGGCAAATGGAAATTCGTCACCAGAAGATCCGCCGCCTTGAAGCGGTAGCCCGGCGTGATGAAGATGGCGGTTTCGTCTTTGAAGGGGCGAAGTCGTCCGTCCTCGTCCGCGGCGCTTTCCAGCAGGCGGAGCGATGTCGTGCCCACGGCGACGATCCGCCGGCCCTCCGTCCTGGCGCGGTTGAGCCTTTCGGCCGTCTCGCTTGTGATCTCTCCCCATTCGGCGTGCATCCGATGGTCGGCGATGTTGTCCACCTTCACGGGCAGAAAAGTCCCGGCGCCGACATGGAGCGTCAGGAAGACCCTTTCGATGCCGGTCTCATCGAGCGCATTCATCAGCCTGTCGGTGAAGTGCAGGCCGGCGGTCGGCGCGGCGACGGCTCCGGCTTCGCTGGCGAAAATCGTCTGATAGTCCTCAACGTCCTGTTCATCGGCCCTGCGGCGCGAGGCGATATAAGGCGGCAGGGGCATTTCGCCATGCTCGGCCAGGCAGTCCTCGAACGGTCTGCCGCCGGTGTCGAAGCCGAGTTCGACCTCTCCGCCTTCGTGCTTCTCCAGCACCAGTGCCCGCAATTCCGGGCTGAAGGCGATCCTGTCGCCGAGCGCCAGCTTGCGCGCGGGCCTTGCAAAGGCGCGCCATTCCAATTCGGACAAGCGCTTGTGCAAGGTTATGCCGATATGGGCGGTCTGCCCGGCGGCGCTTTGCCGCCAGCCTTCGAGCTGCACCGGAAGGACGCGCGTCTTGTTGAAGACGAGGACATCGCCGGGTCGCAGCAGAGACGGCAGATCGGAGAAACGGTGATCGGCGAATTCGGGTTCGGCGTTCGGACGCACGACGAGCAGCTTTGCCGCGTCCCGGGGCTCGGCGGGCCGCAGGGCGATCCGGTCTTCAGGCAGCTCGAAATCGAAAGCGTCAACGCGCATTCGCACTGCGCATCTCGTCAGGCGGCGTCAGCGGCGACCCGCATCTGATCGATCCTGTCCGGATCGACGACCGGCTCGCCGCGTTTGATCTTGTCGACATGTTCCATGCCTTCGATGACACGGCCCCAGACAGTATAGTTTCCGTCGAGAAAAGTCGCATCGTCGAAAACGATGAAGAACTGGCTGTCGGCGCTGTTGGGGTCCTGTGCGCGGGCCATCGAGACGGCGCCGCGCTCATGCGACACATCGCTGAATTCCGCCTTCAGCTTGGTGCCGGAGCCGCCCATGCCCGTGCCGGTCGGATCGCCGGTCTGGGCCATGAAACCGTCAATGACGCGGTGAAAGACGATCCCGTCATAGAAGCTGTCACGAACGAGCTGCTTGATCCGCGCAACATGGTTCGGCGCCACGCCGGGGAGCATTTCGATGACGACACGGCCATGCGTCATGTCCATGATCAGCGTATTTTCCGGGTCCTGAATCTCGGCCATGGGCTTTCCTTTATTGTTCGTCCGATTTGGTGTTATTGCGCATCCGAGGCGAGCGTCATCTTGACGATCTTGTCGGGATTGAAGACCTGGCCGCTCTGTCCTTGGCCCTTCTTGATCTGATCGACATATTTCATGCCGTCAACCACCTGGCCGAATACCGTGTACTGGCCATTGAGATGGCGCGCGTCCTCGAAGCAGATGAAGAACTGGCTGTTCGCGCTGTTCGGATCGTTCGTCCGCGCCGCTCCGAGCGTGCCGCGCTTGAACGGCTCGTTCGAGAACTCGGCCGGCAGATCGGGATAGCTCGACCCGCCTGCGCCGGTGCCGGTCGGATCGCCGGTCTGCGCCATGAAGCCGGTGATGACCCGGTGGAACGTCAGGCCGTCGTAAAAGCCTTCCTTCGTGAGCCGCTTGAAGCGCTCGACATGTTTGGGGGCGAGGTCGGGGCGCAACGCGATCGTGACGCGGCCGTTCTTCAGGTCGAGATAGACGATATTGTCTTTCGAGGTGGCCGAGGCGGCCGAGCTGAGGGCGAAAATCGTAAGGAAAGTGAATAGAAGACGTTTCATTCGGCGTAAGCTCCGGAGAGACGAAATTGGATCAGGGCGAGGCGGGCGACGCCAGCTTTTCCTTGAGGTGCGCGGCGATTTTGGGTGACACGAAGGCTGTGACATCGCCGCCCATCTGAGCGATCTGACGGACGAAAGTGGCGGCAATATGCCTGTGCTCGCCCGCGGCCGGCAAAAAGATCGTATCGAGCTCCGGCGCGATGGCGCGGTTCATGCCGATCATTTGCATTTCATAATCGAAATCGGTGGCGTCGCGGATGCCGCGAAGAATGGCGACCGCGCCGTGGGAGCGGGCGGCATCGACGACGAGATTGTCGAATGTCACGACGTCGATCGCGGCGGTGGCGGCAAGCCGCGTGATTTCGGCTTCGAGCATCGCCACCCGTTCATCGCCGGAGAAGAGCGGTTTCTTGCCGTGATGAACGCCGACGCCGATCACGATCCGGTCGAAGAGGCGCGCGGCCCGCTCGATCAGGTCCAGATGGCCCAGAGTGGCGGGATCGAAGCTGCCGGCGTAGAAAACGGTTCGAGACATCAGTGCCAATTACTGGTTTAGAGCTGGGGCAATCCAAGCGAAAACGCTTCACTCGAAATGCTCGCGGAGGCGAGCCATTTCATCTGATTCCGCCTTGGGTCATCGCCGCCGACAATGCGCATCGTCCGCCGACGCCGTTTGCCGGCTGATACTATGCCCGGCGCGTCGTCGCAAGCCAAAGTCCGCCGCAAATCAGCAGAATCCCGCTGAAGCCTTCAGCGAAACGGCGCCGGCGGCCTGCGATCCAGTCTCGCGCCGATCCGAAAATCATCACCATCGTGGAGTCCACCATGGCGATCACCACGACGAAGGTTACGGCCAGAAGTGCAAGCTGCGGCCCGACCGCCGTCGTCGGATCGATGAATTGCGGGAAAAAAGCACCGAGAAAAAGCAGCACTTTCGGATTGGACAAGGAGGCGGCGGCCCCCTGCCAGAACCAGCGTCCACGCCGGACCGGCAAGGGGGCCTCGTCCTCGGGGTCTTTCCGGATGGCGGTAAGCAGCCGCGTCAGCCCAAGCCAGACAAGATAGGCCGCGCCGATCCAGCGGATGATCTCGAACCATTCCGCCACGAACGCCATGATCGAGCTCATGCCGAAGGCTGCGGCGGCAACCAGGACACAGAGGCCGACCGCGCTGCCGACGACGGTAAGCAGCGCCGCCCGTGTGCCGTGGGTGGCGCTGTTCGCGACGAAAAGCGCCATGTTCGGCCCCGGCGTTATGGCGAGGACGACGCAGGCGAGGACGAAGGCGCTATAAAGATAGATCGACATGCCGGTCCTGCCTCAATGCAGCCTCTATTGGCGCAGCCATGAGAATGCGCATTCAGAGATCGCCTTCATCGCCGCTTGCCTCGGCGTCATCGCCATTCTCGCCGTTACCATTGCCATTTCCGTTGGTGTAGTCGGGTATTGACCTCACGGAAACGACGTGTTCGCCCTCGCCGGTATTGAAGATCCTCACGCCCTGCGTCGAACGTCCGACGATGGAGATGCCGTCCACCGGGCAGCGGATCATTTGCCCGCCATTGGTGACGAGCATGATCTGATCGGTATCCTCGACAGGGAAGGAGGCCACGAGCTTGCCGTTGCGCTCGTTCACGACCATGCCGATGATGCCTTTGCCGCCGCGGCCCGAGATCCGGTATTCATAGGCGCTGGTGCGCTTGCCGAAGCCATTCTCGGAGACCGTCAGCACGAATTGCTCGGCCGCGCCGAGCTGGGCGTAGCGCTCGGGCGAAAGCTCCGTGCCCTCGCCATTTTCCTCGCCGTCATCGCCCAGGATTTCGGCATCCTCGGGCGCCGGCCGCTCGCCCGTCGCGGCCCGGCGAATGGCGTTGGCCTGTTTGACATAGGCCGAGCGTTCGGCAGGGCTTGCTTCGACATGGCGCAGGATGGCCATGGAAATCAGCCGGTCGCCTTTGTCCAGCCTGATCCCGCGCACGCCGCTCGACTCGCGCCCCTTGAAAACGCGCACATCGGTGACAGGGAAGCGGATCGCCTGACCATTGGCGGTGGTCAGCAGCACATTATTGTCTTCCGTGCAGATATCGACGCCGACGATCTCGACTCCCTCATCGAGTTTCATCGCGATCTTGCCGTTCTGCCGGACCTCGACGAAATCGGACAGATTGTTCCGCCGCACATCGCCCCTGGATGTGGCGAACATGACATTGAGGCTCGCCCAGCTGCTCTCATCCTCCGGCAGCGGCATGATGGTGGTGATCCACTCATCCTGCTGCAGCGGCAGGAGGTTGATCAGCGCCTTGCCCCGCGATTGCGGCGCGGCCGGCGGCAGACGCCAGACCTTCATCTTGTAGACCATGCCGCGCGAAGAGAAGAACAGGAGCGGCGTGTGCGTATTGGCGATGAACAGGCGGGTGACGAAATCATCATCGCGCGTGGTCATCCCGGCGCGGCCCTTGCCGCCGCGGCGCTGCGCCCGGTAGGTGGAAAGCGGGACGCGCTTGATATAGCCGCGATGGCTGACGGTGACGACCATGTCCTCGCGCTGAATGAGGTCTTCATCGTCGACCTCGCCCTCGACATCGAGGATTTCCGTACGTCGCGGCGTGGCGAACTCGTCCCGGACAGCGATCAGCTCGTCCTTGACGATCGAGATGATGCGCGCGCGCGAACGCAGAAGATCGAGATAATCCTTGATGCTCTCGCCGAGCTGGCGCATTTCGTCGCCGATTTCGTCCCGGCCGAGGGCCGTCAGGCGCTGCAGGCGCAGATCGAGAATGGCGCGCGCCTGCGTCTCGGAGAGCCGGTACGTCCCATCCTCGTTCACCCGGTGCCGCGGGTCGTCGATCAGCGCGATGAAATGGGCAACATCCGCGGCCGCCCAGTTGCGCTGCATGAGCTGGTCCCGTGCGGTCGCGGGATCGGGCGCCTTGCGGATCAGATTGATCACCTCGTCGATATTGGCGACGGCGATGGCAAGGCCGGCGAGCACATGGGCGCGGTCCCGGGCTTTGGCCAGCAGGAATTTCGTCCGGCGGGACACGACCTCTTCACGGAATTGCGTGAAGGCCTGAACCATGTCCTTGAGATTGAGCTGCTCGGGACGGCCGCCATTCAGTGCAACCATATTGGCGCCGAAGGTGCTCTGCAGCGGCGTGAAGCGGTAAAGCTGGTTGAGCACGACATCCGGCACCGCGTCGCGCCGCAGCTCGATCACAACACGGTAGCCCTGCCGGTCGCTTTCGTCGCGAACGTCGGCGATCCCCTCGATGCGCTTCTCGCGCACGAGATCGGCAATGCGCTCGATCATCGTCGCTTTATTCACCTGAAAGGGGATCTCGGTGACGATGAGCGCCTCGCGCTCCTTGCGGACGGTCTCGACGGAAACCCGTCCGCGCATGACCACCGATCCGCGCGCCTTGTGATAGGCGGATCTTATGCCGCCGCGGCCGAGGATCAGCCCACCAGTCGGGAAATCCGGACCGGGCACGATCTCGATGAGCTCGTCGATCGTAATCGTAGGGTTATCGAGATAGGCGATGCAGGCGTCGATCACCTCGCCCAGATTGTGCGGCGGAATGTTGGTCGCCATGCCGACGGCAATGCCGCCGGCGCCGTTAACGAGAAGATTCGGGAACCGCGCCGGCAGGACGACCGGCTCGCGTTCGGAATTGTCGTAATTGTCCTGGAAATTGACCGTGTCCTTGTCGAGATCGTCGAGCAGCGTGCTTGCGACCTTTTCGAGCCGAACTTCGGTGTAACGCATCGCCGCCGGCGGGTCGCCATCCACCGAGCCGAAATTGCCCTGGCCGTCGATCAGCGGCAGGCGCATCGAGAAATCCTGCGCCATGCGGACGAGGGCGTCATAGACCGCGCTGTCGCCATGCGGGTGATATTTACCGATGACGTCGCCGACCACGCGGGCGGATTTGCGGTAGGGCTTGTTCCATTCATAGCCGTTTTCGTGCATCGAATAAAGGATGCGCCGATGCACCGGCTTCAGGCCGTCCCGAACGTCCGGGAGCGCACGCGACACGATCACGCTCATGGCGTAATCGAGATAGGAGCGCTTCATTTCCTGGGTGATCGAAATCGGGCGAATGTCGGATCCGCCGCCGTGTTCACCACCGTGATTTTTTGTCGTGTCTGCCAAGGTCTTAGCCGGAGATCGTTGTCACCAAAACCGATGTTTCGCGCCCGCGCATCCCTTCAGATTATTGAATGTGAGAATTCGGGGGGAAGCTGCGGCCAGACAATTCTGTTCGGGCGATAGCCGCCCCACGCACCAATTGACGCTCTGCACTGCAATACCCTTATGCGGGTACATTAGCGGGATAGGGCCAGTCAGACGGAGGTTGCCGAGAAACGAGGGTACTAAAACGGGATTTCATCATCGAGATCTTTGTCAAAGCTGCCACTTTCACCGTGCGGACCGCCGCCGTTTGAGCGCCGCTCATCGCTTCTGTCATATGGGGGTGAGCTGTCTTGGAATCCACCCGCTCCCTCAGGATAACCGCCGCCACCGCTCCGGCCGTCAAGCATGATCAGGGTCGAGTTGAAACTCTGCAGGACGACTTCCGTCGAATAGCGTTCCTGGCCGCTCTGATCTTCCCACTTCCGGGTCTGCAACTGCCCTTCAAGATAGACTTTCGAACCTTTGCGAAGATATTGCTCGGCAACCTTGCAAAGCCCCTCATTGAAGATCACCACGCGATGCCATTCGGTTTTTTCGCGGCGCTCGCCGGTGGCCTTGTCGCGCCAGTTCTCGGAGGTGGCGACGCGCAGATTGCAGATCGGACGCCCGTCCTGCGTCCGCCTGATTTCGGGATCGGCTCCGAGATTGCCGACCAAAATGACTTTGTTTACCGAACTGGCCATGAGCTTGCCTTTGTAATCCCTTGCGACTCGTCCAGCATTTTAAGCATTTCGGCAATAGCCGCGGCTGCCGCCTGCGTGTTTTCCACATCTGGCTATGCGCCGCAGAACAGTCGGAAAGGTTAATGTTCGCGTAACGTTCTAGTTCGGCCGGCAGGCTATGTCAAGCACCGGACGCCGGCCATTATCGGATGATGTCCCTCCCAGGCGATTCAGCGCCGCGCTCCGGTCAGAACGGTGTCCGTAAGGCTCGCGCCGGTGAGATCGGCGCCGGTGAGGTCGGCCTGTTTAAGATCGCTGCGATCGAGCCGGGCATAGCGGAAATCGCGATAGCGCAGGGACAGGCTCAGATCGCCCGGTGCGAGATCTCTGTCATTGACCAGATCCTGGTCCATGACCACCAGATTCCGTTGAAAGGGGCTGGTGCTGCGGCCCGTCGCGTCGTCGACCTCGCCCTCGAAGAAATAGGCTGTCGGCAGAAAGACCTGCCGGCTTTCGACCGGATCGCCGGACGGCGCCGGTATTTCGACAGCAGGTCCGAATGCGGCGAGCCGCTTGTCGAGCGCCTCGCCCGGAACGGTGGCCACGAAGAATGAAAATGCGAAGATGCCGGCGAAGAAGACGGTCGTGATCAGCATGAACAGCGGGTGGCGCCACCAGCCATAGAAGAAGGAGGACCAGAAGCCGATGCGCGGTGAGGGCAGAAACGTCCCGACCAGTCCGACGAGACCGAGATCGACCAGGACGTAGAGACGGTGCGCCCAGGTCAGGGACATGTCATGGAACGGAAGAAAGGCGATCTGGAAGTAGAGAAGGACGATCGCTGCCAGCAGCACCAGGGTGACCCAGACGATGAGCTGCTGCAGAAAGGTCAGGACGAATGATTGCGGCGGACCTGCCAGAAACTGGGTGAAGAAGTTGCTGCTGAGCTCATAGCGCAGCGGATGAACCCGATCGGCAGGCGGGCTTTCGGTATCCCGCATCCGGCTTTCTTCCCGCTCGACCAGGCCGAGAAAGGCGTAAAGCTTCTGGGTCAGCACGACATACTGCATCATCATGCCGATATGGATGAGGATGAACAAAGGCGGCGCGAACAGGAAGAAGCGGTCCAGCGTGACCGAAATCCCAAGGACCGGCAGGGCAATCGGGCTGTTCAGCAGGAGGTCGTTGTGGGTAACGCCCGCCAGGGCCACGATGAAATAGGCGGAAAGCGCGAGATAGATGAGCCAGGCGGTGGTTGCGGCTTCGCTTGCCCCATTGACCGCGTTCAGCAAATGCCGCGCGGAAAGCTGATCCGCCTGCCGCTCGCCGATCGCTTCGCTTGTCATCCTGCCCTCCCCTGAGCAAGCTACTGATTTTCCGATAGCATGGCGGCCAGGCTTTGGCACTTTGCCAATCGGCCGCGCGGCGAAATTGCAAGCGGTGCGCGGCGTAAGAGTAACGGTGAGGTGGCCAATCAAAAAGGAGCGCGACCAGAGCGGCCGCGCTCAGCGGGAGGAGAGGCACCCGAAGTCTTCAGACCTTACCGGCAGCTGCGAACCGGCACTTCGATCCATTTGCACGATCTGTCGTTGCCGCCGACGCATTTTTGACCATAGCGGCAATATTCGCGGCCATACCACCAGATGCATTTGCGCTGCCTGAAGCACCGCGGTACGGTCTCGTCACAAACATATTTCCTCTTGTAATGCGTATAGCCGCAATGCCCGCCATCGTCGTAATCATCGTCCTCGCCATAATCGCCGTCATAGTCATCGCGCCGGTCGTAATTGTCGTAATAGCCCGCGAGCTGCAACGCATCGGAGCCTGCCCCAATGGGTGAGGCCAGCTGTGAAAAGACGGCGTGGGACGCAGCCTTCGCCTGCGCGGTGGAATAGAGCGATAGAACGCCGGCGAGCAGGGCGGAGACGAGGCAGGCCGTGTATCGTTTCATAATATTCATCCCAACAACGAGAAACGCTGCCGAGAAAATGTCTCAAAATGAGATGCATTTGAATAAATATCGCCAAAAAAGGTAAATACTTACGCCTTAAGGTTAATGTTGCTTCACATGATTACCGTCCTGGCTGCAGGTTCAGAATGGCTGGATTTCCGGAAAGACGGCCGGGTGGGTTCGGATCGTTGCATGAGCATTGCCTTTCGGCTGCGAGGGCCTGGGTAAGGCGCTCGCAGCCGATTGCTTTTGCAGGGTGATAGCCGGCGTTGGCCTCAGGCCGCCTTGGAGGCAGCCTTCTTCGTCGGCCTTTCGCGCGTGCGGAGATCGGGCGGCGTCGCTTCCCGGGCGAGGTCGGCGATCGTGTCGTCGAGCGCCGCGACCTGTTGCGCGGAACTGCCGAGGCGCCTGACGGAGACCGTCCGCTCCTCCGCCTCACGCCTGCCGACGACCAGAAGCACCGGCGCTTTCGCCATGGAATGCTCACGCACCTTGTAATTGATCTTCTCGTTGCGCAGATCGGTCTCGACGCGGAGGCCCGCTTTCGTCAAGGCGGCGGCAACGTCGAGCGCATAATCGTCCGCTTCGGAAACGACCGTTGCGATGACGACCTGCACCGGCGAGAGCCAGAGCGGCAAATGTCCGGCATAGTTCTCGATCAGAATGCCGGTGAACCGCTCCAGCGAGCCGAAGATCGCACGGTGGATCATGACCGGCACGTGCTTTTCGCCATCAGCGCCGATGTAAAACGCGCCTAAGCGTTCCGGCATGTTCAGATCGACCTGGACGGTGCCGCATTGCCAGTGGCGTCCAATCGCATCGAGCAGGGTATATTCGAGCTTCGGTCCATAGAACGCACCTTCGCCCTCATTGATGTCATAGGGCACGCCGGCGGAATCCATGGCGTCCTTAAGAGCGGTTTCGGCCTCGTCCCAGATCTCGTCCGCGCCGACGCGCACCTCCGGCCGGGTCGCCAGCTTGATGATGACATCCTCGAAGCCGAAATCCTCGTAGATGTCGAGGATCATATCGTTCAGCTTCAGGCACTCTTCCTCGAGCTGGTCCTGAGTGCAGAAGATATGCGCGTCGTCCTGGGTGAAGTGCCGCACGCGCATAATCCCGTGCAGCGCACCGGACGGCTCATAGCGGTGCACCTTGCCGAATTCGGCGAGTTTGAGCGGCAGATCGCGATAGCTTTTGAGCCCGTTCTTGAAGATCTGCACATGGCCGGGACAGTTCATCGGCTTGCAGCAGAACACTTTCTCGTCGGGCGTCTCCGCGATGTACATATTCTCGCGGAACTTCTCCCAATGGCCCGACTGCTCCCAAAGCGTGCGCTCCATCATGTCGGGTGAATTCACCTCGACGAAGCCGGCGGCGTTCTGGCGACGGCGGATATAGTTCACAAGGTTCCGGAACAGGGTCCAGCCCTTCGGATGCCAGAACACCGAGCCTTGCGCCTCTTCCTGGAAATGGAACAGGTCCATCTCCCGGCCGAGACGCCGGTGATCGCGCTTCTCCGCCTCCTCCAGCATCTTCAGATAAGCGTCGAGATCGGCGGGCTTCGCCCAGGCCGTGCCATAGACGCGCTGAAGCATCGGATTGCGGTGATCACCGCGCCAATAAGCGCCCGCCAGCTTTTGCAGCTTGAAGGCTTTGCCGACCTTGCCGGTCGAGGTCATATGCGGGCCGCGGCACAAATCGAGCCATTCGCCCTGGCGATAGATCTTGACCTCCTGATCCTCCGGGATCGCGTCGACCAGCTCGACCTTGAACAGCTCGCCCTGGTCCTCGAAATAGTCCCGCGCCTCGTCCCGGCTCCAGACTTCCTTGGTGAAAAGCTTATCCGCCGCGATGATCTCGTGCATCTTCTTCTCGATCCTGGTCAGATCATCGGGCGTGAAGCTCTCCTCGCGGTAGAAATCGTAATAAAAGCCGTTCTCGATGACGGGCCCGATCGTGACCTGGGTGCCGGGGTAAAGCGCCTGCACCGCCTCGGCCATGACATGCGCGCAGTCATGGCGGATCAGCTCAAGCGCCTCGGGGTCGTCGCGGGTCACGATTTTGATCGAGGCGTCGCGCTCGATCGGATCGGCGAGATCGGCGAGCTTGCCGTCGAGCGACAAGGCGACGGCCTTTTTCGCCAGCGATTTCGAAACGGATGCGGCCAGTTCGGCGCCGGTAGTGCCCGGCTTGAAGTCGCGAACGGAACCGTCGGGGAAGGTCAAATGGATCATTTCAGGCCTCTCACTCCCGCGCACATAAGCGGGTAAGACTGTTGAAGTTAGCCAGGAGCTAACACTCGGCGGCGCGATTTTCAATGCCGCGTGGCACCCAATGTGGAATTTGCTAAGGCTCCCGCGGCCGCGCTATGCTGTTTTGACGAAATATCGCAAATTTGAGTCAAATTCGAAATAGCGGGACCGCGAGTTAGAAACGAGTTCGCCATGCGATGGAAATCTTGGGCGTTTGTGCTCTTGACCGCCGCGCTGTTGACCGGCACGAGGGCGGCCGATGCGCAGAATCCTCATGCGGGAGAGGCCGGCAACGCGGTACGCATCGCACAAACGACGCGGTCGCTTTCGGAGGCGGACACGCCGCGCCCGGCGCAACTCGCCGAGCAGCTGAACGCCAATACCGTCACGATCATTTCGGGCCGTCCGAACGGCACTTACCTCTATTTCGCCTATGACATGTCGGCTGTTCTGGATGACGGCAAATCGCTTCGCGTGCTTCCCATCGTCGGCAAGGGCGCCGCCCAGAACACCAAGGATCTTCTGTTCCTTGAGGGCGTGGATATGGGGATGACGCAGTCGGATATCCTTCGCTATTTCGACAAGACCGGGGAATTGGGAGCGAATATCTCAAGCCGTCTGCGCTACATCACGAAACTCTACAATGAGGAAATGCACGTCCTTGCCCGGCCGGGTATCAGGAAGATCGCCGATCTGCTCGGCAAGAAGGTCCATCTCGGCAATCCCGGAAGCGGCACGCAAATATCGAGCCGGCTGATTTTCGATGCGCTGGGCATCAAGGTGAAGGAGGTGACGTTTGATCAGGCCGACGCCATTGACGCGCTCCGGCGCGGCGAGATTGCGGCGATGGTGGTGTTCGGCGGCAAGCCGGTGGCGGAGCTCGCTCAGATCGACCGGCCGGCGGCGGATTTCAGGCTGATCGGCGTGCCCTATCCGAAGGCGCTGCGGAACGACTATCTGCGAGCCGAGCTTACGCATAATGACTATCCCAATCTCATCCCGGAAGGGCAGGTGGTCGAGACCGTCGCGGTCGGTTCGGTGCTGGCGGTGTTCAACTGGGCTCGGGACAGCGACCGCTATCGCAGAGTGGCGAATTTCACAAAAGCGTTCTTCGAGAACTTCGAGCGGCTTCAGGAAAAGCCGCAACATCCGAAATGGCGCGAGGTCGATCTCGCGGCGGAATTGCCGGGATGGGAGCGCTTTGGCGCGGCAAAGGAAATGCTCAGGCAGCGCCGGCAGAACCTTGCCAGGCAAGGTGAGTTCTCCGACCGCACAGCGCCGACGAATTCCCTCCTGGATTTGAGCGAAGAGGAACGCGACAGGCTTTTCCGTGATTTTATGGAATGGAAGGAGAAGCGGTCGGCACGATAGACCACGCTTTGTTAGTCCGGCGCGCGCACCGGTTAGTTGCGCATGGGCGCGGAGAGGCTGACGGCGGCCGGCCGTTTGGCGGTGACGCGCTCCCGATAGAGCAGATAAAGGCCGGAGCCGATAATCACGGCGCCGCCTGCTAGCGTCCATGGGCTCGGAACGTCACTGAAAATCAGATATCCCAATGTGCTCTGAGTGATGAGGCCGACATAGGTGAAAGGGGCAAGGATCGGAGCCGGGGCACGTCTGTGGGCCAGGATCAGCAGGTAATGTCCGAAGCCGCCCGAGATGCCTGTCGAGATCATGATCAGCCAGGTCCACAGTTCGGTGGGCCATTCCCAGACCCATAGGCCGACCGGGGCCAGCGCGATAACGCCGGCCAGCGGCGAATAGACCTGGGTCACGAGGGACGGATCGTGATTGGCCAGATAGCGGGTCAGAACCGCGTAACAAGCGTAACAGAAGGTCGCCCCGAAGGAATAGATGGCTGCCCAGTGAATGCCGCCGAAGCCCGGCCGCGTTACGAGGATAACGCCGGAAAATCCGACGCAAATGGCCATGAAGCGACGCCATCCGATCCATTCGCCGAGAAACGGCCCCGCCAGGATGGCCACGACGAAGGGCGAAAGGAAGAAGAAGGTCGCGACCTGGTCGAGCTGCAAATAGCGAAGCGCGGCGAAATTGAAGCCGGTCGTCGTAAACAGCAGGGTGCCGCGAAGGATCTGCATGGCCGGTCGCGCCGAGCGAAGCGAGCCGACGACATTGCGCGGTCCGAAGATCACGAAGGTGAACGCCGCGTGGCTGACAAATCGGAACCAGATAATCTGAAGGATCGGCAGCCCTACCATCATGGCGAGATATTTCGCCGCCGAATCCAGGACGGAAAAGCAGCTTATCGCGCAGCACATGAGCGCGATTGCTAAGGTGCGGCTATTGTCTATGGTGAGCGTCTCGGCCGTCTGCGCCATCGCCGGTCCTGATCGAACTTTGTGCAACTGCTTAAACGTAAAGGAGGCAAAGGTGAAGGGGCGCAGGAATGTGCATAACAGCCATGCGTCTTCGCCCGCCCGATGCGTCCCGGTTTGAACTGTGGCATGAAGGCCGCTCGGAACGGCATTTCGTCGGGGGTCTCTGGAGCCAGCCATCATAGCGCCTCGTTGAGGGACACCATCTTGATAGGCTGCACGCTTGGCGCCCTGAACGATGATCGAGACAAGGATTTTCATGCAAAGGCTCGAACGCTTGCATCTGAACCCGAACGCGAAAGCGCTGCCTCGCGTCGCGTTTGCCGCGATGCTGTGTCTCGGCTTGCTGACGGCGTGCGGGCACTCAAGCGGCTCCGATACCGCGCTCACCGCGCCGGCGCCAATATCGCTCACGCCGAAGCGAGACGCTGCCGCGCCCTCCAATGCGCTGACGGGACCGGTCAATGAGGGAGAGCTTCGCAAGGCCGTCGAGCGCTACAGGCTGACCAAGCAGCGCAATAGGAGCCATTACGATTATGCCGGCGCGGACCTGAATGGCGATGGCCGGCCGGAAGCCGTGGTGCTGTTTGCGGGACAGGATTGGTGCCTGCGGACCGGCTGTTCGCTGGTCGTCTTCCAGGAAGGGACGACGGGCTTCCGGCCGGTTTCCCACGTCACCCGCATCCGTCCTCCGATCCTGATCGGGCCCGACAGCAATTTCGGATGGCGTGATCTTATCGTGAATACGGGCGGTGGGCCTGCGCCGATCCGGACCGTTCGGCTCGGCTTTACGGGCAAGGGCTACCCGATCAACGCGCTGCTGCAACCGGAGCCGGTGCAGGAGATCATCGCGCGTTCGCAGCAGATCCTTGCCGAAAGCCCGGCCTTCACCGCTGCGCTGAACCAGCTCTCAAATCAGGCCTCGACGCAATAGCCGTAGAGCCAATCGTTGCGCGAGACCAGGAGGCTGGTCGGCAATGCGCCGAGCGTCAGATTGCGGGCCAGTCTCATGGCGCCGGTCATCTGATAGATTTCGCCCATGCGTTCCGATGCCTTCTGGACCCGGCTGACACGGGGCATGCGCCGCGTCTCATAGCGCCTGAACGCTGCCTCGATGTCCCGCGGAGAGCGCGCCAGTTCTGCCGCAAGAACCGCCGCATCTTCGATGGCCATCACCGCGCCGGAGGCGAGGAAGGGCATCAGAGGATGAGCGGCATCGCCGAGCAGCGTGACCCGCTCCTCGCCCCAGCGTTTGAGCGGCGGCAAACGGAGGAGCGGCCAGATCGCCCAATGATCGAAGCGGGAAAGCAGGCTGCGCGGTGCCTCCGCCCATTCGGCGAAGGCTGAGGTCAAGGCGTTCCGGTCGCCCCTGGCGCCCCACCCGGGAGAGGCTGGCGGGCCGCCCGTAAAGGCGACCGCATTCAGCGGGCCATCGGGGCCGCAGGCATAATGAACCAGATGCGCATTCGGCCCGAACCAGAGATTGACCGCCGCATGCGATGGTTCGTCGGCCGCGTCCAGGGGCGCGATGGCCCGCCAGGCATTGCGTCCCGAATAGGCGGGCGGTCTGCCAAAAAGCAGCGTTCGCAATTGGGAGTGAACACCGTCGGCGCCGATCAGCGCCTGGCCGTGAGCCTCCCGGCCGCTGGCCGACATGACGGCAATACCGGTCCGGAGCCAGCTGAAGCTTGCAATCCGAAAGCCGCTCAAGATTTCGACTTCGGCTTTGGTGAGGGCTTTGTCGAGCAGAATCCGATGCAGAACCCGCCGCTCGGCGACGTAATAAGGCGCCCCATAACGCGCCTCGGCCTGATCTCCAAGTGGGATTGCCGCAAGCCTCCGGCCCTTTCGGCCATCCCTGATCAGAATGCGCTCTGGCCGTGCGGCTTGGCGGGCGAGCGCGTCGCCCAGGCCCCAGGCGCGAAGGATGCGGCTGCCATTCGGCCCGATCTGAATGCCGGCGCCGATTTCGGCGAATTCGGGCTCCGCTTCGAGGACCAGAACATGCAGGCCACGCTCTGCCAGAGCGATTGCGGCGCTCAGGCCGCCAATACCGCCGCCGGCGATCAGAATGGGCGCGTTCTTTGATCCGCCGGGCGTCATGCGCCTGACACGTGACTCATGCTACGACGTGATTATCGTCGTTTTGATAAAGGCAATAGGGCGGGTCCGACTGATCGGCCCCCAGGTTCGGATCGTAAACGTAAAGCGTTGAACAGTAAGGACAAACGATCTGGTTGTCGGAGCCCATATCGAGATAGACATGGGGATGGTCGGCCGGCGGCCGGGCGCCCATACATTGAAATTCCTTCACGCCAATATGAATTTTCTCCACACCGATATCATTGCAGAAATGCGGCACGCCATAGGTCGCCATGATTGGGCCGGTCCGTTTCTTAATTTCTGTTGATCCGCGCGGATGCTGCCGTATCGGCTCACCGTCCGCAACCTGTTTCTGATAAAATCGAATCGTAAGGCTTTTCTGGCGATTTCTTGGCTTAAGCTGAGCTAAAAGGAAAAGCGGCGGATGGATCGCAACAAGATTGCAGTAGCGCTTGGCGGGGGTGCAGCCCGCGGCTGGGCCCATATCGGGGTTCTGAAAGCGTTAACGGCTTATGGCCTGGTGCCTAAGGTTATCGCGGGAACCTCGATCGGCGCGATCGTCGGCGGGTGTTATGCAGCCGGCAAGCTGGACGAACTCGAGGCGTTCGTCACTCGGTTGACGCCGCGCAGCATGCTACGTTTCCTCGATCTCGATATTTCGAGCGGCGGATTGCTGTCGGGTACAAAGCTGAGCCAGACCCTCGATACCGAGCTTGACGGGATCGAGATCGAAAATCTGGAACAGACTTTTGTCGCGGTCGCCACCGAGATCGGCTCCGGCCGGGAAATCTGGCTGACCAAAGGCCCGATCGTTTCCGCCATACGCGCCTCTTACGCGCTGCCGGGCCTCTTCCGGCCGGTCCAGATCAATGGCCGCTGGCTGATGGACGGCGCTTTCGTGAACCCTGTGCCGGTTGCTGTCTGCCGGGCGATGGAGGCGAGTCTGGTGATTGCGGTCAATCTGCATCATGGCGGCATTTCCCGCACGGCCCTGACGCCTATGGAGGCAACCTCGCTCGACGCAAGCGGCATAGAGCTGCCGGTCGCCGAGCCGCCGAAGAGGCGGAGGATTCCCTTGTTGCGCAATCTGCGTCACCAGGTCTTCGGCAAGGGCAACGGCGAGAACGCTCCGGGCATCACGCGCGTGCTTCTCGAAGCGTTCAACGTGACGCAGGACCGGATTGCGCGGGCGCGGCTCGCCGGCGATCCGCCCGACATCATCATCACGCCGCGGCTCAGCGAAATGGGTCTCTTCGATTTTCACAAATCCAAGCCGGCCATCGCGGAAGGCTATGAAGCCACCATGCGTCAGCTTGACGAGATCGAGCAGACGGCAACCGCATTGACGGTCTGAGCTGAGCTCAGTTGCTATAAGGGGCGTGACCGCTCGCTGCGCAAAAGAGGCGACCCGCACCGTCCGGCGCAGGCAGCCCAATTCAGACAGATTCTATCGTTAAGTTGCCCAGGAAAGTCTGAAGTTTCCGGCCGCAAGTCCGGTCAACTATTTCAGGTTGAATTCCCTTTTCAGAATTGTGAATAGCGCCTCAGCGCCAGTGCGATCTAACTGGAAGGTTTGGCTCTTTTTTCCTGGAATCTCTCGTGTATTTCTTCCGTAACTATCAATCTGAATGAAGATTTTATCATCATTTCGAAATACACTGTAGGTGGCCCCGATCTCCTCGTGCACAGAGTTCCTACCCATTTCTTTGCGCTCAAAGGATCTGATCAAAGCTACAGTTTTCTCCGTAAGGGTTGACGGCCCACGTAGCTTGACTTCAGTACGAGCCCTAATTGTCTAGGAAGCTGCGGAGTTTCCGGCTGCGGCTCGGATGTTTCAGCTTGCGCAGGGCCTTCGCCTCGATTTGACGGATACGCTCGCGCGTGACCGAGAATTGCTGGCCGACCTCTTCGAGCGTGTGGTCCGTATTCATGCCGATGCCGAAACGCATCCGCAGGACGCGCTCCTCGCGCGGCGTCAGGCTGGCGAGCACCCGCGTGGTGGTCTCGCGCAAGTTTGACTGGATTGCGGCGTCGATCGGCAGGATGGCGTTCTTGTCCTCGATGAAATCGCCGAGATGGGAATCCTCCTCGTCGCCGATCGGCGTCTCCAAAGAAATCGGCTCCTTGGCGATCTTGAGCACCTTGCGGACCTTGTCGAGCGGCATGGAGAGCTTCTCGGCAAGCTCTTCCGGCGTCGGCTCGCGGCCGATCTCGTGCAGCATTTGGCGCGAGGTACGCACGATCTTATTGATCGTCTCGATCATATGCACCGGAATGCGGATGGTGCGGGCCTGATCGGCTATGGAGCGTGTGATCGCCTGGCGGATCCACCAGGTCGCATAGGTCGAGAATTTATAACCGCGGCGATATTCGAACTTATCGACCGCCTTCATCAGGCCGATATTGCCTTCCTGGATCAGGTCGAGGAATTGCAGGCCGCGATTGGTATATTTCTTGGCGATCGAGATCACGAGACGCAAATTCGCCTCGACCATCTCGCGCTTGGCCTCGCGGGCTTCCTTCTCGCCCTTCTGCACGATCTTGACGATGCGGCGGAACTCGGAGATTTCCAGGCCCGTTTCGGAGGCGAGCGCCTGAATCTCCCCGCGGATATCCTCGACGCGGCCGCGCTCATTGTCGATGAAGTTCTTCCAGCCCTTCCCCTTGAGCTTGCGCACACGGCCGGCCCAATTCGGATCGAGCTCGTTGCCCTGATATTCCTTGACGAATTCGTCGCGCTTGACGCCGAAACTTTCGCCAAGGCGCAAGAGACGGCCCTCAAAGCCCATTAAGCGCTTATTGATATCGTAAAGCTGCTCGACCAGCGCCTCGATGCGATTGGAGTTGAGCGACAGGCTCTTCACATCGCCGATAATTTCGGTTTTGAGCTTCTTGTAGCGCTTCTCCTGAGACGGGCTCAGAGAATCGTCGGCGAGCTTGCGCTCGACCAGCTCGTCCTGAAGCTTGCGCAGCTTCTTATAGTTGCCGGCGATAGCGTCGAAGGTTTCGAGCACTTTCGGTTTGAGCTCGGCCTCCATGGCTGCGAGCGACAGAGCGTTTTCGAATTCATCGTCGTCGAGATCGTCCTCGCCGGACTCATCCCCTTCGCCTTCGCTCCCCTCATCCTCCTTGGCGGAGGCCGGGGCGGCCGAAACGCCATTCGCGCCATTCGCCCGGTTCACGCCGGCTTCGGGCGAGGCTTCGGGTTCGCGCGCAAAGGGGCCGGAATAGGTGGCCTCCAGATCGATAATGTCGCGGAGCAGAATTTTGCCCTCATTCAGCTCGTCGCGCCAAATGATGATGGCCTGGAAGCTCAGCGGGCTTTCGCAGAGGCCCGCGATCATCGCCTCGCGGCCAGCCTCGATCCGCTTGGCGATCGCGATCTCGCCCTCGCGGGAGAGCAACTCCACGGAGCCCATTTCGCGCAAATACATGCGGACCGGATCGTCGGTCCGGTCGGCGGTCAGCTCGGTGGTTTTCTCTGGTTTTGCCGCGGGCAGATTCGCATTCGCCCCGCGATCGTCTTCCTCGTCATCGAGCGCCTGGTTTCCCTCAGCTTCCTCGACTTCGTCGGAATCGACGACATTGATCCCCATGTCCGACAGCATCGACATGACGTCTTCGATCTGCTCCGACGACACCTCATTGGAGGGCAAAACCTCGTTCAGTTCGTCATAGGTGATGTAGCCGCGCTGCTTGGCGGCCTTGATCATCTTCTTAACGGCCTGATCTGAAAGGTCCAGGAGGGGGCTGTCCGCCGTCTCGGCTACCACGGTGTCCTGTTCTTCGCGTTTCGCTGTCGTTGCCATCCTCAACTCCAGATGGTCGCCGTCGTAATGGCTTCCAAACAAATCCTACGCCCGTTCCCGTTCCCCATGCCGGTGAGGGAGAGCGGAAAGCGGACGCGCTAAATTACCGATCCTGCCGGGGACGAACACGCGCGCTGATGCCCGCCGTCTTCCCGAACTCATGATCAAAATTCTGCTCGGGTCTCGCACAGAGGAGTTGCAGACGCCTGCTGAAAGGAATTGCCGAACGAATCAGATTCATGGCCTCGAATTCACGGCTAATCGACCAGAGTTAACAGATATTGAAGCCAGGTTTGTTATTATTAAGGTTTCTCCGGCTCTGCGTGGTTTTAGCCATCCGCAGCCAGTTCCGCACCGTCAGCGCCCCAGACCTGTCGAGACAGGTCCTGCAGCTTCAGATAATTTTCCTCAGATTGTTCGATTTCGTAAGCTCGTTCAGCCGACTCCAGCTCCCGTCTCAATTCCAACTTACGGTGCAGCGCCAGCCTGTGCCGCCAGCCACTCACGACGTCCTCACGAGACGCTTCGGGCTGCGTATCCCAATCGCTGTTGTGCGTAATGGCGCGCTCAATCCGGGCTAAGAGACCAGAGTAACCCAGCTTCTCCAATTGATAGTGCAAGACTTCCTTGTCAAGGGGATTTTGGCTACAATACGCGGTTAAAATCGCGTCGCGGAGCCTTTGCAACACAGGCGACTCCAGGTGAATTGCGGCGACGTCTTCGGCGGCGTCGTCAAGCAGCCAGGGATGATTGAGCAGCGTCCGCAGGATCAACACTTCGCGATGCGGCAGATCGTGTCCCGCAGTACGGATCAGCGCGCTTTCGGCCAGCGCCGAGCTGGGTATGGCGGCCGCTTGCGCAAGGGCAGGCCGTTTCGTTCCCAGGAAGCCCCCGCTCGCGACCTCGCGGTGAGACGTCCTGCCGCCAAAACGCTCCGGCCGTTGTCCCTTGCCCCGACCCGCATGGCTTTGCGGCACGTAGCCGCCAAAATGCTCGCGGAGACGGCGTTTCATCTCCTGCGCATAATACTGCCGGACGGTTGCATCGCCGATCAGGGCAACCATTTCGTGCAGCCGCTGCTCGAAATGCGCACGGCGCTCGGGCGTCGCCCAGTCGCCCGCACTCAGCTCTTTGGCCCAAAGGATCTCCACAAGCGGCCGGGAGGCCCGCAGCGCCTCTTCCACCGCCTCACGGCCTCGCTGCCGGAGCAGGTCATCCGGATCGAGCCCCTCGGGAAGCAAAGCGAATGTGAGGCTCTTGCCGGGGCGGAGATGCGGCAGCGCCGTCTCCAACGCGCGGCAGGCCGCCTTGATGCCCGCCGCGTCGCCATCGAAGCAAAGCAAGGGCTCATCCGCCATACGCCAGAGCAGGGTCAGTTGCTCCGGCGTCAGCGCAGTGCCGAGCGGTGCGACGGCGTTGGGGAACCCGGCGCGCGTCAGGGCGATGACGTCCATATAGCCCTCGGCGACGATCACGCCGGCTCGCTCATGCACGGCCTTGCGCGCTAGCGCTGCGTTGAAGAGCACGGAGCCTTTGTGAAAGAGCGGGGTTTCCGGCGAATTCAGATATTTGGGCTGCTGATCCTCGGCAAGCGCCCGTCCGCCGAAGGCAATAACCTCGCCTTTCAAATTGGTGATGGGAAAGATCAGCCGGTTGCGGAAGCGGTCATAGCTGACCGGAATATCGTCTCCGGCGATCAGCATTCCTGAGGCCGCCATATCCTCCTGGCGAAATCCCTTCGCGGCCAGATATTCCTTCAAAGTGTGCCGCCCCGGCGGTGCATAGCCAAGCCGGAAGCGTTCGATCTCCGCACCCGATAAGCTGCGCCGGTCGAGATAGGCGCGGGCTTCGCGGCCTTCGGGACCGGCGAGTGCTTTTTGAAAAAAGGCGCAGGAGGCTTCGGTGATCTTCCGGAGCGTGACGGCCGTGGCTTCGCGCGCCTCCGCTTCCCGGCTCGCCTTGGGCATTTCCACCCCGGCCTCACGCGCAAGCCGTTCCACCGCTTCGGGAAAAGACAGCCCGTCGGTCTTCATCAGAAAGGTGAAGATGTCGCCATGCTCGCCGCTGGCGAAACAATGATAGAAGCCCTTGTGGTCGTTGACGGTAAAGGAAGGGGTCTTTTCCTGCTTGAAGGGCGAAAGGCCGACATATTCCCGCCCTTGCCGTTTCAGTTTGACGCGCCGTCCGACGATATGGCTCACCGGCAGCCTGGCGCGGATCTCGTCGAGCAGGGATGGCGGGAAGCGCATGTATGAGCGACCTCTATTGCGGGCGCGATTTTAAGCGATTCGGGAAAAGCGGCTGCAGGCCGCGCAACTTTGTGCGCCGGATGTGGATAAGCCCGGCCTCGCTGACAAGACGTTCGAGGCCGATTTAGACCTTCTGGCCGCAAAGCCGGGTGACGGCGTGGCATTTGTGTTCCTGGCCCAAGGCAGCGCCGAAGTCGATATAGCCTTCGCAGGTTACCTTCGGCTTTTCGACGGAAAAGCCTTTCGCGCCCTGCCGAACCAGCCGGTCCTTGGCCGCGCTGACGGCCAGGCCGAGATTGCGCTCAGCAAAATGTGTCGCTTTCTCTTCGCCAAAGCCGGTGGCGACTGCGCCGACGGTGGTACAGATCCGCTGCGCAGCCGTTTTCGTGTCCGCGATGCCGCTATGAGCCAGTTGCACGGTTTCCGCCGCCTCGCTGCACCCGGCCAAAAGCGCGAGCGGCAGAAGGGGGAGGGCAATACGCAGCACGATCATGTCCCTCGTTTAAGCCGAAATTTCGCGCTCGGCAATGGCTTCGGCGATGGCGACCGTCCGCTTTGCGACCTCGGCATGAAGCAGCTCCACCATCTTGCCTTCCAGCTTGATCACGCCCTTGCCAGCATTTTCCGGCTCGGCAAAGGCGGAGACGATCTTGCGCGCCCATTCGATTTCCTCGGCCGGCGGGGTGAAGGCTTCGTTGCACGGCTCGATCTGGCTGGGATGGATGAGGGTCTTGCCGTCCATGCCGAGAAGACGCCCCTGTTCCAGTTCGGCCCGAAGCCCCGCTTCGTCACCGATTCCGTTAAAAACACCATCGATAACGTCAATTCCATAGGCGCGCGCCGCCGCAACGCAGATTGAAAGCCAGGCGAGCATGCCGGGCCGTCCGCCGCCGAGCGAGGCTCTCGTCTCCTTGGCAAGGTCGTTCGTTCCCATGACCATGACCGCGAGCGGATATTCGCCCGGCCCGGCGGCGGCGATCGTCGCGGCGTTCAGCACGGCGAAAGGGGTCTCCATCATCGCCCAGATCGCCTGATCGGGCATGGCGCCGGCCTTGCGCAGCACCGTGCGCG
>Ga0315553_10000757_pt1 | contig 27873 bp, 18 predicted proteins | sample SalMarSW160140MG_FD_203099 | JGI IMG/M metagenome (GOLD analysis project Ga0315553, IMG submission 203099) | Salt marsh sediment microbial communities from the Plum Island Ecosystem LTER, Massachusetts, United States - Salt Marsh Sediment SW1601-40 ... | reverse complement strand
GTTATTTAACTATCGCTCCGTAGGTGCGAAACTACTGGTGCTGATTTTTTTATTCGTCAGACGAGCTGCAGTCGTCTGACGAAGTAAGGTGCGGCATTTTTTTAGAAAGAATTTTCAGCCGGCGGATTGAGTAATTACTATCGAGTTACTATCGAATTACCATTTACCTTCAGAAGAAATACGCCGCTTTCTTCAGTTCGTCCATACTCTTCAGGGGTTTGGGAGGATGGAGGTGCCGGTCGAGGAACTCGTAGATCTCAAGCCGTATTTCCCTTGCAACCTTGGTATCCATCCGGTTAAAAGAATGTCCTCCCGGGATCTCCTGGTAGATTTTATATTCAAATTGTTTCCCTTCCGCTTTTAATGCTTTTATCAAATGCTCCACTTCCAGGACATTGACATCAGCATCATTGGTATTGGTATGGATCAGGAGGGGAGTTTTCAGTTTATGAGCCTGCCATGCAGGAGACCTTCTCCGGTATTCTTCCACATCCTCATACGCTGTTTTTCCGATGTGGTAATCCGCTGAATAGAGATCACGGTAGGATTGTGTTTTATACCCCATCCTGGCAATCAGGTCGCTGACCGGGACACCGGCATAAGCAACCGTATAGTTTTCAGGATGTTCAAAAACGTTATGCAGGGCGATCAGCCCGCCATGACTCCAGCCAATGATACCAACCCGGTTCTTGTCAACAATGTCATAATTGTCAATCATGTATTGCCTGCTGGCATCTACATCCTCGATCTCAAGGCCACCGTAATCGATCTTGCGGTAATGACTCATTCCATATCCGGTACTTCCCCGGTACTCCGCAGCAACGACTATGTATTGCTGTGCCATCATCTCCCTGATAATGTGTGTATGGTAGGTGGTAAAGTCACTATGAACCCCGCCGTGAGGAAGAACCAGCAAAGGGTATTTTCGCGAAGGATCAATATTCTTCGGGATGAAGACATACGACCAGAACTTCACCGGGTTCCCGGCCCCCTGGGCTGTTGGGTTTTCTTCTTTCCATAAGGGAGGACCGTAAATGTATACCTTGTCAATGAAGGCAACATCGCCAACTTTATTATACCAGTAAATATCGTCGATTGCTTTTGCGATGACATCCAACCGGTGATCAAGCATTTCAAAATTGCGTTCCAATGCGCGAATAGCATCCTGGTCGGCTTGCGATTCTTCCTGGGGCCAGCATACCTGGAACAGGAAAAAACCGAGGGCGATCAGTATGAATCGCCGGATTTGTTTGTAGGTTTTCATGAGTCTTGTATTTTGGTTAGTTGTATTTTGTTCTTAAAGAAGTTGTATCTAACTATTTTACTCATAATCAGGTTAATCAAATCTCAATTTTCCCTTCAAAAACAAAAGTAACGGGGCCAATGAGCCATATGTCAGTAATATGATTTTCAGTGTTGATGGTAAAATCAACTTCCAGCTTTCCTCCTTTGGTTTGAACGTTGACCGGTGGATTGTCCATTTTGTCATCCAGGACTGAACAAATGGCAGAGGCAACGACTCCCGTCCCACAGGAGAGGGTTTCATTTTCCACACCCCTTTCATAAGTCCGGACAAAGAGGGTATTCCCTTCCGGCTGAATAAAGTCAACATTGGTTCCCCCGGGTTCAAACGGTTTGCTATACCTGATCTTTTTCCCTTCTGCATATGCATCCATTGTCTTTACATCAGACCGGGAAAAAACGGCATGAGGTGAACCGGTATCCAGGAAGTAAAAATCTTTCCTCTTATCTGCCCGGTTAACATCATTCATCTTCACCCTCACCTGATCGTTTTCAACCGATGCCTCGTGGATGCCATCATATGCTTTAAAATGCATCGATTTTCCGGTAATCCCTGACCGGTATGCAAAAGCTGCAATGCATCGTGCACCGTTCCCGCAGAAGGATCCTTCCAATCCATCCGCATTGAAATATTTCACCTCAAAATCATATTGATCGTGACGGTATAACAACATCAGGCCATCCGCACCAATTCCAAACCTGCGGTCGCATAACCTGTTAAACAGTGTCTGATTTTCTGATACGGGCAGCCCCTGCCGGTTATCAATGACGATAAAATCATTCCCTGTGCCGTGGTATTTATAAAAATGAATCAACATGTCAGGAGCCGTTAAAAAGTGTTAAATCACAATACACGCTGCAACATCAATAATAATCATGCGTTTAGGTAGTTGTAAAGTTAGCAATCTTATTTTAGAGGCATAATTTTTGTAATGAAAAACCAAACAAATATTGATTAAATTTGTTACCATATTATAAAACTGATGATCATGAACGGAAAGAAGATATTGGGTACATTAATGGTGGCCCTGGTTGGAGGCTTAATAGCCATATTTACATATACATTGTTCATTCAAAAGCCTGCTGATCCGGCAATTGTTGAGAAGAGCGATTCGCAGTTGGTCCGGTTTGCCAATCTGCCTCAGGATTTCGAAGCGGCAGAGTTCGATTTTACCTTTGCAGCAGAGAATACGGTTCATGCTGTGGTACATGTGATGACGGTTACCGAGAGAAGCTCAGCATACCGTAATCCATTGTATGAGTTTTTTTACGGAGACCGGTATAACCGCAACCAGCAGCCAATGCTTGGCTATGGTTCGGGTGTTATCATTTCAGAGGATGGATATATCGTTACCAATAATCACGTGATCGAGGGCTCCGATGAGATTGAAGTAACCTTAAATGATAAACGGGTTTTCGAGGCCGAAATAGTGGGGCGTGATCCCAGCACGGATATTGCATTGATCAGGATCAAAGAAAAAGACCTGCCCTATTTACGTTTCGGTGATTCCGACAAACTGAAACTTGGACAATGGGTCCTTGCTGTTGGCAACCCCTTTAACCTTACTTCAACGGTCACCGCTGGTATCATCAGTGCCAAAGGGAGAAACCTGGGATTGCTTCCCGATGAATTCAGGATTGAGTCATTCATTCAAACGGATGCAGCGCTTAACCGCGGAAATAGCGGTGGAGCACTGGTTACCCTCAATGGAGAATTCATCGGATTAACCACTGCCATCATTTCACCCACCGGCGGATATGCAGGAAACTCTTTTGCCGTACCCGTTAATATCGTGAAGAAAACTGTTGAAGACCTGAAAGAATTCGGAGAAGTACAGAGAGCCATTCTTGGAGTCACCATCACCGATGTGGATGCTGGCCTGGCAGAAGAGAAAAAGCTGGACAGGATTGAAGGAGTGTACATCAATAGTGTGCGTGAAAATGGAGCAGCAAAAGATGCAGGGATAAAAGAGGGAGATATTGTGCTTCGTGTTAATGATGTGAATGTCAATTCAGTAGCAGAACTTCAGGAACAGATCAGCAAATACCGTCCAAACGATAAAGTGGATGTTCTGATAAAAAGAGACAATAAAAGGAAACAATTTGAAGTTGTTTTACGTAATACGGAAGGTAGCACCGAAATTGTCCGCCCGGATGACCTGATAATGGGCGCAAAGTTCGATGAACTTTCTGACGGCGATAGAGAAGAATACAATATCTCAAATGGTGTGAAGATCACCGATGCCGGTGAAGGGTATTTGAGTGAATTGGGACTGCGATCAGGAACCATTGTTCTCCGTATTAACGGGAACAGCGTACAGCGTGTCAGTGAAGTCAAAGATATTCTGGGTGGAGGCAGAACACTATATTCCATTGAGGGAATTCAACCCAATGGAACGTTCTTTAGTTATGAGATAAGACGATGAGGTGAATAACTGTGGATCAACTTGTTAAAAGGCTTGTTCTGCAAGCCTTTTTTCATCGAGATCTATTTAACCATACCTAACTCTTGACTTGTGTTGTTTAAAGCCATAACTTCGCATCAGGTTTCGTAGGAGATAATTATCAGAAAAAAGATGAGACAATTAAAAATTACAAAATCGATTACCAACCGGGAGAGTGCTTCACTGGATAAGTACCTGCAGGAAATTGGGAAAGAGGAATTGATATCCGTTGAAGAAGAGGTGGAACTGGCACAGCGGATTAAAAAAGGTGATCGTGATGCCCTGGAAAAATTGACCAGGGCCAACCTGAGATTTGTCGTTTCGGTTGCCAAGCAGTATCAGAACCAGGGATTGAGTCTGCCGGATCTGATCAATGAAGGGAACCTTGGACTGATTAAAGCAGCTGAAAAATTCGATGAAACGCGTGGATTTAAGTTCATCTCCTATGCAGTCTGGTGGATCAGGCAGTCGATCCTGCAAGCACTGGCTGAACAATCCAGGATTGTCCGCCTGCCCCTGAACCAGGTGGGATCACTCAATAAGATCAATAAAGCATTTTCTAAATTTGAGCAGGAGTTTGAACGTACTCCTTCGCCTGAAGAACTTGCCGAAGCTCTTGAACTTCCAAAAGAGAAAGTGACCGATACCCTGAAAGTGTCAGGACGTCATGTTTCTGTCGATGCACCGTTTGTCGACGGGGAGGATAACAGCCTGCTGGATGTCCTGCCAAACAACGACTCACCGGTTGCCGATAAAACCCTGTTGAACGAATCCCTGATTAAGGAGATTGACCGGGCACTGGCAACCCTGACGGAACGTGAACGGGATATCATCAAGCTCTTTTTTGGAATCGGTATCCAGGATATGACCCTGGAAGAGATCGGAGAACGGTTCGGACTTACCCGTGAACGGGTCAGGCAAATAAAGGAAAAAGCCATTCGCCGGCTCCGTCACACCTCCCGGAGTAAACTACTGAAATCGTATTTAGGGTAAGCATTACACTGAACTATACATTGAAAAACGCTGGAAAACCCAGCGTTTTTTTTATTCCATAGATAAATATCGTTAGACGTTGTTCGGTTACGATGCCCGTTTCGTAAAGCGTCTTACGTCAGTCGTTATTTTCTTTTTTTTAACGTAACCGATTACCGCACTTCGATACGGGCTTCGTTACCGCTAAACGATTGACGTAACTATTTCTTTCCCTTCAGCATCTTCTCCAGCTCGTACATCTCATCCCGCATTCGTGCAGCTTCTATGAAGTCAAGCTCCCGTGCCGCTTTCTCCATGGATCTTCTCGTTTTATCAATTGCCTTTTCCAGTGCTTTATCGTCCATGTATCTCACCACCGGGTCTGCTGCCAGGTTCACCGTTTCCTGTTCAATGTAGGCTTTTTTCACACCTCTTTTACCGGAAAGATCACCCATAATGGATGTCGTGGCTTTGATGATCTGACGCGGTGTGATCCCCATCTCTTCATTAAACTTCAATTGTTTCTCCCTGCGCCGGTTCGTCTCATCAATGGTACTCTGCATCGATCCTGTGATCGAATCGGCGTACATGATCACCTTTCCGTTGATGTTTCTTGCTGCCCTTCCGGCTGTTTGTGTAAGGGACCGGGACGATCGTAGAAAACCTTCTTTGTCGGCATCAAGAATAGCAACCAGGGAAACTTCCGGGAGGTCAAGCCCTTCCCGCAGGAGGTTGATCCCGACCAAAACATCAAATGTTCCTTTCCTGAGGTTCTCCATGATATCAACCCGTTCCAGTGTATCAATATCGGAATGAATGTAGCGGCATTTAACAGCCAACCGGTGAAGGTAGGCACTGAGCTCTTCCGCCATTCTCTTGGTCAGTGTTGTTACCAGCACTCGTTCATTCTTCTCGGCCCGGAGATTGATCTCCTCCATCAGGTCGTCAATTTGATTCTGACTGGGCCGTACCTCAATAGCCGGGTCAAGCAGTCCGGTTGGCCGTATTACCTGGTCTACAACCACTCCCTCACTCTTTTCCAGTTCATGGTCAGCCGGTGTGGCGCTGACAAATATGACCTGCCGGATCATTTGTTCAAACTCTTCAATTTTCAGCGGACGGTTGTCCAGGGCTGCAGGCAGGCGAAATCCATATTCGACCAGGGTCTGTTTCCTGGAATGATCTCCTCCGTACATGGCTCTGACTTGCGGGATCGTGACATGGCTCTCATCGATCACGGTGATGAAATCAGCAGGGAAATAATCCAGCAGGCAGAAAGGACGGGTTCCCGGTTTGCGTCCATCAAAATAACGGGAATAATTCTCTATTCCACTGCAATACCCCAACTCTTTTATCATTTCAAGATCGTATTTCACCCGCTGCTCCAGCCGCTTTGCTTCATCATCCCGTGCAATCTCATGGAAATACTCTACCTGCTTTTCCATGTCCTGATGAATCTCAACCAGGGCATTAGTCATCCGCTCACGTGTTGTTACAAAAATATTGGCCGGATAGATAAAAACCTGTTCATGTGATTCAATCACCTTCCCATTAACCGGATCAAACGATTCGATCCCCTCGATCTCGTCACCCCAGAAAAAAATCCGGTATGCATAATCACCGTATGCCAGGAAAACATCAACGGTATCTCCCTTTACCCGGAAAGTGCCCCTTTTGAAGTCGAATTCATTCCGGGAATAGAGTCCATCCACCAGCTTTCGCAGGAAAACATTTCTCGGAATGGTTTGGCCGGTACTTACCTTTAGTGTGTTGCTGTGAAAATCTTCCGGATTACCTATCCCATAAAGACACGATACAGAGGATACAACAATTACATCCTTGCGTCCGGAAAGCAGGGATGAGGTGGTGCTGAGACGCAATTTCTCAATCTCATCGTTGATCGACAGGTCTTTTTCAATGTACGTGTCTGTAACCGGCAGGTAGGCTTCTGGCTGGTAATAATCATAATAGGAGACGAAATATTCAACCGCGTTGTCCGGAAAGAATTGCTTGAATTCACCGTACAACTGAGCTGCCAGTGTCTTGTTATGACTCAGCACAAGAACAGGTCTCTGCACCTGTTCAATCACATTGGCAATGGTAAATGTTTTTCCCGACCCTGTTACCCCCAGCAGGGTTTGAAAAGGTGTTCCACTATCCAGTCCTTCCACCAGTTGCCGGATGGCTTCCGGTTGATCGCCGGTGGGACTGTACTCTGATATTAAGTTAAAATCCATGAAGCGAAGTATGCAATGAATGTAGCTGTTTTACAGCAATATGCCGGGAAAGGACAATCAGGTGATCATTCTTCTTTTTTCAATATACAATATACCGGGAGATGGTCACTCACACCGCCAAAATAGGAAACGCCTCCATAGGTTTTGTTGGGCGTTACCTCCCCAATCTTCGGATTACTGTACATCATCCACTCTTCGCGGAATATCTTACCGTCCGTAAAATCAAGATGAATACCTTTCCTGTCATGGATCAATGCCTGGGAAACGATGAGTTGATCCAGCATGTTCCAGTTTCCCTTGTAACTGTATGTACCCATACTCTCCAAATTATGCATATCATACATCAGGTTATACAGGTCCCGGTTGGTAGTATTCCTCCGCTTGTTATTTGCATTGAGAAAAGTATGAAGGCTGTTGTTTGTGGGTTCATCATTGAAATCTCCCATGATAATGATCTTTGCTTCCGGTTCAAAATTAAGGATGGAATCCACGGCTTTGCGCAACGTAACCGAAGCATAGATACGCCTTCTTTCGGTTTCTTTTTCACCATCACGACGTGAACTCCAATGGTTAACGAAAAAATGCAGGACTTCATCACCTGCTGCGTTGCCTTTAACGTACAAGATGTCGCGGGTTGTTATGGTATCAGAAGGAATATTTATCGGGATCTTTTTCCAGGATCCCACCTCAAACAGATCCTTCCGATAGATCAACGCAACATCTATACCGCGGATATCCGGACTGTTTTCATGAACAATTCCATACTTTCCTTTTTCCATTTTACGGGTGGAAATGAGATCCTGAAGAACCTGCCGGTTTTCCACTTCACACAAACCGATGATGGCGGGCAGGTTCTTTTTATCCACGGATCTAAGAACTTCCGACAGGTCATCGAGTTTTTTCTCATACCGCTCCGGGGTCCATTGCTTCTCGCTTGCCGGAGTAAATTCATCGTCGAGGGTCGCCGGATCATCCTCTGTATCAAACAGGTTTTCGACATTATAGAACATGACGATAAAAGGATCCGTTGTCTCCTTTCCCTGTCCATACAGGTGAATCGAAATTACAATCAATAAAATCAACCATGCTGTTTTTCTCATGCCAATCCTTTGTTAAAAATTTAAACTACAAAATTAATATTTTGGCCGGATTGAGGCATGAAAATTGCATGAAGTTATCGTGTTTATAACCTGTTGTTTTATACTTGCTTTCGAATATTTATTACATTTATAGAGAATTCCCGATTTTTTACCAATTAGCAAACCGGGGATATCCAACAACCAAAGAAGATTATTATGCAAAGGGATACCGGTTATCAGAAAACCATTCTTTTCCTTCTTGGTGTCGGTTTGGTATTGTCATCCTGTGAGAAACTGGATATTGTACGCGAGATCGCCCTTACCACCAAACGTGTTGAGATCGTCTCCTCCACGGCGGTCAAGGTCACCGGTGAGATTGTTGATGAAGGTGAGGGCATTGAGGATTACGGTTTCGTTTTTTCCTCAACCAATAGCACACCGACCATTACTGGTGCAGATCAAATTGCATCAACAGACCGTCCTGAACCCGGTGAATTTGTCCAGATAATCGGTGATCTTGAGCCCAGGGTTAAATACTATGTACGGGCATATGCCACTCCGGATAAAACAAATTACCGGTACAGCGACCCCATTACGTTTACCATCCAGGATGTTTGGACCCAGAAATCAAGTTTTGGCGGTCCGGCAAGGGAGAACGCCGTAACTTTTACCGTGAACGGAATAGCATACATGGGCATGGGAAACAATACAACAGAGTTTCTATATGATTTCTGGGAATACAACCCGGAATTTGACACATGGACCCAGAAGGCCGATTTCCCCAGTGGAACCTCGGTGACCAACTTCCACACTGCCACCACCAGCTGGGCTATTCTGGGATTGGAGGGAACCCAGGAGACCTGGGCATATGATTTTGACGGGAATACCTGGATACAGAAAGCTGATTTCCCCGGCGTTGCCCGATACACGGGCTTTTGCTTTCACCTGCTGGGAAATATATATTTTGGAGGAGGAGTAGTTCTGGATCCTGACAGGAGTTATCCGATAGATTTCTGGGAATACGATCCGCAAGACGATGCCTGGACCCGGAAGACTGATTTCCCTTCCATCGGAAGGGAGCATGCAGCGAGCTTCAGTATCGGCGGATCCGGTTTTGTCGGAATGGGATTTAGCGTGGATGAATCTGAAAATACTACATTTCACCTTGATTTCTGGCGGTTTAATCCCTTAGATGATTCAGGAGGATACGATACCAGGGGAAATCCGATCGGGTCATGGACAGAAAGAGCTGTTGCACCAGCAGTGACTCGTTTTTTAGGCTATACCATTGATAACAGGGGATTTGTTTTCAGCCAGGACCGGTTTTTTATCTATAACCCGGCGGTGAATTCATGGTCTCAATCTCCTGCTTTTGATGCAGTTGCACGGTTCAATGCGGCAGGATTTACTTTGAACGGACAAGCCTATGTCGGCATGGGATTATATGATTCAGGCGGTGGGAATATGGTTGTTTTGAATGATTTCTGGGAATATACACCTCCGGTTTTTGAATGAAGATATAAAGTGAAATAAGAATTGAATAACTCAAGAAGATATATCGTAGGGTTATCGACCATTATCCTGCTTGCAGCAGTTACGTTTATCATGATCGTAAAAATGAACAGATCCTCGGGTGAAATTTCAATGGATGATAATGACGATGACAGTTCCGGAGTAGAGAGAACGATTGAGACAACCGTTTTTCAGGTCGAAAATGGATGGGGTTATGATGTGTATGTTGATGGTAAGCGATTCATTCACCAGCCATATATACCTGTAATACAGGGCAATAAGCCATTTGATGACGAGGCTGATGCAAAAAAAGTGGCAGAATTGGTGGCTGGTAAGATACAGATGAATAGTATTCCCCCAACGGTGAGTTACCAGGAACTGGATAGCCTGGGGATCATTAAATAATTCTGAACGCGATGAAGATCAGGCCCATCAAAATTCTGTATTTTTTAGCATGTTTCCTTCTGGTTACTGGCGAACCGGTCTTCGGGCAGGAACTCAGTAAGGCACTGATCGACAACATCGATTTTGGCCTGCAAGAAGGCAAAATTGTTATTACCTACGACCTGATGAAATCGGATAAGAATGAACGATTCATTGTCTTTGTCAATGCCATTACGGAGTCCGGTGATTCTATACTTGCCCGGTCAGTGACCGGTGATGTAAACGAGAATGTGTCCGGCGGGCGGAATAAAACGATCGTCTGGGATTATGAACGGGATCATTTCTTTACCGAAGAAGCGTTTCAGATTGAAGTGACTGCTGTTCCGCAATTTGTGGAACCATCAGAATTAGCCGGACCCTATGGTGAATACCCGGGGCTTGGCAAGTCATTTTTAATGTCAACCGCTTTCCCCGGTTGGGCAAGTACCAAATTGAAGGACGGCAAGCCCCATTGGATTAAGGGAATCGTTGGCTATGGCTGCCTCTCCCTTTCCTATCTGTATAACAGAAAGGCTGCTGATACGTACAAGGATTATAAAGTATCTATGGACAGAAAAGAGAGGAGTAGTCTTTATGATGATGCCATAACCCAGAAACAATTGTCTTACATCTTTGCTTTTTCTGCCCTGGCAGTTTGGATCATGGATTATACATGCATCATCATTAGCCATAACAAACTAATGAAAAATACGTATAATACCAATGTGCATAAAATCTCTTTTGGATATGATTTTGATCCTTTATCGGCACAACCGCAATTGTCTGTTAAACTAACATTTTAATTGAAAAGCCATGAAACAAATCATATTCCTCACCTTACTTTTCATCACCCTGGCTGCTTTTCCCCAGGAAAAGGAAGCAATTAAAGGGAAGAGCGAAATGAAGAACCTGTTTGAGGGCCAGGAGAGAGACAACATTGTAAAAGCCCTGCCTGACCTGATTCTGCAAAACCAGATTTTCACCGATCCGAACAATAATATGATCATTGATGCCAATGAATCCAGCTCGATCAAGTTTAAGATTGTTAATCAAGGAAATGGAATAGCGGAAGATGTGAATGTCAGGGTCACGCTGGATAGCATTTCTATGGATGCATTGGATTTTTCGGATCGGATTGAAGTCGGCGATATAAAACCACAGGAGATAAGGGAGATAACCATCCCGGTTATGGGCAGAGAAAACCTGGTTACCAGCCAGGTTGAATTCACGGTTCAGGTGGTTGAATCGAACGGTTTTGATGCCTACCCATTCACGATGAAGATCAATACCCATAAGCTCAGAAAACCGGATGTGTTGATTGCTGATGCTGCCTTTATTGCTGATGACGGTAAGAATATCCGGCTTGCAGAACCCATTATTCTCAAGATCCTCGTGCAGAATATTGGCGATGGTGAAGCACAGAATGTGAGTGTCAGTTTTGATTTCATGAAGGAAAAAGAGAACTGTTTCCTGATGGATAATGCGCTGAAACGCATTGGTAACCTGAAACCCGGAGATACTGCCGTTGTCGATTTCAAGTTTACCGCAAACCGGCGCTATTCTCTCCAGGAAATACCGGTGAAGCTTGAGCTCTCTGAAAGCATGAACAGGACGTATCGCGATACCACCCTCCTTGCAAGCCTGAATCAGGAGGTCCATTCCGGTCAACTGATCGCCATTGAAGGAATGCAGGAAGATGTTGGAGAAATTACACTGGGTGAGCTGGTAATACAGGATCAGGAGGAAGATGCCATTACCCTGAGGGGTATTGCCGATCCATCCAAGGGATTGAATGTTGCAAAAGCCAAAAAAGACATGCTGATCGGAGATTATTATGCATTGATTATTGGTATCGATGATTATTACGGGGATTTTGACCCACTTCATAATGCCGTACGGGATGCTGAGACCATTGAACAGGTATTGAAGGCAAAATATAAATTTGATCATTTTACCACCCTCTACAATCGGGAAGCAACACGAATCCAGATACTGGAGGCTTTTGAGGACCTGGCACGGAAGGTAAAACCAATGGATAATGTCTTTATCTATTACTCCGGTCATGGAGAGTATAAGGAGCAATACAACAGGGGGTACTGGGTCCCGGTTGATGCCCGTTCGAATTCCATTTCCGAACTGATATCCAATAATGATATACAAACTGCCCTTACAGGTATTCGATCGAAACACACATTGCTTATATCCGATGCCTGCTTTGCAGGAGAGATCTTCCGGGGTGAAGTATTACAGATCCCGTTTGAAAACTCAGAAACCTATTACCGGAAGGTACACGAACGCCCTTCACGTAAAGCCATCACCTCCGGTGGGATAGAACCCGTGATGGACGCCGGGAAAGAGGGACATTCTGTTTTTGCTTACTACGTCATAAAATCGTTAGAAAACAATGAGGCTCCGTTCTATGATGCAAGCCAGCTCTTTGAGCGCATTAAGATCCCCGTAACAAACAATTCAGATCAGCAACCCCATTTTCATCCCATTAAAAATACAGGAGACGAAGGAGGACAATTTATATTTATTCACAAGTTTTTTTAACCACCCTATATGGTTTTGGTGCTCCGATCTGAAAAAAAATTCACCGGTATTAACGGATTCAAAAGGGGGAGAAACAGGTTAACTTTCCTTTTGGCCATACTCTTTTTACCCTCCCTTTTTACAGCCTTTTCTCAACACAACAACTTTGTCTATTATTCGGTCGATGAAGGTCTTTCACAAGCAACTGTTTTCAAAATAATGCAGGACTCCCGGGAGTATATCTGGGTGGGAACCGGTGAGGGAGGAGTCAGCCGGTTTGACGGGAAAAACTTTACAAACCTGGGCCTGGATGATGGCCTTCCCGGACTGGTTATCCGGGATATTATCGAAGATTCAAGGGGATGGATCTGGGTTGGGACGGAAAAGGGTGTCGCTATATATGATGGCTATTCATTTAATGCAGTAGGCATTGAAGAGGGGTTATCCGGAGAGATCGTTACAACCCTGTTTGAAGACAGCCATGGAGCAATCTGGGTGGGAACCGGCTTTGGCGGCCTGAACCGGATTGAAATAGTGGGAAAAAACCAGCTCCGGATTGAGAAAATTTCTGAAGCGGAAGGATTGGGAAGTTACCAGGTTTGGAGCATCCTGGAAGATGCCCATGGCAGATTGTGGGTGGGATTACCGGCGGGCATTAACGTCATTCGTTTCCAGGAGGATACTTTCCGGATTGACCACCTTGGATCCAACAATGGTATTCCTGAAGACGTTGTCTATTCCATCGAATCCGATTGGGAAAACAACCTCTGGTTCGGAACGGCAGACTCAGGAGCCTATAAAATAGAGGATGTTGGCCCGGATCAATACGGGAGTGTTACACGCTATGATTCCCGGAATGGTTTTACAAACAATGCTGTTTGGGACATGCTTTGTACCGGTGAAGAGATCTGGTTCGGGACCGGAGATGGCTTACTCTATAGCTTTTCAAGAGCGGAGGGGATGATTACTTCTCATGGGTATGGTCTGGAGAAAAATGAGATCTTCGATATTTGCATTGATGAAGAGGGCATCATGTGGTTGGGAACAAACGGCCGTGGCATTTGTAAACTGCTGGGGAAACGGTTCTCACACTATATACTGGCTGACGGCCTGCCGGGAAGTATCATTAATGGAATCACTCAGGATCGAAACGGTGTCTTCTGGCTGGCATCCTATGACGAGGGCCTCATCCGAATGACCATCGATAATGGATCTGCCCGGTTTTCCAATTTTACCATTGAGGACGGGCTTGCCAGCAACGCACTGAATGACCTGACGATTGACAGGAAAGGAAACCTGTGGATTGCCACCCATAATAACGGATTTAGCAGGTTTGACGGAAAATCATTTCATAACTATTCCTTTGGAGGCTGGATGATCGATGATCAGGTAAACTGTGTTTTGGCTGAAGAGGATAATACCATCTGGTTGGGAACAAATACAGGAGTTATTCATTTCGATGGGACAGGCTATTTCCTGATTGACCAGGAGAAGGGATTGCCGTTCAATGAAGTGGAAACTCTTCTTAAAGACCGGTCCGGAAATCTCTGGATAGGAACCTATAAAGGCCTGGCACGGTATGATAAACAATTGTTGTATACATTCGATGAATCAAATGGTATTCCGGTGACTGAGATTACAGCACTGGCTGAAGATGAGGATGGAATAATATGGATCGCTACAGGAAACCAGGGGATCTATAAGTCCATTCCAGTTGACGATGAACCGAAATTTGAGATGGTACTCAGTCCGGAACAACTTCATACCACAAAACTTGCCTCTTTGATTACTCAGGAAAACCATATCCTGATTGCAGGAAGCAACAGGGGATTTCAGAAAATTTACCTTGGGGTAAACCAGGAAGTTAAACGTGTTATTGACTATGATGCCTCTGATGGTTTTTTCGGTATTGAGAATAACCAGGGAGCTCTGTTCAGGGATCAATCGGGGAGGATATGGTTTGGAACGATCAACGGAATTACCCGTTATGATCCTGATCTCGATCCGGAGTACTTAAAACCACCCCGAATACACTTCACCGGTCTGGACCTGTTTTATGAATCCATTGACTGGAATACAAAAGCCGATAGCATCATCCCTTTTTCGGGAATGCCGGAAGCCTTAAAATTAAAATATACCGATAATCACCTCACATTCAAATTCCAGGCACTTTATTTTACCAATCCCCAAAAGATCAGGTATCAATACATGATGGAAGGCAGGGAGGGGAAGTGGTCCCCACCCGTAACGTATGAAAACATCACCTATTCAGGTTTAGCACCGGGGGAATATACCTTTTCAGTGAAAGCAGGAACTGAAACGGGTGAATGGTCACAGGTACCCCTGCAATTCTCTTTTATCATCAAACCACCTTTCTATAAAACATGGTGGTTCATTCTTACACTTGCTTTACTATCCATCTTCGCCATTGTCTCGTATATCAAATACAGGGAGAAACAGCTGATCCTGGAGAAGAGAATACTGGAAGAGAAAGTCCAGGAACGAACAGCTGAAATCAGGAAACAAAAAACTGAAATCGAGGAGAAAAACAGGAATCTAAGTGAAGCAAACCAGGAGATCACCCGGCAGAAGGAGATCATCGAGAAAAAGAACATCGATATAACCGACAGCATAAAATATGCGAAACGAATCCAGGATGCCGTATTGCCCTCAGAACGAATTCTGAATGAACACCTGGCTGACGCCTTTATCCTGTTTAAACCGAAAGATATTGTAAGTGGTGATTTTTACTGGGTGAAGGAAAAGGAGAATTTGCTGATCGTCGTTGCTGCCGATTGTACAGGGCATGGGGTGCCTGGAGCATTTATGAGCCTGCTGGGGATTACTTTTCTGAATGAGATCGTTGAGAAAAATCACATCACTTCTCCGGAAAAAATCCTGGACCTGCTTCGTGAGAATGTCATTACCTCCCTGAAACAAAAAGGACTGGATAGTGAATCGAAGGATGGAATGGATATTTCGATTTGTACCATTGACAGGAAAGCAAATTGCCTTGAATTCAGCGGTGCCAATAACCCGATGTATTACATCCGGAATAACCGGTTGCTTGAGATAAAAGCCGACAGAATGCCCGTTGCCATCCACTCCCGGATGAAAGGGTTTAGTAAACATAAACTGGAATTGCAACCGGATGATACGGTTTACCTTTTTTCCGATGGGTACGCTGACCAGTTTGGCGGTCCCTCAGGGAAAAAGTTAAAATACACTGCCTTTAAGGAAATTTTACTTTCTGTTCACGGTGAACGCATGCACGATCAGAAGGAGATCCTTGACAAAAAACATCTGGAGTGGAAAGGAAATTTCGAACAGGTGGATGATATTGTAGTTCTTGGATTTAAGGTGTGACCAGTAGGATTGCAATTAACAACTGCCAATAGCGTAACAATCAAATATTCTAAAACTTGTGTAGGTCGACTCTCCTGCCGAAGGCATTCCTTTGGAAGAGTCGACAGATAGGCGACTTTGAAAGTCGCCCTGCATTTTGCACAGTATTACTGAATCTAACGGTTATGCTTATCAGCCTCTGATAAACCGGTAACGAAGTTCGTATCTCAACTTGGTATTCGATAACGCTTTTCTCGTCGCTCCACTTTGCAGTCGGTCAGATATCATCGGTCAGACCGACTCCCTGCAGTCCGGCACACACGCTAGCGGTCAGACCGGGTATCACTGTGCCCGTCTGACCCATTTGGGGTCTGACGGATGGGGCACGACCGGTACGCTCGTCACTCAACCCTGTCACAGCGTCTTTGAAACAAACGCTGACAGGTCGTAAAGACGCTGTCAGGTTTTTACTCCTTTAAGCGCCGTCAGGGGCGGCATGTTTTTAGAACGAATTGGTAGCAATGAATCCCGATCCAACTGCAATGATATAATCGTCAGACGACTGCAGTTCGTCTGACGATTACCGAACTACATTATACGAAACGGGCCCTGTGAAATAATGTATTTCATTTACACTCCGTCCGGGATTGCGGATATTTCACAGGGCGGGTTTCTTTACCCTGCCCGTCCCTGCCTGCAGCAGGCAGGCGGTCAGGCGGGCGAACACCGATAAACGAATCTTTTAACCGGATATTTCCAAACAGGCAGGCCTTCCACAATTAACCTTTAACCTTTCAACCATGAACTCCAATGCGAACACCGTTCGACGAATCCCTCACCATGTTATATAGCATTTGCTCATTTTATTTCAATTTCACGGTTTGGTAATGAAATAATTTTCGCTATATTGTATAGCTTTCTTTTCCCTGATAATGCAATACTTGTGAGAAGATTTCCTAAAATTAGTTTTGGCTCCTCTGCATCTGATACACGCCGATTTTTTTTGGCATTAAATTGCCCTGAAACCTTAAACATAACACAATGGATAATTATCAAACCTTAAATGTTGATGTTCAGGAACACTTTGCTTTGCTGACCATCAGCCGTCCCGAAGCAATGAATGCATTGAACAATCTGTTTTTTGATGAAATGGAGGACTTCCTTACCAAACTCCCAGCTCAACCGGATATCCGTCTGTTGATCATTACCGGTGAAGGAAAAGCATTTGTTGCGGGGGCAGATATTGCGGAAATGGCAGATATGACACAGTCCGAAGGATTGGCATTCTCAAAGCGGGGGCAATCGGTCTTTCGTACGATTGAGGAACTGGAAATCCCGGTGATTGCTGCTGTTAATGGATTCGCCCTGGGTGGGGGTTGTGAACTGGCAATGTCATGCGATATCCGTGTGGCAAGCGCAAGAGCCAAGTTTGGACAACCGGAGGTGAATCTCGGGCTGACACCCGGATATGCCGGCACACAGCGGTTATCCAGATTAGTCGGAAAAGGGGATGCTATGCTAATGCTGTTGAGCGGGGATCACATTTCCGCTGATGAAGCCCTCCGGATTGGCCTTGTTCAATGGGTGACAGAACCAGAAGAATTGATGGATAAGGTAGTTGATCTTGCAAAAAAGATCGTTTCGAAAGGACCGCTTGCTATAAAAAAGGTAAAAAAAGCTGTCAGATCCGGGCTGGAATCCACGTTTGAAGCGGGATGCGAGCTTGAATCGCAGGAGTTCAGCTCCCTCTTTGAAGGAGAAGGAAAAGAGGGAATGAAAGCGTTCCTGGAAAAACGCCCACCAAAATGGTAACCTTAAAAACCTGAAATAAATGGAAAACAAAGAGTATGCAAATCGGTTTAAACATGTAACCGTTCTCGGTGCAGCCGGTAAAATGGGAAGCGGGATTTTGCTGCTTACTGCCCTGGAAATGGTTGCATTGAAAAGGGATCCGGAACATCAATCGGCTGACTTCTCACTTTACGCCATGGATATTTCTGAACAAGGGCTTCAGGGGGTCCTGGAATACCTGAAAAAACAATCACAGAAAATCGGGGAAAAGAAACTGGATAAAGTGAAGGCATTGTATACCGGCGTACCGGGTATCGAAAAAGATGAGGATTTCGTTGCACAGTATGTGGAGGATGTGATGTCGTTCGTGAAACCCACAACCTCCATTGAGAGTGCCTATGATTCAACCCTTATTTTTGAAGCGGTAAGTGAAGATCAGCCTCTGAAAGTTAAACTGCTGGCTGATATCGCAAAGAATAATACAAATGATCCCTGGTTCCTTACAAATACATCGTCAATTCCCATTCAGGAGTTGAATGCCATGGCAGGACTGAAAGGAAGGATCCTTGGATTTCATTTCTACAATCCACCGGTCATTCAGAAACTGGTGGAAGTGATCGTTGGTGAGGAAACCATCCCTGAAATGGCAGCCTTTGCAGATCAACTGGTTCAGCGGTTGGGGAAAGTAAAAGTACCCGCAAACGATAAAGCAGGATTTATCGGCAATGGACACTTCATGCGGGATGCACTCTTCGGCATTGAACTTGCCGAGAAGCTAACCATCGAATATTCATTCGCACAGGCAGTCTACCTGATCAATACGGTAACCCAGAAGTTCCTGATACGCCCAATGGGAATTTTTCAATTGATCGATTATGTTGGTGTTGATGTCGTTCAGTTGATCTTGAAAGTTATGAATCCTCATTTTCCTTCAGAAAAATTGCACAGCTCCCTGATCGATGAATTGAATAATGCAGGTATGAAGGGAGGACAAAATCCGGATGGTTCACAAAAAAATGGATTCCTGCAATATGAAGAATGGAAAATAACCGGATTTTACGAACCAGGAGAGAAGAAGTACCTGTCACTGGAAGAGATAAAACCGGAGCTTGACTCAATATTAGGGGAAATGCCGGAAGGTATGGAACCATGGAAAAACCTTATTCGCGACCCTGAAAAAGAGAATAAACTTTCCGTGATCTTTGAAAATATGAGAACCCTGGATACACTCGGTGCAAGACTTGCAGTGAATTTTGGGTTGCGATCGAAGCAAATTGGACTGCAACTGGTAGAAGGTAGCGTTGCAGCCAGTGAACAAGATGTGAATACCGTTTTATTGACAGGGTTCTTTCATGCCTATGGACCCATTAATAACTACTTTTGAATAAATTAACTGCAAAACAAATAGTATCACTTAAAAAAAAAGTACACCATGGATTTTGAATTTACCGAAGAACATCTGATGATTCGTCAGGCAGCGAGGGATTTCGCACAACGGGATCTTCTTCAGGATGTCATTGAACGCGATGAAAAAGCCCTTTTTCCAACCGAACACGTGAAAAAAATGGCAGAGCTCGGTTTTCTTGGCATGACGGCAAGCGCAGAATATGATGGCGGTGGCATGGATACCATATCCTATGTGCTCGCAATGGAGGAAATATCAAAGATCGATTCCGCAGCCGGAGTGATCATGTCCGTTAATAATTCACTGGTTTGTTGGGGTCTGGAAGAGTATGGGACCGAGGAGCAGAAAGAAAAATACCTCAAGCCACTCGCCCGGGGAGAGGTAATCGGGGCATTCCTCCTTTCCGAACCGGAAGCCGGTTCGGATGCTACCATGCAGCGAACCATGGCAGTTGATAAAGGAGATCATTACCTGGTGAACGGTACAAAAAACTGGACCACCTGTGCCGGTTCAGGATCTACCTATATCCTGATTGCGCAGACAGACCCCGAAAAAAGACACCGTGGTATCAATGCTTTTGTCATTGAAAAAGATACACCCGGCATTACACTTGCACCCCACGAGAATAAGATGGGAATGAGAAGTTCCGATACACACTCCGTAATGTTTACTGATGTGGTCATACCCAAGGAGAACAGAATTGCTGAAGATGGATTTGGCTTTAAATTTGCCATGAAAACCCTTGAAGTTGGAAGATTGGGAATTGCTGCTCAGGCTCTTGGAATTGCATCCGGTGCCTTTGAACGGGCAGTACAATACTCTAAGGAGAGAAAAGCATTCGGTACGGAGATCTGTAATCATCAGATTATCGCGTTTAAACTGGCGGACATGGCTTTGCAGATTGAACTTGGCCGGCTGATGTGCCTGAAAACAGCCTGGTTGAAGGATCAGTGTAAACCGTTTGGTATTGAAAGTGCCATGGCTAAGCTGTTCTGTGCCGATATGGCTATGCAGGTTACAACAGAAGCCGTTCAGATACTTGGTGGCTACGGATACGTGAAGGACTACCACGTGGAACGGCTCATGCGGGAAGCTAAATTGACACAGATCTATGAGGGAACCTCAGAGATTCAGAAGATTGTAATATCAAGGGATATTCTGAAAGATTGATCCTGAACCATGCTGGCCATCTGGCCATGATTTAATCAGCTCCTGGTCATAATGGGTGCCCGGTTGCGCAATCGCTTTTTATGTATGAGCAGTGTTAAACCATATAAACCGAAACACCACATCCGGATTGTCTCAGCAGCCTCACTCTTCGATGGGCATGATGCCGCGATCAATATCATGAGGCGAATATTGCAATCTTCCGGTGCAGAGGTCATTCACCTTGGTCATAATCGTTCCGTATCGGAAATTGTAAACTGTGCCATTCAGGAAGATGCACAGGCAATAGCCGTTACTTCCTACCAGGGTGGCCACATCGAGTTCTTTTCCTATATGTTTGATCTGCTGAAGGAACAGGGAGCCGGACACATCAGGATATTTGGCGGTGGCGGGGGAGTAATCCTTCCGGAAGAAATGAAACAGCTGCATCAGTATGGCATTACGCGGCTTTTCTCTCCGGACGATGGTCGAAAAATGGGACTCCAGGGAATGATCAATGAGGTATTGAAATTGTCTGATTTCCCAATGGGAAAAGATGTAGACGTTCAGCCTGAGGATATCAGGAACAGGGACTTTATAGCAATTGCCAGAACCATTTCGGCAGCAGAAAATTATCCGGCTGGATTGAAGGATCTGTTTGACGAGTTGAAGAAAGGATGCATGGATAAGAACACTCCGGTTATTGGCATAACCGGAACCGGAGGATCCGGGAAATCGTCCATCATCGATGAAATTGTGCGCCGGTTTCTGGATGACTTCGACGATAAAACAATGGCGATTTTATCCGTTGATCCGTCACGCAGGAAAACCGGTGGCGCCCTGCTCGGTGACCGGATCCGTATGAATTCGATCGACTCTCCCCGAATCTTTATGAGGTCACTGGCTACCAGGCAATCCAATCTGGCGCTCTCAAAATATGTCCGCGATGCACTTTGCATTGTTAAATACGCAGGTTTTGACCTGATCCTTCTCGAAACATCCGGTATCGGCCAGTCCGATACAGAAATTGTTGATCACAGCGACCTTTCAATGTACGTGATGACACCCGAATATGGTGCGGCAATACAGCTTGAGAAGATTGATATGCTCGATTTTGCTGACCTGATCGCCATCAATAAATTTGATAAAAGAGGAGCTGAGGATGCCCTGAGAGATGTGAAGAAACAGTACCAGCGAAACCACCTTCTCTTTGAAAAGGGCCTTGATGAGATGCCGGTATTTGGTACCATTGCTTCGCAGTTTAACGACCCGGGAATGAATCGACTGTACACTGCTCTGATTGACCAGGTGAGGGAGAAATTTATCGAAGACTTTCATTCGAGAATCGTTCCCGAGAAAAAGATTTCAGAGAAAATCTATATTATTCCACCGAAAAGAACACGCTACCTCTCTGAAATTGCTGAGACAGTGAGACGCTATAACCGGAAGGTCGAACAGCAGGTGAACGTAGCCAGCCGCATGGATGGGATAAACAAAACACTTCAAACCCTGACAGAGAAAAGTAATCCGGAGAGGGAGATTATCAGTAAAATGGAAAAAATGTACCGGGAAGAGGAGAAGAAACTGGATAAAGAAAACCGTGACATTCTAAAAAACTGGGAGAAGAAAAAAGAGCGATATAAAAAAGAGTACTTTGTTTTCAAAGTGCGGGATAAGGAGTTTAAAATCAAGACCCACCACGAATCGTTATCCCACATGCAGATCCCCAAACTATCCTTGCCAAAATTTACGTCCTGGGGTGAAATACTCAAATGGAACCTGAAAGAGAATGTTCCCGGAGAATTTCCATATGCAGCTGGTGTATTCCCGTTTAAAAGAGAGAACGAAGATCCAACAAGAATGTTTGCCGGAGAGGGTGGACCGGAAAGAACGAACAAACGGTTTCATTACCTCTCTCATGAACTGCCGGCAAAACGACTATCAACTGCATTTGACTCGGTTACGCTCTATGGATTTGATCCGGATGTAAGACCTGATATCTATGGGAAAGTGGGCAATTCAGGTGTCTCAATTGCGTGCCTGGATGATGCAAAAAAACTCTATTCAGGATTTAACCTGGTTGATCCGCAAACATCGGTATCAATGACCATAAACGGACCGGCTCCCATGTTGGTGGGATACTTTATGAATACAGCCATTGATCAGCAGTGTGAAATATACATCCGGAAGCATGGCTTGCAGGAAGAGGTGGAGAAAAAAATGGATGGACTATTCAAAAAACAGGGAAGGGATAAACCACAATATCAGGGGAAACTGCCAAAAGGAAACAATGGATTGGGTTTAATGCTTCTTGGCGTTACAGGAGACCAGGTTCTGCCAAAGGAAGTGTATGCTAAGATTAAAGCAGACACCATTTCCCGGGTGAGGGGTACGGTACAGGCTGATATATTGAAGGAGGACCAGGCACAGAATACCTGCATCTTCTCAACCGAATTTGCACTGAAAATGATGGGCGATATCCAGGAGTACTTCAATGAGCATAACGTGCGTAATTTCTATTCCGTATCGATCTCGGGCTACCATATTGCCGAAGCGGGAGCCAACCCGATCAGCCAGCTCGCTTTTACCCTGGCTAATGGCTTTACATTCGTTGAATACTATGTCTCGCGGGGAATGGATATCAATCAGTTTGCTCCGAACCTCTCCTTTTTCTTTTCAACCGGTATCGATCCGGAATACTCCGTGATAGGAAGGGTGGCACGATTGATCTGGGCGAAAGCGATGAAACAGATGTATGGAGGCAATGAGCGTTCACAGAAGTTGAAATACCATATCCAGACATCCGGGAGGTCACTCCATGCTCAGGAGATTGAATTTAACGATATCAGAACCACCCTCCAGGCATTGACGGCTATTTATGATAACTGTAACTCCCTTCATACCAATGCCTATGACGAGGCAATTACCACGCCCACCGAAGAATCTGTGCGCAGAGCCATGGTGATCCAGATGATCATCAATCACGAGCTTGGAATTACAAAGAATCAGAATCCCCTTCAGGGATCATTTATCATCGAAGAAATGACTGACCTGGTTGAAGAGGCTGTCTTAAGGGAATTTGACAGCCTTTCTGAAAGGGGAGGAGTCCTGGGTTCCATGGAAACCATGTACCAGAGAAGTAAAATACAGGCGGAATCACTCTATTATGAAAACCTGAAACATACCGGGAAACTTCCCATTATGGGTGTGAATACATTTCTTTCTCCCAACGGATCTCCCACGATCATACCGGATCAGGTAATCCGGGCAACCGAAGAGGAAAAGAAATTCCAGGTTGAGATGGTTGAATCACTCTATACCGCTCATAAGGATAAATCGGAAAAGATGCTTCGGAAACTGAAGAATGTTGTGAACCGGAATGAGAATATTTTCGAGGCCCTTATGGAGGTAACAAAATATTGCACTCTCGGGCAAATTACGCAAACACTGTTTGAAGTGGGCGGACAGTACCGGAGAAATATGTAATTTATTCGGATTATTTTTAATTTTAAGTCAACAAATCCACTCTAACCATGGCAAAGAATCAGTACGACCTAACCACTGCCCTTATCCTCTCATTATATCCCCGGGACGACAATACACAAATGGCTGTTTACCGTATAAACACTACGGTTTTTCTGAAAAGAATCCGGCATACGCCGGAAGAGTTGGCGCCATTCAACAACTTTCCGGATCAGACCGAATTCAGAAAAGACCGGATTATCCAGGTGCTGAAAGACAATGAGATCCAGATGGAAAACATCCGGATAGTTATGGGAAGGGGAGGACTGTTGAAACCGGTTAAATCCGGTGTGTATCAGGTGAATGAAAGAATGAAAAATGATTTGAAAAACAGTGAATTAGGAGAGGATGTGGTAAACCTGGGAGGCCTTATTGCAGATGCTGTGGCAAAAGAATTACCGGATGCAAAAGCGTATATTGCCGACCCGGTGGTTGTGGATGAGTATGACGATATCTCAAGGATTTCCGGCCATCCGCTCTTTGAACGAAAATCCATCTTTCATGCCCTGAACCAGAAAGCAGTAGCCCGCGAACATGCCAAATCGCTCGGGCGAAAATATGAGGATATGAACTTCATTGTCGTGAACCTCGGAAGGGGTAATACGATTGGAGCGCACCACCTGGGACGGGTGATCGATGCCACACAGGGCTACGATGGCGATGGCCCGTTCTCCCCGATCGGAAGTGGTACCCTGCCAATTGGTGACGTGATCCGGATGTGCTTTAGCGGGAAATATACCGAACAGGAAATGTTGAAAATGGTACGGGGAGAGGGAGGTTTGAAAGCCTACCTGGGCGTAGACAATGTGTATGAAGCGGAAAAGATGATCGAAGCCGGGGATAAGAAAGCTCAACTGATCCTCGATGCCATGATATACCAGGTGGCTAAAAGCGTTGGTTTTTTTTCCATGGCATTCAAGGAATCGGTCGATGCAATATTGATTACCGGCGATTGTGCTAACAATAAATACCTGATAAATAACCTGGCTGACCGGATTGCGAAAATTGCACAGGTCTACATCTATCCGGGTGACGAAGAACTGCAAGCCCTGGCTCAGAATGGACTGATGGTCATGAGAGGAGAAATCGAAGTGCTGAACTATAAATGATTCGGTTCTCGGTTTTCGGTTACGAAACCGGTATCGACAGTCGGTAACGAGGTTCGTATCCAATTTGTTTATGCTGAGACTTTGCCACGACTTAAAGGGGGCCACCAAGACTCACCTCTCTTTAAACTCACTACTCACCTCTCATTTCTTGTTTTTAACGAGCACCCAGCACCAAGCACCTCTTTTTCTCATCACTCACTCCTGCCTACACGGCAGGCAAGGCATCATTCATCATTTGCCGTAGGCACGCCTATGGCGCATCATTCTCCCTTCGGACATCATTCCCTCTGCCCTCTGCCCCATGCCCCATGCCCCATGCCCCACGCAACAAGCCCTTTGCCCTATGCTCTATGCATCCTCACACCCCCGGCTTCCCAAACTTCATATCTTCAGGAACCTGTATGCAAAGCACTTCTCCTCTGGCACAGACAATGCCATTTGACATGAGATCCACTTCCACCCATACCTTACGCCCGTCTACAGCTTTTATGCGGCCACGAAGTTCAAGTTCCGTATCTATGGGAGTCGGTTTGAGGTAGTCAACTTTCAGGGAGGCGGTGAGAAAACGGAAAGCCGGTTTTGTCTCCAACCCCCTGTTTTCTTCCCTGTATTTGGCAGCTGCTGCAGTGCCCGTGCTATGGCAGTCGATAACCGAAGCGATCAGTCCGCCATACACATATCCCGGAACAGCCATATGATAGGGCTTGGGGCGGAAATGACAAACCGTCTCGTCCCCGTCCCAATAACTTTTTATCTGGTATCCTTTTTCATTTAACCGGCCACATCCGTAACAATAACTCAGGTGTTCCGGATAATAATCCTGAAATGCCTTTTTTTCCATATGAATAAATTTCTTTCTTTGTAAATTTAACAGTTTACTTCAATTCATTTTATGTTACATAACTCCCTTTACCTGATTTAATGAAAGAAACGATCCTGAAAGCGCTGCTTCAACTGTTTGCCATCATTGCCAATGTTGATAAGGAGGGCATTTCCCAAACGGCAAGAAAGATCATCGAATCTTACCTGAAACAACACCTGAACCGTGACCAGTTGCCTCAATACCTGGCACTGTTTGAGGATTTTCTTTCCCAGCATCACCGGACATTTACCGACAGGGAAAGTACTGAAAGCCGGAAAAAGAGATCATCCGACTCGGTGAAAGCACTGATGATATGCCAGGATATCAATGAAGGCTTGCAGCAGGAAGAAAAGATCCTGGTATTTCTAAGGTTAATTGAATTTGTGAACGAGGACCATGTGATTACTGAAAAAGAGTATGATTTCATAAAAACCGTTTCCGACACGTTCAATATATCGTATAATGAATACAAAAACCTTCTTTCCCTTGTACAGCGTGATAGAATCGATCAGATTGAACGGGAGAACCTGCTTGTTATTGACAATATCGGTCCGGAAGCGTATCCGGAAATAAGACACATCATTCGAAAAAACCTTGAAGGCAAACTGGTTTTTCTTCACATAAACAGCACGGATACGTTTATTTTCAAGTACATCGGGGAAAGAACCCTCTTCCATAATGCCCAGAATATCCTTCCCGGTCGTTCGTATATCATGGATAGCGGTTCTGTGATCCGAAGCGAAAAAATTATCCCGGTCTACTTCAGCGATGTGGCAGGTAAATTTCTCAAGGAATCCACCCAGGCGGAACTGCTTTTTTCGGCCGATCACATCGAATACAAGTTCAGGAATAGTGAGAACGGTATTCAACCATTCAGTTTTGTCGCGGAATCGGGACAACTGGTTGGTATTATGGGGGGAAGCGGTACAGGCAAATCGACCCTGCTGAACCTGCTGAACGGGAACCTAAAACCGAAAAGCGGGAAGGTCCTGATTAACGGTGTGGATCTGAATGAGGAAGAGAAGAAGCTGGAAGGTGTTATCGGGTATGTCCCGCAGGATGACCTGTTGATCGAGGAACTTTCCGTATTCCAGAATTTATATTTTAATGCAAAACTTTGCTTTTCAGACTATTCGGAAACAAGGATTCTGAAAACGGTTGCCCGGGTGCTGAGGGATCTTGATCTGAATGAGATAAAGCACCTGAAGGTGGGTGATCCCCTGAACAAAACCATCAGCGGCGGGCAGAGAAAACGGTTGAACATTGGATTGGAGTTGATGAGAGAACCCTCCATCCTCTTTGTGGATGAACCGACCTCCGGACTTTCCTCTATGGATTCGGAAATGGTCATGTTGCTGCTGAAGGAGCAAACCCTGAAAGGAAAACTGGTCATGGTCAATATACACCAGCCCTCCTCCTTTATCTATAAACTGTTTGATAATCTGCTGATCCTGGATAAGGGAGGATACCCCATATACCAGGGAAATCCGCTCGAAGCCGTTGTCTATTTCAAGAAGATGAGCAACCATGTTAATGCGGAGGAAAGCCAGTGCATTACCTGTGGTAACGTGAATCCGGAACAGGTACTTCAGATCATCGAAACAAAGTTCGTAAACCAGTATGGAAAATTTACCGGCAGCCGGAGGGTTGCTCCAAAGGAATGGTACCAGCTCTATAAAGAGAACCTGGAAAAGGAGAAAAGGATTAAACCGAAAACAGAAAAACTGCCGGAAAGCCGGTTTAGCAGACCGGGAAAAGCAAAACAATTCCGGATCTTCACCTTTCGGAATATTCTTTCAAAACTAAGCAATACTCAATATATGCTGGTTAATTTCCTGGAAGCACCAATCCTGGCTGTGATTATCGGATATTTTACCAAATACATCAGTGGTACACTGGATAATCCGGATGCTTATGTGTTTGCTGAAAATGATAACCTGCCGGCATACCTCTTCATGAGTGTTGTTGTAGCCCTGTTTATCGGGATGACCGTAAGCGCGGAGGAAATTATCCGGGATGCACGGCTGCTGAAGAGGGAGAGCTTTTTGCACCTGAGCCGGTTCAGCTATCTTAATTCAAAAATCCTGGTGCTCTTTATTATTTCTGCCATTCAAACCCTCAGTTTTGTCGTGGTTGGGAACCTCATTCTTGAGATCCGTGAAATGACACTCAGCTTCTGGTTGATCCTGTTT
>Ga0315553_10000755_pt1 | contig 27929 bp, 35 predicted proteins | sample SalMarSW160140MG_FD_203099 | JGI IMG/M metagenome (GOLD analysis project Ga0315553, IMG submission 203099) | Salt marsh sediment microbial communities from the Plum Island Ecosystem LTER, Massachusetts, United States - Salt Marsh Sediment SW1601-40 ... | reverse complement strand
CAATGAGCTTTTCGGGATCTTTGCTACTTCCATAGAGCCTGATAGCATTTCTCAGATAATGGAGTGGTGTGATCTGTTCAGGGAATGTTGTTCGTTCGTGAAGGATACCAATGCTCTTCCGTATCTCCAAAGACTGTCCCTGAATATCAAATCCAAGTACTTTTGCATTCCCAGAGTCTGGTGTGATTAGACCCAGAAGGATGCGAAGGAGTGTTGTCTTTCCAGCGCCATTAGGACCTATAAAACCAAAGACACCTTCACCAATCTTCAAATTGAGGCCATTGAGTGCCTGAACTCCGTTGAATGATTTATACAGGTTATATACCTCAATGACTGACGTTATCATCCCTCATTCCATGAAAACCTCACATAATATAGTAGTCTTGTTCGGTAGAGGCGATATATTGTTATAAATAGTTATCTTCTCCCCATGAATTCGAAAGAGTGTGTTGAATATACACTTCATTATCACGAAACTCTTCTAGATGATAATACATCTACTCATTGAACAAATTTATTCTCCAGGTTAGATTACATTTAAGAGAATACGTGTAGTGACTTGAAAGATCATCATATATTTATCCCATGTACCTTTTTATGTTTTATCCATTTGTAATTATTATGCATTATCATGCATACAAGCATGAATATTAGCGCGTAGTTACGCATGTCAGAGTGGAGTTGTCATCATCTGTGGACTATTTTTCTTTAGCTATGAACAGCTCATACTAGTTTCCATATATCATAGACTACCTCCCCCTGCTATTCAATCACCTTCTGTTGATATTGATACTATCAATAGCATCTTTCAACAGGTTGAGGAAGAAATTGATCAGTCATTTCAGGAAGATGAAACACGAACCATTACACGATATGTTGACTTATGGTTCATGTATGATAAAGCTGCAAAGGATGACTTTGAAGATGGACGATTATATTTCATGGACTTTGATGAAGTGTGTGAGGATATTGTTGATGCCTTGAACTATTTTGAAGACCAATACTGGCCAAACAAGGATATTATCTTCAGTTGGGATTGGACTTGGAAGAACTATGATGCAAATGGTCCAAGAGATAATCAGGGTCTACCATACAATGACCCGTTGTATTCGTATCAGGGTGATGATTTCACCTCTTACTGTTTATATTGGGCTTATCAATGGTGGTGGACTCATCAAGTATCAGGAGACTGGACGAATTATGGTCGTCATGAGAATAAATTAGGAGAGGATTTCGATGCTCATGGCTCATATCATGATATTCTTGTGATGTTTACTGGTGATACAGATTTGACTCCTACAGATTATGCAGGATGTGCTTGGATTAAGGGAAATATCGTCCTCGTTCGCACTACCAGCTGTGCAATGTGGGGCTCTACGCTTCATCAGGATTCGGGGTGGAGTTGGGGGTTCTATCCTATCTGGGGATACCTCGGAGCTTGGACGGCAGTTGCTCACGAGATATGTCACAACTATGATGTTTCCGATACTCTTTACTCATTTGATATCATGGATTATCAAGCCTTATTTTATAATGCACCTTTCCCATATTCCAGTACTCTGTGCCAAAATAACCAAGATGTGATGGGTCCAAACTTATTCAAGCACTCTAGATGATATGAGGGGTAGAAATACCCCTCTACTTGAGGAATTAAAATGACTATAATAACGACACTTGCACCACTTCATTCATTACTTATACTCTTAGCTATTCTGTATCTTGTTATTAGAAGGAAAAGCCACGTGGCTTCAATAATAATTGTTGTACTGCTCTTATTAGTAGATGCATACATCGCATATCTATCAATGGGGTTGATTGGAACAATTGTTAAAGTATATCCATTTCTACTCATGATTTTAATCGCGCTTGCAGGTGTTGATCAATACCTGTTCCACAAACGAATCGAGAGTGAACAAGGTCCGGAGGAGTGGCTAGCATAAAATATCGTTTCATTTGACGCGAGAAAAACATCTCATCCTCTGAGGACTGTCTTTACTAATTTTCTACAATAAGGAAGAATCTCTCTCTTTCTCTTGTCGTTCGTTTTTTCCAAGAGAAATCATGTACATACAACTTCCTGCATATGTGAATATAATACCCACGACCCATATTTCTACTACAAGATAGAACAAAGACTGATCCGACAGTAGGATGAATACAAGATTAACTGCAAGTAACGAGAGAATTGGAATTGAACAAATTGCCATAGCAATATGAGCTTGATATTCTGCAGCGGCAAAGCATCTAGCTGAGCAGTATCTATATCCTCTGCTTTTCCAGCGAATTTTGGTATTCCATTCTGTTTCGGGTTTTCCGCACCAATTGCATCTGACTGTCTTGATTTCCACATGAGATATTCAACACCAGTCTGAATAAATACATCGCTCGATTAGAAAATAGATTCGTGGAGTTGTTAGAGTATGCATGAGAACGCGAGTGTCTGAGAAAATCATCATCCTCTGTGGACTATTTCTTGTTTTTGATTTTTGATGGACCTTAGATGAATTTAATTTGGAAACTTCCATTACGAGAAACATAGGGAACATTATGGTGAGTGCTCAAATTAATGGTGATGAGAGCGGTCATGAAGAGGAGCAGATTTCCTCTCTAGAAGTAATTATCTCGCTGGTCATCTTAATCTTCGCAAGTTATATGACATACATCACATTTCTTACTCTATACGATTCTCCATTGGGTATCCTAATTCTTATATGTATCGGGATGGTTGGTGCAGTACTTTTGTATCTATCTTTCAGAAAATACAATATCCTACGCATTCGATTTGATAGATACAATTCTCTGTCTTCTCCATTATGATTATGCAATCATCAGAAAAATAGCAATGTCTCTGATAGATTGGGACTTAGCAATCTCCCCTTCACTATATTGTCACAATGGACCTGAAATGCCACTTCCCAGTCCTAAAGGTCCTTGGTTGTGAAATAGGAAGCAGTGAGAAATGTGAAGACAACTGAGATGTATCCAAAGATTACCGCAGTGATCCAGCTATCACCTGTCCAATCGCCTTGTATGAGATCTGGCATCTTAGCAATTAGATTACTTGGAGATAATAACTCCATATCTAATAATGGAAAGAAGGCAGTCATCGAATACCAAAGAATGAGTAGAGTCACTATGGCAATAACAGAGTTTGAAATAAAAGTACTGAGTGAAACACCAAGAGATGTCAACATGATGAGTGCAATCAGCACGAATAAAATAGCAGCGACTAATCCATAGATGTCATAATCATTCTCAGCTAATCTCAATGATGCTATTACCAGGACCAATGTTATTGCCAGATACATTATGGCTACATACACAATTCTAGAGGCGAACTTTGCAAAGATGTAATCCTGTCTCTTTACAGATTTACTCATTATAGAGTCTGCAAGCTCACCTGTTTCTGATGAAACTGTGCTTGCTGTTGTACCAATAATCAACATACTCCATATGATTATGAAGTCATTGAGACCAAGTGGGATGATCACTGATGTGGGAGTGATTCGGGAGTTACTCAGAACTCTAATGACCTGAAGGAATACTCCCGCTATCAACCAGCCATATGTTATCCTTGATTTTAGTAATGCCTCTAAATCAGCCTGAAATATGGCTAGAAATGGCATTATAGTTCTTCTAATCTTCGACTGCTCTAAGGAACCCACGCGACTCTTCCTCCTCAAGTAATGCTAAAAATGCATCTTCAATTCGTGACGTTGATGAGTTGATTGATATCAACTCTATTTCAGTTTCCGACAGTAACTCAATTACCTGCTTTAATCCAATTATTGTTGAGATTTGGGAATCAAAGGTAATGTCAATTGTGAAGTCTCCTCTTCTCTCAACATCCATAACATAATTAATAGATTTCAACTTCTCACAGAAATCGTCCAAATTACCATCCAATTCCAATCTGATTCTGTTTCTCTGAATCTGCTTCTTCATTTCTTTTATTGGACCCGAATAGATCAGCTTGCCTTCATTCACTACTCCAACATGGGTGCATATCCTCTCAATATCGCTAAGAATGTGAGATGATACGAATATCGTCTTGTTATCAAGCTCTTCAATCAAATCTAATGTTGATTTTCTTCCTGTTGGGTCTAAACCTGATGTTGGTTCATCGAGAATGAGTAGATCAGGGTCGTTCATTAGTGCTGCAGCAAGCCCAAGACGAGTTACCATTCCAGTTGAGAATCCCTTAATCTCTCTTGAAGCACTGGGTAGCAAATCGACTGATCGTATTAGTTTTGACAGCCTCGATGTTCGTTGGTCCTTATTTTGCGCAAATAATTTTCCTACAAAATCAAGATACATTATAGGAGTCATCTTCGGTGGTAGTTTTGGATTTGTTGGCAGATATCCAATTCTTCTACGCAGTTCAGATGAACTGGGGAGCATCCTCTCTCCAAAGACTGTAACCTCCCCTGCAGTGGGTCTTATCAAACCTAACACTAATCTTATCGTGGTCGTTTTTCCCGCTCCATTTGGACCAAGGAAACCGTAAACTGAACCTTCCTCTACTTCCAAGCTCAGGTTGTTAACAGCGATGAGCTTGTGACCAAAGATCTTGGTCAAGTTTGTAGTTTCAATAATACTTGTCATTCCACTCTAACTATTTGCTGTCCCTCCATATATGTTGTACTAGAAATATGGATTTTATAAGAATCACTACAAATAATGTATCCCCGGAAATCATCATCCCTTGTAAGACACTTTTTCATTTTCTACTTCTGTCGGATAGCATTCACCCGGAGTCTGGTTTCGACATCCGATAGACCCCAAGATAGCAAACAATAATCCCAATTATCAGGAGTGGTCCAATTGAGATTAGCATTATGAGTGGTGTGCTTCCCGTTGTGATCATGAATCCAAATCCTGAGAAAAACGAAAACATGTAGATTATCATTACACCAAATATCGATGCAAATGTGTTCACATAGAAAGCACTGCTTTTTTGATTCTCATAGTTTGGATTATTTGCAGTTATTCCTATGCTGAAGAGTGTGGCTCCACAGACAGTCAGATATGTGAATCCCAGAATTGAAAGAGCATCCAAAATATTGAAACCAAATATTATCGATACGCCTATGGCGGGAATTAATGAAATTGGAAACGCCATAATGAACGATTCCAATAGACGTGCCTTTGTATATTTCATAGCACCCCTTGGTGCAGATTTGATAATCCAGAGCTGATCCTTAGATTCAAGAAATCCAATCCCTCCAAAGGTGAAACCTCCAATCATAGCCATCACCATACCTAACATCAGGATGATTATGGGCATTACAAACCTAAGAATCTCAGGTGGTATCTCTCCCACTCCGCTCATTGAGTATTGGAATATTATTGGCATCAATATTGCTAGAACAATTCCATACATTAGTCGTGTGATATTTTGCACCTTTCTACTAAAATCTTTGAGCGTGATTGCTAGTAGCACTCTAGACGGTGTTGAAGAGCTCCCTCGAATTGTGCGTATTATGAAATTCTCCTTTCCTACTGTGACTATTTTCTCCGTTCTTGCACCGCCAGCAAATGTGAATAGTCTGTCTGCTGACACAAAAGCAAATCCTATTACCAGTACTGTAAATCCCAGGAGCAGAAGTAGTTCTACATTGACATTGATTCCTATAATCTGACTGAATAAATTAATATCATTCTGAGTCAGATTAACTCCATTGAATAGAATAACAGACCATGAGATGAGATCAGCTCCCCATGTAAATGGAAATAAGAGCCATACCGACATACCCATCACTTCAGACAATGGTCCTGCAAAATACATGATGCCATACATTGGAAGGAGAACGACGATTGCTACAACCATGCCAAGAGCTTTTGCAATATCATCCCCTCTTGATGATTCACCAAGCTTGGCTTGTATTGCTGTAGTTATGAGATTCGATAGCAGTAATGTACTCAGAGCTACGAAAACGATGACCAGATACATTATCGACTGACCAATGATTGAAACATGAAAGAATAACGCAAAAGGACATATTGCGATTGGTGCCATGAAGAGGATCAAAAGGCCATAGGTAGGTATGCGTCCAAGAAAGGTACCCATCATCATATCTCTTGTACTAACATTATTGGAGAGCATAATCTCCCATTGACCAATCCTGATCTCTTGTAATGCATAGGATATAGGATAGATCAGTACCATGATCCAAACAAACAAAACTGCAGTCCGCATCATTTGCGGAAGTGAATATCTGAGTAGGATTTCAACTTCTGTGCCTATACCCTGCAATATGCTTGACACAATCGCTGGCACAATATACAACGCCCAGATGATACCAAAAACAGCAAGTGCAATGGTTGCTTGCAAACGAAATCTTCGGAATCTAGAGGTCGCTACATAATATTCCGCTTTCGCAATGGCAAACCAATGCCCTCTCAAATCACTCCCTCCAACTCAGTAGCTTCTCTCGGTCTACTTCCCCGCCAACAATCTTGAGATATGCATCTTCCAAGTCTTTTGCACCTAAATTATTCACAATATCATTTGGAGCGCCAAGTGTGGTCAAAACGCCCTCATTGAGTATTCCTATGACCTCGCAGACATCCTCTGCAAAATCCGTCATGTGAGTACAGATGAAAAACGTTGTATCAGTTTCACTGGCTAAGGCAAGGATTATCTCTTTTACAAGAGCGCTAGCTGCTGGGTCCAAGCGTGACGTTGGTTCATCAAGAAAAACGAGTCGTGGTTCATGAATGATAGTTGCTGCAATGAGAACTTTCTGTTTCATTCCAGAACTGTATGATTCCAAAAGGTCATTTTGACGCCCCTCAAGCCCCAGAAGGTCTAGCAAATTATCAATACGCCTATGAACTACCTCACCCGATAGGTCATTCAATGCACCAATGAACTCCAAAAACTCAACAGCAGATAATTTTGAGTACAATCCAGGAGCTTCTGGGAGAAGGCCAGTAATTGCTTTTATCTCATCGCGCTGTGTGTGAATATCATACCCACATACACTCGCATTCCCCCTAGTCGGACGTAAAAGCCCCGATAGAATTCTGACTGTAGTAGTTTTACCCGCACCATTCGGTCCAAGATATCCAAACACACTACCTCGCCGAACTTCAAGATTCAAATCCAGAAGTGCTTGTATATTACCAAACAGTTTGGTAAGACTCTCGGTTTTGATGTCAATTGAATTAGACATGTTTTATTTCTCCTCCACTTTCAATTTTAGTAACATTCATGCCTACCATTATTATTCTTTGCTCTTATTCATCCTTCGACTTTCAAAAAATCCATATATTGGGTAGAACACCACTGCAAAGACGAGAGATGAAATCAACGCTGTTATTGGCGTAAGCTGATCCACATTTCCAAAAACGAAAGGCATGTTCATCTGAACAACGTAGAAGCTTAGGGCGGCTCCAAAAGTAGTAATTTTCCTGTCAGTTGTATATTGATTCGTATTGTTTTGATGATTTTGTACATTTCTCAGTGATTTAATAGTGACAAGAGCATCTCGACCTTGATCTGAAAGAATGTAATCGCCGCTATTATCCAGCCGGATAAGTGTTGCCAGCTTACTGATATGATGTTGTAAATTACCGCTGCTAGTAATTCCAAGCTTCCGTTTCAAATCTGCGAAACCATGAGACTTTTTCTCCAAACTAAACAAGATCTTTATTCTAGTCGGATGGGATATCGCTTCAAAGAGAACCGCTTCAATCTTACCTTCACTTGAATCGATTTTCTCTGAACTGTCAATTACCATTCTACATCATCTCGAATTAAATTGGGTTCTGAAACAATATAATACCCCGTTCCAAGACCAAGCAATAGTGAATTTGCCAGTATGTTGAATTAAGAGGTTATATCACTCTGATGATAGACTATCAAGTTCCTCTTCTCTAAATAACACATTTGAAGGTGTCGCGCTTTTTGATCTGAAGAAAATAGAAGAAGGACGCTGGGAGGTGGTTGTTTTTGATATCAACCACCCCCATTACACACTGAATCATACTCTAAGTTCCCCACGCTGGTATGTTACGGACGTCTAAAAGAACTCTGGTTATTTTTCTTATTGCTGATTTTTATTTAGTTCATGGATAGATTCAGAACACACATCTATCTCCGTATTTCCCAAAATATACTTGATTCATCAACTTCGATGATTCTAGAATTCAGTGAAAGATCGTCTGAGAACTTCTGAAAATCCTTTTCATCAAAGGTCGAAGATATGAACCCATCTTTGCACACTATCAATCCTTCTTTTGTAGCGTCATAGTCAATCTCTCCTAAAAGACCCGCCTCAGACTGCTTTACGAACCACTCAAGTCTAGCTTGCCAGAATTTTCCAGAGTAACTTGAGAATAGACAGAGTCCACCTTTCTTTGTAACATTAAGCGTTTCTTCAATGAGAGTCAATGGTTCAATTTTAAACGCTGATAGCCCATTCTGGATACAGATGACAACATCAAACTGTCTCTTTAGAAATCCTGAGAATTCCGCATCCATGAGAATAACATCGACATTGGTCTTTTCCTTCAGTATATCCTGCGCCATCTTCACATTATCATATGAGATATCTATTCCAACAAGCGGACCGCATTTATCCGCTAACCTATTCAAGACCCGGCCATAACCACAACCAAGTTCAAGAACCGTATAATTTGTGTCCATATGTTGGAGAACATGATTAATTTCTGCTTCTAAATACTGTACAGTTCTACTTGGAGCAATATCATAACACATTTTTAATCGGTCTGCAGAGAGAGTCTTTCTGTAATATTGTCCCATACTTTTCACCCAGATGTCTAACACAATCTAGTAAAACTTCACTAAATCGATTTCGATAGACAAGTTGCAGTTGAGGGACATATGGATTTGAATTCAAGTGAATCAAGAATGCTTTGTGGGACTAAGTTTCTACTTGTGACCTCAAAACCATGGGACTCAAAATAATGGTCTGCTGTTGTGGTCAGGAGATACAGTTTTTCTACTCCTTTCTCTCTAGCGTATCTTGTTATCTTAGACAGGAGTTCATTTCCAATACCCCTTCCCTGGTGTATTGGATGAACTGCTAGAGATCGAAGAACTGCATTTACGCCATAGACTTCTAAACCAATAGAGCCTATAATTGAGTGCACTGGAGATCTCTCAGTATTGGTTCTTACTACAAAGAAGTGCTCTATATGAACATCTACTCCTTGAACTGGAAGTTCAACAAGTTCCAATAATGATTGAATCTGTTGAAGATCTCCTATTGATGCGCTCTCAATTATAGATCTCTCTTTCATTTATTCAGTTCGCCTCTGGTTTATATGCAGAAATCTTCGCACTAACACCTAAGTTGAACACAGCTCTATCGACAACTTCTATCCTTTCAAATCCAGCTTCCTCAATCAGATGCAGATAATCCTCCTCGAGGATTGCACCACCAAGGCAACCAGTGTAGTTGCCAATACTTTCACGAATATGCCCTGGTAATTCCTTATCCAGTACAATATCTGATACTGCCAAACGGCCTCCTGGTCGTAGGACTCTGAACGCTTCTTCGAATACTTTAGATTTGTTTGGTGCAAGGTTAATTACACAGTTACTGATAATAACATCAACTGAATTATCTTCAACAGGTAGTTGCTCGATGTCACCTTCTCTAAATTCTATATTCGTTATACCAGCTCGTTCAGCTGCAGCTCTTGACTTTGCCAGCATATCAGGAGTCATGTCGATGCCAATTACTCGACCGGTTTCGCCAACCTTTCGAGCGGCGATAAATGCATCCAATCCAGCTCCACTGCCAAGATCAACTACAATTTCGCTCTCTTTGAGGGACGCAAGTGCAACAGGATTTCCACAACCAGCGAATGACTCAGTTGCAGAATCTGGAATTCCTTCTATCTCATATCCAAATGTTAGGGCAAGATCTTTTCTAGAGCTTGGTCCACAACAACTTGATACCTTGGCAATCTTACTGTACGTCTTCTTGACTTCTTCTTTTATTTCATCATCTGTAAGATGACTCACATGTTTCTGTTCAGTCATTGTTTCATCAACTATATTATCCATTTTTCAGGATTCCCATACTCCGAACATGCGATCGGTGATGGTGGTAACTTATCACAAGAGGTCATCTCATCTTTTCGTTTTTCTTCTTTTTTGGAAGAATGAACTTTTCCAACACCTTTCGAATTCATATTGGACACCCTATACATATCTATAGGATGTCCTATATATGTATTTAAATATATCGGATGCCCTATATTTTCTATGGAAAAAGAAAAGTCGAGCACATGTTGTCCCCCTGATTGTTGCGATATGAGAGGATTTCTTACATTTCAGATTCTTTGGGAATTGAAGGATGAGGCATTATATGGGCAACAAATAGCTGACCGGCTAGGAAAGCGACGAGGATTTGTTCCAACTGCAGGTACTATCTATCCTGCTTTGAAGGAATTAAAAGAGCGTGGACTGATTGAAGGAAAGAAAGAAGGTCGAGAAATTGTCTATACTTTAACAGCGGCCGGACAGGATGGCCTTAAGGATGCAGCAAGATATTTCAGTCAAGCCTTTGGCTATATAGTAGTAGAATGCAGAGAAACCGGATTCTGCGATGACACCTGTTGACAATTTATCCCGCTCATGATTCCTTAACATCTCTCTATTCCCTGTCAAATTCTAGGAGTTCGATAATATTTCCAGCTGGATCATTCATAATCATGTATTTACCTGCAGTGAATGGCATTGGTTGATCAAAAAGGAATTCCACACCCATTTTCTTCAACTCCGTGGATTTTGCTATAATATCATCTGTCGCAATACAAATAACAATTTGGGAATATCCAGGAATTTTTTTCTCTGATGGGTTTTCTACTTGTTCCAGTATCAATCTTGGTCCTTCGTTCTTTAGCATCACAATGTAACCATCATTATACTGGTTCTGTATCTCAAAACCAAGTTTGTCGCAGTAAAACATTACAGCTTCACTTATGTCATCAACATAGATTCCGATAACACTTACATTTGTCAAAATCTCCACCATCATTTGTACATTAAAAATAGAAGATAAGTTGTCCTAATCGAGTATCTTCACTCCTATTACCAACAAAAATCGCTTTTCATTCTACGACTCATAAGACAGACAACAGTGATAGAGGGCTAGCATATCAATTGATTTAGAGCTTGAGGAACATTTATCTAATATTTAACAATAGTTAAATTTGTGATGAAATTGAGCTTCTATATGCTTTACAAATCGAAAACAAGTCACGAAAATATACCTAGAATGGATGAACTACGAAGTGAATTCGAGAAACTTTACGAAGAGTATGAAATTGATATCGTCGGAGCTTGGGCTGAAGAAAGCAATCCCTCAGTGACGTACTACATTTCAAAATACTTAGACGAAGATGACTACAATAAGAAGGTCGAACGTCTTAGAAACGATGTCCGCTATTCACAGCTTACAAACCAACTGAAAGAAATTCGAATAGAGTCAACTACAACTCGTCTGATTCCGAAATGATAGATGTGTTAACTCTGAACAATTCCTTCATGAGTGAATTGTGAGTATTCCATTAAGGCTCTCGAACCCAACAAAACATGAAACTATTGTCAAAACCTGTTTATCGTTTTGCCGTAGGTCTTCTCTGGTCTGCTTGCCGTATATGAACCTTGCCAGAATGGACTGCACAACTAACACAGTAATAGGACGTCACCCTTCTAGTTTGAATATACGAACCTTGCTGTTTAAGTTCTCTAGCTATTTGTGGTTCTACGACTGATGTACTCTTGGTGAACTTCTTGGCTTTATCCAAGGGTACCATACGACCACATCTTGAACATTGAACTGTGCCTTTGCTTCCTGATCCACCTTTAGCGCGACCTGCTGATTTTCTCTTTTTTGCCAATCTCATTTATCGCCTTTCATTATTTTGATCTGTTGCGAACGCCATTTGCCTAAATTCTTGTTGATGTGTCTAATATCTTTTCAATTATATTCTAAGGCTCAATCAGTGACTTCTCGTGTCAAGGCTCATAAAATAAAGTGGTCAGATAGACAGATATCAAGAAGAGTACATATCAGATATAATGAGTCCTCGAAGAACTCCTGAGATGTTTGATAAGTGGGCATCCACATATGATGATATGCTTGAGTTCTCAAAAGAAAGCTTCCCTTTCTCAGGATATGAAAACATTCTCAATCGGATTGTTGAGCTGTGTGCGCCTCAACCAGGGATGAAAATATTGGATCTGGGAATAGGAACTGGAGAGTTAGCCAAGCGCTTTGTTGATTATAACTGTGAAATCTGGGGTATGGACTTCTCTGACAGGATGCTGGAATTAGCAGCTAAGAAGATTTCTTCTGCGAATCTAATTAAATGCGATATTGGTTCTAAATGGCCATCTGAACTATCTAATTTTGATCGAGTGGTATCCGCATATACACTGCACCACTTCAAATTAGATGAAAAGATTGGAATCATCCGGCGAATAATGAACGAGACCCTCGTTGAAAGAGGTAGACTGGTGGTTGGTGATGTTTCATTCCGTAGTTTCTATGAACTCGGACAGGCTCGAAAAGAATTAGCGGATGAATGGGATGATTCTGAGTTCTATTGGGCTGCTGATACAATTCAGATGATGACACGTGGAACAGGTATCTATGTGACTTACGAACAGGTGTCGTTCTGTGGTGGTGTATATGCCATTATATCCTCTGAACATTTATGACTGAATTTCGAGATGCTGTATTTGTGTTTTAGATGTGCGATTTACTAGGATTATCATTTAACAATCCCATCAATGCTCGAATCTCTTTAGATGTATTTCAACGTAGAGGAAAAGAAAACCCTGATGGTTGGGGTGTTGCGTACTATCATGAAAACTCGCTTCAAATTGTTAAGGAACCAGAACCTGCGACAAATAGCACCCTGTTTGATTTTGTAGAGAATAGCACTAATTCCAAGACTTTCCTATGCCACGTGAGACGAACTACTATGGGAATCAGAAGTTATTTGAATACTCACCCATTCTATCGAAAGGTACAGATTGATGATGTCCGACGGGAGTGGGTTTTCGCTCACAATGGCACTTTGAAAACAAAAGACAAACTTCAGTTACGAACATTTGTGCCATTAGGAGAAACTGATTCCGAACAAGCATTCTGTTACATCTTGGATTGGATCCAAGCGAATAGGATTAGCACTTGGGATAACCGTTGGTTCTCATCTCTCCAAGATCTACTCCATGATATCAATGACCGTATTAATACATTCAATTGTCTGCTATCTGATGGTGTTAGGCTCTTTTGCTACTCAGATGAGAACAGACACAATGACGGTCTCCGCTTTATCAAACGATCATCTCCATTTGGAACTACTGAACTGATTAGAAACGAAGAACGATTAGGATCTGTTAAAATACGAATCTCTGACAATAGGGAGATACCCCAAACTAATGGATATCTCATTGTTACAGAAGAACTAACTACCGAAGACTGGGTTGAATTCGCCAACGGCGAACTAATAGTTTTCGACAATGGCCAGATTATTTACCCCTCGCATCGCAAATCTTGACTCTAATTAGACTCATATGGTGAAATTGCCTTAATTGCTGATATGGTCTTACCTTCCAGAAGAGCCTATCACGTTATTTATGATGATACTCTGCAAGAATCTTTGAATTATGCAGCAGACAATAATTGGACTGGAATTGTTCCTGATATCAGCGTGCCCCGATTCTCACCCCATCTCCATTCAGAAAAAGACCGTGATCGACTCCGCCGTTCATCAGAAGAACTCTCGATTGAATGGGGATTTCACGCTCCTGGAGATGACGTGAATCTCTTCGTAACCTACCCTCATATCAGAACGGGTATTCTGGAATACTTCAAGTCTATAATTGATTTTGCTCGTGATGTCAGCTGGAAATCAACTAATCTTGTCCTACACGCAGGGGTGATCCCACAGTTCCGAAAGCCTCGATCAATGAGTGATGAATTCGTAGAATCTCATCAAGATACGTATCAGCGAGCCCTCAGTGAAATACTGACAGAGCTCATGGATTATGGGTGCCCTGATGTAGATATTGTTTTAGAGAACTACAAATGGACTACGATTGCACACGAAGTCATTAGAATTCTTGTTCCAAGAGGGCTTAAACTATGTATGGATATTCCCAAACTATACAACTCCGACTTGTCATTACTCAAGTCTGATTGGAACCTCTTCAAGCAACATCTGGATTCTATAGAAGTTGTCCATCTACATGATTGGGCTCAGGAGTTTGGTTCACATCAGGTGATTGGAACTGGTTTGATAGACTTTTCCGAATCGCTAACACTTCTTGGTTCGATATCAAGAGGATTGCAGTATGTCATAGAGGTGCGTCCACGTGAAGACGCTCAAGATAGTCTGAGTAATCTGGAGATTCTTCTAAAACGATATGGCATCATATTAGAGTGAAACCACTAGTAAAATGGATTCACTATGTTTCCAATCTCGATAATATACTACGGAGAATAATTAAACTAATGAGTAAATTTTCCATATTATTCTGTAAGGTATTTCTGAGGATAATGAAATGGAACGGAGCAAATCCACGGTCATTGTCGGCATTCTGATGATGATTACAGGATTATATCTTGACTCGTTATTCAAGGTCATACTCTATATAATGCGTCCTCCTCTGGCACCTGGTCTTATAATCGTCGCAACTCCTGGACTCACATTCATTTTTCCCCTAGGTTTTGCAATTGTCCTCGCTGGCTTTATCATTCATCGAGGACAAATAATGAATGGACGGCGATTTGCAATTCTCTATCTTTTGAGCTTCCTACTTGTAATCATCGCAATTCCTCTTTGGACATCTGTATCACTCTGATTATGGATTCGCCATGTGAAGGAATATTGCTAGCAAGAAGAAGAAAAACATTAATGTCACAAGAGAAATTTTGAGTATTATTCTACGTGAGTCCTTTTTTTCACACCCGTGTCTTCATGTCTTCGGTTCATCATAAAGGTGCGGAACAGAGCAGACTCACTCCATTCCGCGATGGAAGTGGTACCTATCCTCAAGCACTATTAGCCTGAGAGAGAGATAAGTAGAAGCGAAATAAAAAGTCCTGCTCCTGCGCTCAAGAAACCTAGGAATCCAAGCCATCTACAATCCATTTGCAATTATTCACCTTTTATCACGTAAAAGATCCCTTATTTCTCCGAGAATCTCAACTACCTCTTGAGTTGAAACAACAGACTTTCCTGTTTGGATTCCAGGAGCATCAACCTCTGTACCAGTGACATAGGGGCGATGAAACTTCCTCAGTTCCTGAAGAACGAAATCTCGTACTTCCTCGAAAAAGGGAATGCCCTCGATTTTCTCTTCTGGTTTAGACCCTGGTTGAGTACCACTGGTGATTCCTGCTGTTTGTATCTCCACATTTCCAATTCCAAATAATCGATCTAGCGGTCCTGCTCGACTTTGGATTGAAGTAATATTTCTAAACATGACATGCTTTTCCGTGATATTGACAATCCCTTTTCTAACATATATCTCTGGCATGGCTTCTCCGGATTCTGATATAACTGAATACTCAATTCTATTGATGTACATCGGAGTTATAATCAGCCCAGGAATAATCCAAATGCAAGATAAGCCCCAATAACCGATGTTCACAGACAGCCACCATTCTCCAAATATCGCAAAAATCTGTGCATTTGTCAGGCCATCACCTGCTAGGATCATGTATCCAATTCCCAACCATCCTCCAACTATTATTGCCCAGAATATCACAGCTGTAATTAATCCAGTCAAATAATACTTGTTTCTAAGGGTTGGTGAGGGTCTGAATACCTTTCCACTCTTTACTCGTTCCATTGGAGGTTTGATTACTACACCTTCTCTCATTATTATCACCCTAACCTGTCTAGCTTATCATCTAACCTACGTAGCACTCGTAGAATCTCCTGTAACACAATGGCCAAATCATCGCCCGTCGCGATTATATCTCGTTCACTACCAAATCCAGTTTCTGTTGTTAATTTATATGCCCCTTTTGTTTTCCGCATTTCTCTAACAATATGATCTCTTAGCTCCTTGAAGAAGGTGACTCCCTCTATCTTAATATCCGGTGCCAAAATTCCACCTAGCTGTACGGATGAACTACCTGCAGTTTCAATGAACACACTTCCAATCCCAAAGATTCTATCAAACGGACCTGCACGTGCAGATACATTTGTTATAGCATTAAAACCCACATGCTTCTCGGTAACATCTATTATGCCTGATTTCACATAAATTTCAGGCATGGCTTCACCCGATTCACCAACGACTGAATACTCAATGCTATTGATCCAAGCATTTACAATGAGAATCCCTGTCAGTAAAATAATTCCACATATCACGGTATACCACTGAGTTATTGTCCAGAGTGCATCCTGAAGCAAAGTTCCTGTCCCACTACCAGTAATAGCGCCTGCTATGAACAAGGATGACCAAAGAGTTACAACAATGAGAAGCCAGCCAATAATGACTGACATTATGCTTATGAACAAATACTTCTTCTTAAATGCCGAGCTTGGTTTGAAAATCCTTCCGCTCGTTACTACATCCATCTCTGGAGGTTTCACCAATCTTTCACTTGTGTCTAAACCCACTTCCATTTTCTCCTATCATTCATCTTTGCGTTTGTAACGAGGAACTTCTTTTGCTGCGAGCTTGTTGAAAATTGCAATAGACTGTTCAGTCATATAGAGCTGTTCTTCATCTGGACGAAGTTTGATGCTGTATTCGTCCATGACTGCATCAAGGGTTTCACGACACTCATCGTATTTTGGACAGGGTCCTCCTGCCATTGCATCAGATCTTCCAAAGACTTTCCCATCACAGAGCTTTCCTGCATAGCTGTCATGTTTGTACCATACTATTATTCCGAGTCTAATGGTGAATATCATATACACCTGTGCATTGGCCTGATAATCGAATCCGATTAACAAACCCTTGTAATCTTGGACACTCTCAATGTCAAGTCGATGTGAGTTAGCTTGATTTCTAAGTGCCTTCTCAATTTTCTTCCGAGCTCGATTTAGCACTCTAGATACATATGCTGATTCCCACTCCTCTTCAGGAGATTGTTCTGGAATCTCACTTGTACTGTATCCCTTCTGGAACAGTTCCCAGACCTTTTCTTCTTGAGTGCTTAACAGACCCATTTCTGATTCCTCGTTTTCATCATCACTCCACTATTTAGCAGTTTCGTGGTAATTCTCATATACGTTATTGCATAAATTTATATATAAACTTGTTGAATATTGTACTAGAATTTGGTAAAGATTTAGCAAGATGCTTTACCAAGAAAATTGGTGGAAAAAATGGCTAGAAATGGAATCGTCATTCGCACACGCGCTCTGAACAAGCGCTTTGATACAGTTCATGCTGTACGTGATCTGGATCTGGATGTTGCGTCAGGCAGTAGGTTTGGATTTTTGGGTCCCAATGGAGCAGGAAAAACGACCACTGTCCGCATACTTTCAGGTCTCATGAAACAGACAAGTGGAACCGCAGAAGTCTGCGGATTCGATGTTGGGAGAAACAGGGATAAAGTCAAAGAGATAACAGGGCTACTCCCGGAATCACCAGGACTATACTCTAAGCTGTCAGCTGTGGAGTTCCTTGAGTTCATCGGTGCACTCAACAGTCGTAATGGTGATAGTCTCAACAAAAGAATCGATAGTCTACTTGCAATGCTAGGACTTGAGGGAAGAAGAGATGACCTGCTGGAATCTTACTCTTCTGGTATGAAACAGAAAGTCTTGGTTGCATCTACCCTACTACATGAGCCTAAGCTGGTGTTTCTAGATGAACCAACGTCTAGATTAGATCCATCAGCAAGTGCTCTGGTAAAAGACCTAATTCTAGTATTAGCTGAGGAAACAGAAACCAGCTTCTATATCTGTACTCACATGACGCAGTTTGCCGAGGATGTCTGTGATGTAATTGGGATTCTCAATGAAGGTCAATTAGTAACATTAGGCGCACCTCAAGATATCATTGAAGCTGCCAAGGTTGATGATTTAGAAGACGCATACTTGCAGATTGTTGGTGGAAAGATCGATCGCAAGGCTCTGCTTGCTTGGAGGTAGTCAAAGTGACTAAGCCTTGGTCAGCAATTGCAAAGGCAGAGTTCTTAGTCCTAAGCTCAAGCATGAAGGGACGAAGGGCACTATATCTAGGTGCAATAATCACTCTTGGACTGATATGGGCTGCATGGCTAGCTCCCATGATAATGGGTAGTATTCTCTTTACAATCTTCGAGATGCAAGATCTTCAGATTCTAATGAGTGCAATGATGCCTGGCCTTTTACGGACAGTCATGATGTTCGTATGGTTCATGCTTCTACTATTTCCTATGTCATACTCTCTTCAAGAGATCAAGATAGGGCAGTGGGAGATTATGCTATCAAATAACGTACGGACAAGGGATATTCTGTCTGGTCAATATATTGGACGTACCATGCTATATGGTCTAGTTGTATTATATTTGGCTCCTATATTGATAGCACCGTTTGCTTTAGTACTTGAGATATCTTTGATCGGTCAGGTTGCTATCTATGGTTCAATCACATTGATGGCTCTCAGTACTATCTGGTTATCTAACTGGCTCACTAGTATGATTCAAGCACGACTTGGTGATTCTTCAAAGGGAAATGACATAGCTAAGGCAATTTCTATGGTGGTAGCAATCATTGTTATTATCCCTATGTATGGATTGATGATGTTTGCACCTGCTATGTCTGAAATATTAGGGCTTGATGTCTTTATCTTTGCGCCCTTCACTTGGTTTGCTGATTTGACTAGTCAGATTATTGTAGCTTTCAATGGTCTTGGTTGGACCTCTGCTGAATTTATTGGATTTACAGGTCTACTTTCTCTTGACCTATTTCAGAGTGCCCTTGTAGTTGGTGTTTTTGTTCTAGGGCTTGTTGGAATTGGTCTGGGGACTGCTGATAGAATCTTCACAATTGAAGCTGGTGTTAGGACTGAATCTGTCACTACAGTTGGTAGGGACAATGTTCTATATCGGGGAATGAGACGTGTTGTACCAGGATCATTTGGTGCACTGCTTGTAGCCAATATGAAGGATTTTTTGAGAAAGGCTCAGAATTTGTCCAAAATTGGTTATGGTATCGTTCTTGCATCAATCCTTCCATTCTTCTTTAGCCAGATGGGTGATTTTTATGATTCCTTCACGGAGATGTTCTTCATCTTTGGAATGCTTCTTTCAATATGTGGAGTGTTTCCATTTGTTGGTCAAGGATTTCTTGAGAGTAAGGATCAGCTTTGGATTATCCAGAGTACTCCCCACGGAGCATCCCGCTTTGTGAAGAGTAGACTTGTAATGGCATTCATGATATGTGTACCCTTGACAGTAGTTCCAGTAGTAATTATTGCATTATTGTTCTCACTCTCTCTTTCCAACTTTCTTCTACTGTTCGTCTTTGGGTATATCGCTGAGTGTGGTGCTGCGATGGTTGCTGTTGGTATAACTGCGAGAAATCCAGCATATGAAGATAGTAAGTCACCAGCACATCAAGCCAATATAATGTCAGCAATGCTGATTGCACAGTTTGCTTCAATGGCTTTGTTCATTGTGATGATACTACTAGACATAGTCTTTCGCATTGATTTCTTTACCATGCTTAGTGGATTAGTAGGTGAAGGAAATGTGATGATGGCTGTTGGTTTCTTAGGCGTTGGGGTCATGTCACTCATAGGTATGACTCTTGCATATTCTGGAATCAGGAGTTTAGCGAAACCAGAGTAGCTGTATATTCTCTCTAACTCAGTCAGGGTTGGAAATTTTCCGCCCTGACATACTTATTTTTTTCTTATTTTAAAAATCATATTCCTATGAAGTGATCGAACAAAATCGTTTCCTGAATAATCTGAGAACACAATGAAATCCTTGAATCCGCAATGTTGCAGGGTCTCTTGTATAATAGTAAGGCTTAGTCTGAATATTCTCTGTGTTGATACTTCTGGAATCCATCTAATCCCATTCTTTGTAAAACTACTCATAACAAGATTACTATGGGTTTTACCTAGTTCATGGTCAAAGAAACGACTAAAAATCACCTCTTGACCGGATTCAAGTCTACCCGATTTCGGGGGCATAAACCTGAACCCTGTTCCTATGATTTCTTCAAAATTTAGAACCTGAAAAACGAATGTTCCTCCCTTAGTTAAGAATGAATGAACTAGCGATATTACTCTACTCAGTTCAATTTGGTCATTGAGTAATGAAAGCGAATTGCCAACACAATAGATCAGATCGAATTTACCATTTACAGCTTTGTCCATATCATTCATCTCTGCAACAATGAACTCAACCTGAACATTCATTTCATTTGCAATTGCCTTCGCTCGGTCTATCATTACTTCGCTGTTATCAAATGCAGTAACTTCGCATCCGTTTTCCGCCAAAGAGATTGCATGCCTACCACTTCCACATGCCATATCCAGGACTTTGGCATCAGCTTTGTAGATACAATTCAAGAGAAATGGAATCTCCCTCTTGAGCCGGTCTTCCCACTCTATAGCACCATCGTATGCAATTGCAAGATTATCAAAGGCAGTCATCGGATCACATCGTGAAGCTCACTTATTCTCTTCTAACCATGCCTTAATTCTCACTGCAAGATCTGTTAATGCATGTTCAAAATCAGCTCGATTTCCTTTACTACTTTCTACATACTCAAACCCATTTTCGCTGCAATATGATAATCCCTCTTCTGTTGTGACCTCACGCTCACTGACAATATCTGTCTTATTGGCAACACAGAGTACAGGAACACCTCCAATACTGGAGCTCAGTTTTATCCACCAGTCGTCAGCTGCAGCAAAGCTTGCTCTGTCAGTCACATCCCACACGAGAATCACACCTGCTGTACCTGTCCACAGAGTGTCCCGAATCAGATCAAACCGACTCTTGGTATTAAGCTCCCATATCTGCATCTTGACTTTCATATCTGTGCCTGGAAGTACTGTAGTGTAAAGAGCAATGTCGGTACCAACAGTTTCTGAATACTCAATTGGTGATCTATTCCACGGTGTAAGTTCAGTTTTTCCTACACCTTCATTCCCTATTAGGGCAATTTTCAAACTTAGTAGGGTCAATCAAAACGCCTCCGAATATGAGCAAATTTTGTTATTCTGGTTTTGCATAGGAAACTTTCCTCATTAACTAATCGTAGCAAGTTATTCCATGAAAATTTCATCCTTACTGTAGAGAACACGACCCTCCATGCCACCGGCTACAGTTATTGCCTGGCCACTGACATGACCTGCCAATCTGTCTGAACATAAGAACATCACAACTGATGCAATATCTTCCGGTATTGCAATTTTCTTCATTGGGATTGTTTGAAGAATCCGTTTCATCTTATTTTCATCCTTAGCAATTTCCTCTGCCATTGGTGTCAATGTCCAACCCGGATTTACAATATTGACACGGCCTCTTGACGCTATTCGAATAATCTCGTTCTTCAGACTCATCATAAGTCCAAACATTCCTGCTTTTGAGGTAGCATAGTCGCAGAATCCAGCCTCACCAAATACTCCCGCAGTAGAACCTATGAATACCAGAGATGCATAATCTTCTGGATACCTCTCCAAATTTTGAAAGAAATATTTTGAGCATAAGAATGCCCCTGTAAGGTTTGTTGTTATCGTTTTATTCCATTGATTCAATGTCATATCTTCAATATTGACTAGTGGATTTGCTATCCCTGCATTAGATACCAGAATGTCAACGCGTTGGTGCTTCGAATTTGCAAATGCAAAGAGATTTTTCACCTCGACTTCTTTTGTCACATCTGTTTTACAGAGAGCTATCTTTTCAGAGTAGTTTTCACTGAGATGTTCAAGCTCACCTTTAGATGTATTATAAGCCGCTGTAATTTGACATTCCTCGCTAAGAAACTGCTTGACAATTTCTGTCCCAATGCCACCTGCCGCACCTGTTATCACCACATGTCTATCTTTTAGTCCTGTATTCACCATTAATCCCTTCAAGTACTTCATTCTTGTTTCCAATAAGTGTAATCAATCAGAACTCATCCAATGATGTCTGTTCAATATCAAGTTGTTGCAGCATTCTCTCGAGTTTCTCTTTCTGTTGGATTGTTGTTAGATTGAGCTTGTCTAGAATTTGAAGCGCATTTGTTGGGCCATATCCAAAAAAGTGATTGTTGAAATAGCCCAAAATGGTGCCTACTCTATCATGTATCATCTCGAGTCTGGTTTTCCACTCCTTTAGTGATTGATCGGAGTATCTCCAATTGTACCAAGGATTTGTACCATGTCCATGCCAACGAATGTATGTGAAATCAGTAGTTATGCGTAGGTCAATGGGTAGTACAGGTTCATCTACAATTACATATGCCGCATTGTAATCTTCCAACAACCTATACACTCTATCTGATAGCCAGCTGTGATGTCTGAATTCCACCGCATAGCGAAAATCATCATCTAACAATGCTAGAATTGATTCAAGATCTCCGAATTTCTCAATATCCCAAGGTGGTAATTGTAGCAGAATTACTTTTAGATCTGGTAACATTGGCTTTGCCTTTTCCAGGAAATCAAATAGGATAATTCTCGCATCTGAGTTCATATTCAACTTATGGACATGCGTTATCTGGTGTGGCATCTTAGCAGAATAAAATTGGCCTTTCCTTAGAAGGCGTTTGAATTTCTCAATTGACGCATATCCTAGCGTTCCGTAGAATGTAGTATTGATTTCTGCGGTATCAAAATAGTTGAGGTACTGTTCTAGGAGATTCTTTGTAGAGGAGTAGAGCATTCCTCGCCATTCCTGATATGACCAGCCGCAAGTTCCAATGAAAACCCCTTCTCGCATAGAACTCAATGATACTATCCTCTATTTTCTATCTGTATATAGCATAATAGCAACCCCTATCTCAAGTTTTTTACTTCTAGAAATAGATTGTAGATTATGTGCGGCCGCTTCTCTTTATTAGCTCATCAAGAACTTCTCAGAGAACGTTTCGGTATTGAGGAGTTTGAATTTGGCGTAACTCCCCGATACAATATTGCTCCTACACAGAAAATTGCAGTAATTGTTAAAGATCCCATCATAAAACTTGTAGGAATGCGATGGGGGTTCATACCATTCTGGGCTAAAGATATGAAAATAGGAAATAAGATGATTAACGCTCGGGCCGAAACAATAGCTGAAAAGCGTATATACAAACATGCCTTTTTGAAGAAGCGATGCTTGATTCCAACTACCGGCTTCTACGAGTGGATGAGTGGAGAAGATAAGAAAGTACCAATGCATATTCGAATGGAAACTAACATACCCTTTGCTTTCGGAGGAATTTACAGTCATTGGAAGTCTCCTTCCGATACTATTATCCTTAGTTGCTCCATTGTGACAACAACTCCCAACGATATGATGAAACCTATTCATAATAGGATGCCAGTCATTCTTCGTGCTGAAGATGAGAAAACGTGGTTAGACCCCTCAATTGATAATATAGATGTGCTTCAATCTTTACTTGTTCCTTCCACTGACAACTCTCTTGAAGCTTTTGAGGTTTCCACCTATGTCAATAATCCTCGTAATGACGGACCCATGTGCACGAAACCTATGGGCTAGTCGTACTTTTTCCATAGCTTTGCGGAGTTTCGCTGTCTTCCAAACCCCATGATATCATCGAATTTCACGATTAAACGATTCATGAATGGGAGATTCTGCGTAAACCAGAGTATCATACTATGTAGTTTCCTTGTGAAGAAGTCATTACGCTTATTGTATGGACAGGAACGTATGCAATTTGAACAATCACCACCGTTTTCAACCCAAAACTCATAGCACGATTCGACATCAACATACCATTTTTCGATTCCAGGATTATTTGATATTGATGTCCCATCCCATGTTCTTTCCCGTCCATAGGGTATTGATTGTGAGGGACATGTGGATGCACATTTCTCACAGGTTTCACAGAACCGAATGACTGATTCACAAAACTTGTTGTCTACTTGATCTATTAAGAGTGGCATATCAGTTAATATCTTGGCAATCCGGACTCTTGGACCAAACTCCTTTGTTATTAAAAGGCCATGTCTTCCGTATTGACCAAGGCCCGCATCTATGGCAAGCGGGACACTAAGGGCAACTTCATTACCACACGTTATTGCCTTGTACCCGAGTCGTTCGATATACGCAGCTAGTTCAATCTCAATGTATGCCATTTGAGAATAACCACGGACTGATGCAGAAGAACTCAGCATTGCAGGTGATGTACTAATATCATCGTAATCCATCTCTACTGCAATCACAATTGCACGATTCACAGATTCAGGGATATCATATGGCTCCTCTTGTCTATTGGCTGTGTATAACCATCGAAGGTCAAGATCTGCAATTCCTACTAGACTCGCTCCAAAAAACCTTGCAGCTCGTTTCACTAACTTTGTTAGGGTACTCCTGTTTGCGCGTCCCTTCCATGTCTTGGATATTGTTTCAAGGTCTCGATCCTGGACATCCTGATTTAAAAGATAACGATTAGTATAGAGTTTCCAAGCAGCTTGACCCAATTCGAACTCAAATCTCGTGTAACCTGGAATCCCTTTTTCTACCATTTCAGGCCCTTTTGAATATATATACTTCCCATAGTTTGAGAAATCGGAGTCATAATGCACTCTCGCAAAAATGATGTTACGTTCCGATATTGGTTGATATGATGCATGCACATTGTAGGGTTTCTCTGACGATTGTACAAAGGTTCTCTCTTCTCGTTTAGTAACGCTACTTTCTGGAATTTGATGAAGCCTTATAGCATCAAATGGGCACGCTCGAATACATCCAAGGCACTGTGTACATGAACCATTTTGAATTATGGGTCTCTTTGTTCTTTCATCAAATGAAAGAGGAGCATCTTCTTCATGAATTCTTTGACATGCAAGTATACACTCCATCTGACATTCGGTAGGCTTGCAACCTTCTACAATTATGGACATGTAATCTGCTCCCTGAGAGGATGGCTCTTGCTGGAAGCCTCCACGTTCGGAATTAATCTATCGGAAGCGGATTATACTGTTCCGTCAACTGAAATAAACAGTTTACAAAACGATTAACTAGTTCTCCATTTATCTAGTATTACAATGGAGCTGAATAATTTGAAGAATGAATTTCTCTTGGACCGTCTTAAAGGGATGAATGTTGATTTTCTGTCCACAGTTCTTGATTTTATGCCTATCGAGTTTTCAATTATCGATGCTGATGATAAAGTACTTTTTTGGAATAGGCATGGAGTTCGGATATTTAAACGGGGTCCCGCTGTTCTAGGAAGGAATGTGAAACTCTGTCATCCTGGTGATAGTATTGATAAGGTGGAACAGGTCATTGATGCACTTCGTAGCGGGAAAAAAGACCATATTGATTTCTGGATGAATCTTCCCGATGGAGATGAACCGCGTAAGCTTCTCATAAGATACATTGCAATTCGGGATGATAACGATAATTATCTCGGAGTGCTCGAAACAACTATTAATCTCACTCCATTACAAAAGTTTGAGGGTGAGAATCGTTTAGGTGATTTCAAACCAGAATAGCAAAGATTCTATAAATCAGAAATACAGTTGCAAAAATGTGCCTATCGATAAGGAATATCGATCAAGATGGTCAAAAACTGGGACTCATCGCGATCATGACATCTGGATGAAAGGAAGCCACATAATTCACGGGACCACGGTTGGAGTGGACTTCGAATTATGTAATGGATGTATGAAATGTGTCAGCGTATGTCCAACAAAGGTCTTTGCACCTTACCTACATAATAAATCACGAATTGTCGACCCGGTACGAGAGAGTGAATGTATTCTTTGTTTAGCTTGCGAATTAGTTTGCCCAACTGAAGCACTTCATGTTGTTAGGTCTGGAGGATCAGAGGAAACACTTGACTCCTTACTTGGTTAGAGCACCTTTCGCAGTTCTCGTAAGACTCTTTACATGGGTTCATCATTTTTTCCTTGAGGTTAGGTAATTGTTTGATGTTATACTCACTGACGAAGAGAAACAACTTCGTGATGAAATAAGGGCTTTTGTAAAAAACAAAGTAGACCCTTCACTTCTCATTAAAATGGATGGAAAAGAAAAGGAATATCCATATGAATTTGTGAGGGCTGCAGGAGAATCAAACTTACTTGGATTGCGTTTTCCCAGGGAATATGGAGGTCGAGATCTTGGGTGGGTTTCTGAGATGCTTGCCATTGAAGAGATTGGGGTTCTTGGTATAGCACTGGGGTGTGCATACTCGCTTCCAAGTATAGTCGGTGAAGGTATCAACAAGTATGGGAGTGAAGCACAGAAAAAGAAGTATCTCCTCCCTACTCTAAAAGGAGAGAAAATATGTGGAGAAGGACTTACTGAACCCAGAGGTGGGTCTGATTTCTTTGGAACAAACACAACCGCAATAGGAGAGGGTGACTCATTTATAATCAATGGCGAAAAACGATTTGTTGCAGGGGGCATCGGTGCAGATTATTTCTTAGTCTATGCAAAGACTGGCTTTGATGGTCCACCACACAAATCCCTGAGTGCTTTCCTGGTTGAACGTGATGATGGTGTGAAGGTAGAGGAAGAGTATGAGCTTATGGGTTGTAGAGGAATGGGGGCTGCAAGAATTGTATTCAAGGACTTAGAAGTGTCTTCCGAGAGATTAGTCGGTGAACTGCATGAAGGTAACGATGTATTTAACGCGATGATGGTTCCAGAACGTCTTACATCAGCAGCAGGCCCGATTGGGATGGGTCGAGCAGCACTTGAGATAGCAGTACGATACGCTGACAAGAGAGAGGCATTCGGACGCCCCATAAGACGATTTGAAGGAATAAGCTTCAAAGTTGCGGACTGTGCTACACTTCTTGATGCCAGCAGAGGCATTGTGTATAGAGCTGCAAAGGTTGCAGACACCGGTGCCTGGTGTAGAAAAGAAGTATCTCAGGCCAAAGTGTTCTGCACAGAAGCAGGTCTTCAAGTTGTCAGCGAGGCAATGCAAATCCTTGGTGGAATTGGTTATACAGATGTTTATCCAATTGAACGCCTATTCAGGGATGCAAGACTTGCAACGATATGGACTGGAAGCAACGAGGTTCAGCGTCTAATAATTCAGAATGAGGTCTTCACAGAAATGCTCTCGGATGATGGGTCGGACAAGCGTGATGTTGAATTGGATACACCCGGTGCCCATAAGACCTCAGAGAAGATTTTCAGTGAAGATCCTGCAAAATACATGAAATCATAAATATATCCCAGAACGGAATTATTAAATATAGTTAATTACAATTATTGTTGGAATAAGGAGAGAAAATACATGGCAAAATTAGTTTGTATCAAGTGTAATCACGAGACTCCCATACCTGTTCATTGTGGAAAAGAGATGCATCAAGAAGGCACACAACTTGTCTGTTGGATGGGGAAGGGGTGTGGTTTTCAGGACATTCCTGAACACTGCGGAGCAGTTATGAGGGTAGAAACATAACAAAGGACTGTATTTTGGAGGAAACTCATTGTTACTAGATGTTGTCGAAAAAAGACGTAGCGGTAGAGCTTATGATACTAAAGAGATCCCCGATGACCTTCTTCAAACAATTCTTGAGGCAGGTCGACGTGCACCATCATGTGGAAATACGCAAGCGTGGCATTTTATTGTCATAAAGGACTCTGAAACGCGCAAGAAAGCTAATGAAGCAATGTCAGGGGGTAATGCTTGGGCTGAGCGTGCCCCAGTGATGATTATTGTGGCAGCTCATCCAGATGGAGGTTGTCCCTCTCATGGACTACCTTATTTCATGATGGATGTTGGATTATCTGTTCAGAATATGTTACTTCAAGCAGTTCATGTTGGACTCATGGGTCATCCTACTG
>Ga0315553_10000754_pt1 | contig 27931 bp, 32 predicted proteins | sample SalMarSW160140MG_FD_203099 | JGI IMG/M metagenome (GOLD analysis project Ga0315553, IMG submission 203099) | Salt marsh sediment microbial communities from the Plum Island Ecosystem LTER, Massachusetts, United States - Salt Marsh Sediment SW1601-40 ... | reverse complement strand
CTTTACTGATCACTCACTTACTCAGCAAAGCAGATCAATGAACAAAGCTAAAGCTCTTCCTGTGCAAAGAATATGACAATTACATCAATAATATGTAATGACACTTATCTTAATTGGTTTAGCTATAAACGTATTGAACCCACTTTAAAGTGGGCTGTCATCCTTCATGGCGAGGGTACCATCTGGCCATCCATTTGGGGCAGTCATTGTACATTGTATTAATGGAGATTGGCATGAATTCAACATTTAGATATGATAGTTCATCTCACGAAAGAGTTTAGTCCTAACAAACTAGACGGGATTCCTCATACGCCATTCTTATGGAAACACATGGGAATTGGGGACTTTTTATTATATATGACCGTGCTCCTAGATACAAAATGGCTTATGATGCATCTCATCTTATTCTTGAGATGCTGGTTAAAGACCAGCAGCCACGTCATTGAGAACCGCATGTGTATCAGTTGAAATCTCATGTAGACTCGATAATGCGTCGCTTGTAAGATATACAATGCAGTCAGCTAGTCGTACATCAGTATCTCGCCCCAGCTGTTCCAATTGTCTGACTGTTTCATGGCTGGGGTTGTCTTGAGTTTCTACCCATAATGAAAACCATTTACCATCCCGTGCTATCAGTTCAGCAGCCCTATCTTCACACACCACCTATTGGCACCTCCATCCACTATCAATAAGTACTATAGGAAATTTATCTGTCCCTTGTCTAAAGGGCTACGAGGATGTTATACTCGTTACTAGGAAAGCAGATCCTACTAGCAGCGATAGAGTGATTAGGCTCTACAATACATATTGCATGACGAGCTAAGCAGTTGCGTTAATTTCAGATAGTGAACCAGACTTAGAATTTTGAATACTCAAGAACTTTGCTGCGTTCTCATCACCTACCTACCATAGTCAAAGAATGTTTACTTTAACTTGACAATCTCGACAAATCTATGGATCGTATCCACAAAATTCTTGGTGATTATGATGATATTACCGATGTTGGAACAATTCTATAAATAGTTCCAGCACCATGTGACAACACATAGAGATATCCATCAGGTCCGGTTTCTAAATCAGTAATAGGTCCAAATCCATTACCAAAGATTATGGAGGATTGCTCCTGCTCATTATCGACAACTAAATCGGGTACATCATCAAGGACGAGAGCACTCCTATTAGAGTTTACTTTAAAAAAGTAAAGGTTACCATTATTATAATCTCCTACGAATACATTATTGGTATATCTCTGTCCTAAACTCGACGAATCTAAGAATTCTATGTCAGTTACGGCAACAGGGTCCAACCATGTCAGAAGAGGATCGGCATAGTGAGATCCATGAAAGTTAGCTAATTCATTTTCTGTACTACCTGACGCTGATATTGGGCCCATAACAGTTTGCCACCCACTATTAAATCCAGGCTTTACCAGATTAATTTCATCATTTGACAACGGGCCATTTTCAGTATGCCAAACATTTTTTGTAACAGGATCGAATGTGAGTCCAAAACTGTTTCTTATTCCATATGCATAGTACCTACTTAATGGATTATTCGGATCCGTCGATAATGGATTATCTGGAAGAGGTGTTCCATCATTGGGATTCACCCTGAAAATTATGCTGGTGTCGTCCGGCTCAGGACCATTTGGAAAATTCTGAAGTTTTCCATCATGGTTCAAGTCTCCTATAATTCCATAAAGGTAGCCCTCTGGGCCTATCATGAGCTTGCCACCGTCGTGGTTAGGACCAGGTACTGCAGGCAGATCTACTAGTAGTATGGGGTTATCAAGCGTCTGACCATTCCAATTGTGCTTATAAACTCTATTTCTTAACTCTCCGCCTTCTCCTGATTCAGTGTAGTACAGAAAAACGGTAGGTTGGCCAGGACCAGAACCTGCATGACCTGTGCTACTGCCGTTTATAACTGCAATTCCTAATAACCCACGTTCGCTATCTGTGTCAACGGGTACCTGAAGTACCGGTTCGAGAGCAAGTTCTCCATTTGAGACTAGTCGAACCTGACCCTCCTTTTCTAATACTAGGATATTGTCACTATCGAGGAATGCCATGCTTGTAGGTGAACTCAACCCTTCCACGAATGATTCTACACCCAGATTTGGATCATTAACTGATTGTGCTAATGTATTGTTTGGTTCGTATTGTAAAAATAGGAAAATCAAGCAACTAATTGCGATAGCAGCCGCCTCAAAGGAGATTATTCGGCCGACATGCCTACATACGTTTGGTAAATTCATAGCTGTTCTTATTACTGTCCGAAGATAAAATAAGTTTCTATGTTAATGTCGATGCGATAACTGAAGTTGATATTGACTTCTCTTAAAAAGAATATCACCATTTCCCGAACTATCATCTTCCACACTACATACACATTACTATCTGATACGGTCATTGCTGGAAGCCTCGAATTTGCAGGATTATCGCTGAGGTTTATAATACTGGGATCGAAATCAGCTCCATCTCTTTTGAGAAATATATTACTAGTATCAGCACCAGAAGCACGAGCTTCCCACAAAGGGACTGATTAGTACTGCCCCAACTAAAATCAAATATTATAGAATTCACTGTGATTTGGATAATAGTTGTCGCAATCGTAGGTATAGTCTTTTGTATTGCATTGGTTATGATAATAAGTTCATATAAAAGACTAAACAGCGCAAAGTTTAAAATAATAACGCTGATAGAAACAAGACTTCCACTCAAAGCCTATAAAGCCGAAGACAATTATCTAAAATCGACCAAGCATTCTCCGCTTTCCATAATTGAATGCGTGGTACCTGCTATAATTATCGTTCTATATATCGCTCTTGCTACAGGGGCACTTCTAATTTCATTGGAGCTGATAAATCTGCCTTTTATTCCGTCCAAAGCCTAAAAAAACACAGGACGGAAACTGCTGCAATGGAAACAAAACTATTCACATGTTCTAACCTCTTTAAATGCATGTTCATCCCAAAAAGAGCGCGTTCTAGACGAGTAACCACTTTGCAGTACTATATAGCCTTAACCCAATCCCTGCCGATTTCAATGCAATGATTATGTCCGGACTAAATTTTAATGGCTAAGAAGCCGTGCCACGTCTTGAACTAATTCTGGTTTTCCACAGATCTCCCATGACCCAACTATCTCTCAGATCTGCTGTGCATCCTAGTCCCGTAATATTTATGTCGGATCATATCGGACTATAATTCATAGAGATAGCAAAAGTGGCAGATCCTATTACCGAAGAGATTGTTGACAAATGTAACAGTAAAGGAAGCAAACCCAAGAAGACAAATTTTCGAATTCAGCAGATAATTAATGACATAGGCAGCTGTCATCAGACCGCGAGATAATGGAACAACTACAGATAAAGCGATCACAATATTATGAATACAAATAAAGGCTATTCCAACAATCAGGAGAGTTATTTGAATAAATGCTCACTTATTTATCACAAAGAGCTATTGTCAGAACGACTGACTCGTCTTTACAAGCAAGCAGAATTGGATCTGACACAAAATAGCCATGCGGAAGGTGGTATCAACAGGGCTTCTATCTATCTAGCAGTTCAGAATATAGCCATAAATATCTTTAAGCTCGAGAGTGAAGGATAACGCATTTTAGCAAATGGACAAGGAAGGCAGCTGCGAGGTCTTCAGGCTTATAACGAGAAAAGAGGCATAGATCTATCAAACATACAGAAGAGGGCAGAAATTGATGATGAATCTGAGATTTATTGAATTATATAATTTCTGATTTGCCGTCGATCTTTTCACAGAATAATTCATTAAATGTACGCCACCATCTTACGAGTGACATTTTATAAGTGACGATGTAAAATTTCACGTACTACCATGACCTTCGAATACACTACTAATCTTAGTAATCTTCAAAAATTCATCATCTTGGTTAGACCTGATTTTTTCGGCTTTCCTTAATCCTTTCCAAAAGGATCAACGCTGGTTCGTCGTTTGGGTTCTGATCAACTAATTCACCACGGAAAGCTTTTGAAAGTATGGATTGGGTAAGCATTTCCACACTGTCCTTGGCCTTCCTGCAGGATTGCTCAACGCGATCCGCTAATTTGAGATGTTCATTTACGAGATGAAGGATTTCTTCCTGTTCGGGTGTACTTTCGGGGGTACTGCTACAGGTAGATTTCCTAAGGCAGTCATGTTTAGGGAAGCTAGGTTAACACTTTGGCTTGCAGATCTAAAAAAATAATCACGTACAAATTCTGATTTAGAGAAAATTGTCACATACTCGGGGAGAATAATATCTGATATTAATCTAGCACGAACTAACATTGTCGTTCCAGTCAGATTTCACGTATACAAAAGTGTTCATGTGTAGTTCTATTTCGTCCTGAAGTACCATTCGTCTAGTGTTAATCCCATTGGTTAGTTCATATCTATCTAGGACCTTGTTGAATTGTCTATGGTCATACCTGATCTCTGCCGGACGCATTCGTGCAGCTGTAGCTTCGCCAATATCTCGCATCAATGCTTTGGTCATTCGTTCCAATAAATCTCCCTTTATCCCTTCATGACATTGTCTTTCGTGCTTTTCTTTTATTCCTACTAGTAGTTGAACTGTAAGGCTGGCTATCAATTTCATAGTGGTGAGAATGGCACAACAACATAAGATTTTGATAACTATTTCTTTCGGCATTAGACATATTTTTATTGTATCTTGAGCCACCTTGATTTAGAGCCTGAATATGAGCTATCTTGCCTAGGAATTGGTTGGTATCCATATTATACATTTTTTCTTTACATTTTGGAAAGCTACACTGATTACAAGATAAAGAACATATCTTCTTCAAAGTCAGATCAGAATAGCTTCGTGACAATGCACTTTTCTTGCTTATTAGCTCTTTAAACCTTCGTCCTGCATATGGATGTATATTGACAGAATCGCTGTCAATAATCTAGTTATTTGAGACACCGTATTCGAAGGATTATATACAACATACACTTTACTATTCTTAGAATTATAAATAATATTAAATGGATTAGTTCCTACACTAATTTCTTCACGATCTGCACATCGTAACATGCCCTTACCGGATAGTTAGGGTATTTGCTATTTTACCACTATCTTAAATCAGAAGGCGATCTTAGACAGCTATAAAAACATACTATGTTATAGATAATGACTCTATTGCTATGCTGCCACATTCGGCGGTAAGTTGCATATTATGGTTCTATCTCGAGAAATACTATTTTACCAAATTTTTAGGATAGAAGGATCAACCTGAACCCCATTTTTGCACGGATGTTTCAAAAATAGGAGAAGAGTGCATAGTATTCATTAGCATAGCATTATTACCTTGATTTTGCGATCTGGGTAAGTAGAGATCTTTTAAATTCAATAGGTAAATCATTCATCATAATCGGATCTTCATACCGTTCTAATTCTCTATATTTTGTAATATACCTAAAGACCGTTGGAGCGAGATCTCTATCCCAAATCAAATCCGAAATGTAATCTTTTGACTCTTCTTCCTTTCTTCTTATGTAAAGGTCCAAAGCATTTCTCCGGAACAGAAAGTGCATACTGGTATCCTCTATTATAGGTTTGAGATTATTGAATGAGTTTGGATCAAGTTCGTTCAATACGTCAGGTCTTTCGTCAATCTCAGGATTCAACTCTGCGGCACAGTCAATAAGGTTTAAAACACGTCTTTGGTTGGGGGTCAACTTGTCCATGTTTAAAGGAGGCCAGTCTTCATCAGATTCATATTGAAAAAAATAATTGGGAGAGTACAGAATCCCTAACTCATGGTACTTGTACTGTTGGTATTTTGTAAAAGTGCGTTAATACTAGGATCAACTCTCCCATGTTCAGTCATTGTGAAGCAATGTGTGGGCATGAATGCTTCAGCCCCTCCTAGCCTGTCCTCCCATTCAGGTAACATAGTCTCAACGCAATGTGCATCAACTGCATCAACATATTTCGAGAAAAGTAACCAAGGATTATCAAAACTACCTACTTCCATCGCAATGTCGCTGAATAAGACTTCGTTGTTCGCTTTAGCGGCAGCATCTTGCAAATCAGATACAAATTCCTTTTGTATTGCTATATCTTCTGCTGTTCCAAGTCTTGTAAGATGCCCACCAACAAAGGTATCGAAGTCATAATTGTTTAGGGCGATATCATGGGCTTCGATGAAACCGGTTGCGTCTTCAGCTAGTGCCAAGTAAGCAAATGGAACCCAACCAGGGAATATGACATCAATCAGCAAAAGTACCCTTTGATTCGGAGCTTCGATAAAGAGGTTTCCTGGCATATGATTGACACCGTAATAATCCAAATTGAGTGTCTGGTTGCCAATTTGCAGTGTGTAATTATTTGGAAAAGTTATTGTTGGTACCGGTGGAATCATAGAATCGTTAACGGCCAGATTCACAGCCCTTTGTAACTCATTAGCAGTTTCCTCATGAGCTATATAAGTTGCATTCTCAGGGAACATTCCAGCAGCACCAATATGATCCAAATGGGCATGACTGTAAATTACATGTGTGATCGGCTTGTCAGTTACCTCTGCTATGGCTTTCAAGTAGTTTTGTCCAATTGATGGTGGAGCATCAACAGCTACTACCCCTTCATCTGTTACCAAAAACATTGTATTGTAAGTACCATCCGTGACCCAATACAAATTATCACGGATTTCTTCAACTAGATAACCCTTTTCAGGTATTGCTGGTCCTTTCGCAGATTCAGGAATTTGCGCTGCTGTTGCATTCTCATCAAGAACTGAATTGTTCTGAGCTACTATTGACTCGTTGGGAATGTATAATGATATTGCACTTGATAGTACGATTCCAGTTAGAACTGCGATGAGTAGCAGTGGTGAATTCAATCTTAAAATCATGTACCAACAATAATACTGGGCAGTCTATAAACATTATCTCCTATAACAGGGTAATGAGCTATTGCACCATTTCTTGTTAGTGAGTTGGTTGTTCAACGTTACATAGAAGTCTAAACGATATGTTTGGGCACAAACGTAATCTTCCCTCTATCTGTAAGTGGCATTCACATTCACCCCTTTGGTATGAGTTTTGTCTTATGTGACAAGTCATTCAAAAATATCTTATACGCTCCAGGTTCTTCACCATTCTTTAGAATGTACTCTCCGAGGTCCGGTCTGACATATAGTATATGATACTCGAGTCCTAATACTCTAGTAAGTCGAAGGCGTTTATAGAAAGTGGGTTGAGTCGTAGCAGTTGTAACTTGAATTGCACATATGCGACCGTTTTTCTCTGCCCTCAGATCAAATGGACTATAAGGAAAATCTAAGCTCAACAAGTGGGGATTACCAAAGCCTTCAGATTCCAAAATGCCGACGGCGACTTCTTCCGCTCTCTACCAACATTTTTTCCAAGTATCCGGTTTCGCAATTCCCCAACATGCATTAATTGAAGCCCTCCTTGCTTTTTCACTGGCATTTTGTCTTGACCAATCCCCGGAATATCTTTTCTTATAGACCTTACTGAGACAATCAGGTGAACAGTATTTTTTGTTAGGGATATTTGCAAGGAAGATCAATCCGCAGCACGAACAGGATCTGTATCCATAATTTTTTTCGATTTGTCCAACGTTAATAGATCTTTCCTTGTGATTCCTTGACAAATTTTTCATCACTGCATTTGATCTCTCTTTTTTAAGCTTCCCTGATGCTTGTATTCAGCACACAAGACCATACCATCATATTCTCTCCACAAGAGAAGCGCAACATACGCAAAAGATCCTTTCAACCTCGGAGGGTAGGTTTGTGTCTTGCCACGCACCATTGATGATGAGAATGTGGACTAATGTATCGTAGTAATAGGTACAAGAATTTCTTGTTGTATAGACTACATGCAGTTGTGAGAACTCAGGAAGGTTATAGTGTCATCGTCATCAGGATCAAGTGTTGCTTTGGTCGAAGTATATATACTCAGTCGGTAGTTGTATTAGCACATCGTTAGTCAGAATATTCTCGTTTTGGCTGCCGTTGCTCTTCCTTAAGTTACCTTGTTGGAGCCCTAATATGGACTGTTCGAGCCTTGTCTTCTGCAGATCCAGCACTACTATTTCATCTTCCTTTCTGTTGATTGTTGACATTGTATTGTAACATTTAATTTAACATTTAATTTAAATAAATTTAATTTAAATTAACTGCTGTTTCGATGACATTTGCGCCTATCAATCTAATTGCTTCTAGTGATGATGATACACCTGCCCGTACTGGAGATAGAGGTTTCGGCAAAATAGGAGCTACAGAGTCTGCACCTCAGTCTTCAAAAGCGCCAGTCGAAGTTGGAGAAATTGACGAGGATAACCGCAGCGATCCTGCACATACGGGCGAGATAGTTTTTGAAGATAAAGACAAAAAGGTAACTACTGAATCGGCGCCCCAATCGTCAGAAGGAACTAAGACGGAGATCCTCAGGTGACTATTCCATGGATTTGACCGGAGATATCATACCAAGCGGCGACTGAAGCATCATAGCACACCCACAATAATATGATGTAAAATAACAGTTGAGATCAGACTCAGTGCAGACACGGATAACACCACTTGGAAGCTTGCGGATATCTCCATATGATATAGACACGGATAACACCACGCGTGAATCGACTGCATTATGCTTAGCACTGAAGACGTTCAATGACGATTATATGAATTCATTACGTTCTGACAACGATATGTCGATATAACACCAACTATAGCCTGTGGTTCCCAACAAGCAATTCGATTTCGACATATAGTTCAGTTAACACCGGCTCTTCTTCATGCTTATGTCATGCTCAAACGATTGAAACGCATCGAAGGCATAAGGTAGTAAGTCCCTAACGGTGTATACTCTTCCTGCGATTCCTGTTAGATGTATCTTGATATCAGCACAAAATTCGAATAACACCTGTCTGCATGCACCACATGGAAATGTTGGCACGCTGGAAGAAGTCGAGATAACCAAATCGGTGAAAACACTATGGCCCTCCGAGAGAGCCTTAAAAAGTGCCACTCTCTCTGCACACATCGAGAGGCTATAAGATGCATTTTCGATGTTCGATCCGGTAAAGATGTTTCCGGTTTGGGTGAGAATAGATGCGCCCACTTTGAAATGTGAATATGGACTATACGACATATTCATCGCTTGTTTTGATCTTTCCAATAATTCTTCCTGAACCATATTACAGCATTATCGATTCGGTATAAAATGGTATGTGGCAATTTGGTATGCTTCTATTTTTCCTGCCCCAAGGTATATTCTCCTGCGATTATAATTCTACATTCTGAATAAAAACGGAATATCTGCCGAATAGATTTACGCCGTTGCGCTCAGGTCCTCAAACAGTAATTTCATAAACACCATACATGCGGGTGATCATTATGTCAAAAAGTCCTAAGGGTTCGTTGAATCCAGTAGTATTTGGAATAGTAATTGTACTGGCATCTATCACGGTTGTAACAAAGGGCTGAGTAGAGAGAGAGAAGTAGATAATGTGTAAGGATACACATCTTAATTGGTTTAAGTTTAGTTAACTTCAAGATATACCTGTGTTAATTACCACCAGTTTGTCTGTCCCAGATTCTGCGCCCCATACCTCCCCCGGCCTTCCCAAGATTTGCCTTACGTTGGTTTCAAAACTTGGAAGGTTGAATACCTCAAACGTCTCATCCATTGGGTTAAAACGCACCAAGGCATTTGCTCCAAAATCACTTAACCAAACCATATCTTTCTCATCAACATATACAGCATAAGGCATCGGATTGTCACCTGGGAGTTGCCATTCTTTCCATTCTCCGGTAGTTGGATTATATTCGGCTAACTGTCCTGCATTCCATTCACTAACCCAGATGAGACCATGAGAGTCAGACCAGACTCTTCGTGCTCCTTGGTCGGCTGTAGGAGGCTCCAACACGCTGCTGTTTCCACTTTCTAAATCGATGCGAGCAACATAGCTACCTGCTAATGAGGAATAATATACCGTACCGTTTGGGGTTGTAGAGATGCCATAAGGTCCAGGACCACTAGGCGCCTGGAAGACTTCGATCTTTCCAATCTGCGGATCAAGGCGTCCGTAAATTCCGCTTTGTCCGGTAAACCATAGGGTTCCATTATGATCAAATGTTGCCGTATTTAGGTTACCATAACCAGAATCTACAGGCAGCGGATATACTCTAACCTCTTCAGTAAGAGGATTAACACGTACAATAGCATTTAGACCTCCATCTGTAATCCACAGAGCGCCATCTGGCCCGATAATAACTCCGTGTGGTGCTGAACCCTGGCCCAGCGCAATATGATACGTCTTTCCCGTAGTCGGTTCCAGTTTTCCTAATTCACCGGAACCTTGAGCAGTATACCATACTAAGGTTCCGTTAGGCATAGGAGCAACATCATGTGGCCTTGAGCCCAATGGAACAGAGAACTCATGTATCGAAGCCTGTTCAACATTAGAATCTAAGGATTCTTGTCCTGGAAGCTGTGCAAAAGCAGTATGTTGTTTCTCCTGTGTCATTACACTGGAAATAGTGGTAATTGATATTATTGATATAACAATCATTACAATGACAATACTATATCCTTTTGACACGCTTCTCATACCTTCCTGTAACGTCTTCATAACATAATAATCTTTGATGGTACCAATGTCTATGAGAGAAAGAGTACTAAAAGACGAGATGGGTTTAGAAGACTATTTGAATAAACTAAATGAAGAATATAAAATCAGCAATGATACTACACATGTACTTTTTCAACTTGGAAGAGAAAAAAAGGAAATACATTACAGAAAATTCCATGGTGCTGTAGTAGACGCAGGAAACGGTCAAGTTCTTGCAATCTAGCTCATAGATATCTCTAGAAAACATCAGACAAATTAAAAAGAAGGGATGGAAGCTCTCGGCAAAGGAATGATAGGTCCTGGAGGTCCATGGACGTGACCACAATCTAATTCCTATCCCTTAGAGGATATCAGCGCACAAATGCTGCAACAACGATGATGACCAATCAGACTGCAGATGGAAATATGACTGGTGAAACTAACTCAGCCAGTTAATATTTATTTTTCTGTTATTGCAAAGACGATAAACTTTAGTATCAATGCATTATTTTGTTTACCGATGAATAATATGATAGTATTTATGCGTCAGTGTATGGTTACAAATATTGTTAACTAAAAGAAGAATTGCAATGGCAATTGCCGCAGCCTTTGCGACTTACCTGGCCAGTAGGTACATTTTAAAAAAAGGCAGAGAAAAGAGTTCCAGAGTCTGTAAACCAAGTAAAGATAACAATAGCTAAAGTGGTAGCAGACCGTGGTATATATTAGTCAATCATTTTCATTAGAAATAACTTAGACAAGCAGCTATTCTCTGTGGGATTCTCCAAGAACTATAGCCAAGCAGCTTGGCGTGTTGCTACCCCAAGGCTGAACAGATCAGTAGATAGTGGAGACATTGGAATGATAGGAAGGGGCCGATATTAATCTAGTTAAAAGTTATATATTGTAGTTTACCTTGTTCATTTTTCTTTTTTCCCTCAGATGCGATAGTCCTAGCCTCAGAACTAATAATCCTACATATTATCTGATCTTAGAAATTAGTCTACCGAATCAGCAGTGTAGTTAGCCTGGCTCAAAAAATGATTATCAAACCTCCTGGTACTCATTCCGTAGACATCGGCTTCACCATAGATCCTAATCCCTCGTGGATCCCAGGGATCAACAGTCTTCAGATCATCTATCACAACTGCAACGTTTCTATTCTTTAGAGCATTTTTGTATTTTGTAGATTTGAGAAGATTCATACCACTTACGTAAAGAAACTCACCATCGAAATCAAAACCAACTGGCACAACATCTGGTTGAGATAGCCCGTCAGACGATGATACTGAGACCGTGGCAATTCTTGCGATACGCTGGGTGTTGAGATAATCTATTTCATTTTGAGATAAAATCGTATTAGACATTCTCTATGGATTAAATGAGATGATACAACTTAAAGCTGTCTAGCCCTGAATTGGTTGATAAGTTGTGATATCCAATGCCTGTCCAAAGCACTATTAGATATGCACCATAAGTCCCCTTTGGTCATTGCCTCTCTCTTTGGTCTTTCTGTTAGTTGGGGGGATTTCTATTTGTAAGCCAAACATACATTATCTCCGGAGAATGTCGCCTAATGTCTCTGTTAGTATTTTGATACATGAATTTCTGGGCATTATCGGCTGACCACCCCTCCATCAACTAGCAACGTATGACCCAAGACAAACGATGCTCTGTCTGATAATAACCAGACTACTACATTTGCAATTTCTTCTGAATCTGCTAAATGACCTATTGGATGCATTGCCGTCAAAGTTTCGAGAAATTGGGGGTCGTCTTCAAATACTCTATCAGCCATTTCAGTTTTAACCCCTCCTGGAGCGATAGCATTTATACTGATTCCAGATTTGGCATATTCTAGAGCAGCTGATTTAGTCAACCCGAGCACGGCATGTTTGCTCGCGATATAGATTGCCCCTCGCGGAAATCCCATTATGCCGGCAACAGAAGAATTATTTACTATCGAGCCCCCACCATTTTTTAACATCGCAGGGACTTCATATTTCATTGACAACCACACTCCCCTGACATTTACGTTCATGATCTGATCGAATTCTTCAACTGTCTGTTCTGTTAGTGGTGCCATCGTTTGTTCTACGCCAGCGTTATTAAACGCATAATAAAGCCTATGATATGTATCGACTGTTTGCTCTACTAGCGACTTCACGCTAGCTTCATCTGTCACATCAGTTTTCACAAAGATGCCATCACTCCCAGCTTCTTTGATCAGACGCACGGTTTCTTCTCCCTCTTTGACACGACGTGCTGCTACGACAATTTTAACTCCCTCTTTTGCGAGAGCAATGGCGGTTGCTCTTCCAATACCCGAACTGCCGCCTGTCACAATCGCAACTTTTTGATCTATCATATGCATGTGGTTCAATAATCCCGTATTATTTATTGTTGGAGGAGCTAATATCCGAATGGCGTCTCTCACTCACAATGCTGGCAGAACTAGTAGTCTTGAAACTGGAATCGTACTTAATGTTGTTTATGACTATGATGACTATATATTAGATTTAGTGATTTTATAACACACTAGCAGCATGCCAATTTCACGTCTTACAGATCTTCTCCTACAATCTTATTGTATAATATTATATGTAATTAGTTATTGAACTTTAAAGCTCATTAAAGCTCATTAAAAAGACTACTTAAAAAGACTACTTGCTCGCATTGTCGGTCTTCTGATAGACTTATTCCTATCAAACTTGTTTTGGTCTTGTCTTGAAGATCAATAAACATTTCATCCCAAAATATTCGTTTTATGACCTGGTCATATCTTGACAACTGTTAAAAGAGGTCTTGACCGGCCGAATAAGATCTTGGGAGTAGATAATGCGCTCTTGCAGCCTTTGTTTGAATCCGGTGACTTTATCGTCATGTAATTTTATGAGTATAATAATTTCATTGCTATCATCATATTGTGAGACATCCAAAATCCATCCGACTACTGTTTGATTGGCCATTTATCATCCGACTATATACTATTTTGAGAGGTCAGTATCTCTTAGTTTATCCATAATGCTCTTGATGGTATTTTCTAATTCTACGATTCTATCTGAAAGCTGTTTTATCATTACATCTTTTCTCTTTCAGCTCTTTTGACATTGCTGCAGTTAGTTTTCTGTTATGTATAGACGCTACAAGATTTAGTTTATCACAAACTGTAGGCAGTGTTGAATTACCCATTGCAGCTTGCTCACGATTCCATGCGTCTTTCAGTATTAAGTCGAATGCGCTCTTATGGTCTAAGTCTACCATAGCCGCCTGGAGCTCTGATTTCAGCTCAGCTATGATTTCCTCGTAAAGCTGCCGAAATGAAGGTGTTATTCTACCCATATAAAATCAATCAATCAAAAATGAACAGCATTGGATTTTTTCTCTTACCACTTTTCTTTGCATAAATAATTGTGGATTTTGGAGTTAATTGATACGGGTGTTTGGTCATTGTGGCTTTGTATGAGGTAGATGAATCGCCGCCAGAATTACTAGAATCTGTATAATAATAACCGTTACTCAGATTTGGCTTTAAATTCACGATAACGTTTACAATATGTTTAAGGTAAGTCCCGCCTATTGGTTTGGGTATAAACCCACTACTCGAAATACTAGAATATCCAGTTGCTACCAATGTCACCTTATTTTTCACACAAGTCTGATACAGAGAACTTAGCACTTTTTTCAATGTACTGCTGTCATCATTTCTATTTGATAAGTCGTGATTGGCTTTGTTATTCGTAACAATAAATTTTGTGAGATCCCTGATAGCCAGAAGTTTGATGTCTGGGTTTGATTCTATTTTTTCGGCTATCTCTTGTGCGATTGTAACCTGGTGCTCCAAATTGTATGCTGTTTGAACGTATAGGTTCTTGAAAACTATCTTTGGCTCGATTCCGGCATATTTAGCGGTTGTAGCTATTTTTTCTGGGTTTAGGAGTTGATGTTTATTCTTATCCTCAGACTATTCGATATTGTTAAGAAATATAGCCTTTGACTCAAAGCCATGTTTTCATATATTGATAGAATTTCATTCTCTGTCAGAATCTTCCTGGTATTTGCAATGAGTCTAGCTGCCGACTCAATATCAAAATATACATCGCTAATCTCCATTGCAAGCTCGAATGGACTTTTTGATTTTATCGAGGTAGGCATTACTTTATCAGTATCTCTATCCATAGTAACAAGCGATCAGGTGAAAATTTCTGGCGCTAGGAATTTGACCACAAGTTACAACCTCTAGTTCACATATAGTTCCAGTTTGCCCTTTTCTTCGTAGAGGTAAGCAGTCTAATACCACTAAATACCTCAATCCACAAGATCTTCAAGTTAAATCACATACGGCCTCAGAATATATACAAAGGGAAATGAATGAGATTGAATCTCTTTCTAATGATTTAATAGTTTATGACATCGTCAATCAACAAGAAGTTCATGTTGGCGGAACTGAAGGATGGAAGTTAGATTACATCATTTCAATGTTGGGTTTCCAGACAGGTTATGGCCTTGAAATTTATGCGGTACGGAATGACAGCGCATACAACCTAAGGAAGAAACCCATGCGCTATCTATTGCAGGCTGCAAAGGAAAGAAGGCGACACATGATCTCAACATCAAGTACGGTTACGATTTTTAACACAACAGGATCCTTCAGTAGTTTGGTAAAACGATTAGCATCAATTATTTTTCGTTTAGTTGCCATACAAATAATGGTACAGAAGAGGGAGATTGATAACACCTACTCATCATTAACTACCTCTATGGATATGAATAATAGAGATATTTAATGAATGTTTAGAGACTAGAGATGCAGAAAAAGCAGAAGTCGTACTGATTACTGACTTACTGACGACTATCTTGATCGTGGAAATAATATTGATGAATTATAAAGCCTTAATCCTGCAACCCAGAATCTTTGAATTACACTGCACTAAAAGGTTATTATCCCTTTCCGCGAATTATTTATTGAGGTAAAAGTGTCCATACAGGTAGTTAAGATCAAAAGTATTCCAATTAGGTTGCATTTTACGTTGATTATTGTTTTCTTATTGCATGGACTCTCACGGCCAATTTCATGCCACGAATTTTTCCCGGGCTTGAAGTATACCATTATTGGATAATGGGCATATCCGGTGCTGCTATACTTTTTGTTTCTGTTTTAGTGCATGAATTAGCACATTCAATAACTTCTTTAAGATATGGCGTGGAGGTAAGACAAATAATACTGTTCATTTTTGGAGGGGTATCAGATATTAAGGAAGAACCGAAAGATTATGATAAAGAATTCAAGATAGCAATAGTAGGTCCTCTGGCAAGCTTCATAATTGCTGGCCTTTTTGCGGGAGCTTCTTGGGGAGTATTTCAAGTCGGTGGAGAGGCTGCTGCACCTGTGTTTACACAGCTAGCTGCTGGACAGCAGATAGTTGAAGTACCGCAATATACGAGTCTACAGACTATCACAATACGCATATTTTCAGGTATCATGGTATATGGTGCTATCGTAAATGTTTTGTTAGGTGCATTTAATCTGCTACCAGCATTTCCTTTAGATGGAGGAAGGATACTACGCGCCGCACTTTTCAGATGGAAAAAGAATTATGATTATGCCACAAGAGTTGCTGTGAAGATAGGAACAGGTATATCCTATGGTCTAATGGGTTTTGGTTTTATAACTATATTAACTGGCAATTTCTTTGGAGGTTTTTGGCTTATACTTATTGGTTGGTTTCTACAGAGTGGGGCACAGGCATATCTTCAGCAGTATGAACTTTCAAACTCATTGTCAAAGGTACGTCTCAGGGAAATGATGAAAACATCATATACTTCTGTGAGTCCAAATATTTCAGTTAAAGAATTGCTTACTGATTTTTTCAATATTTACAGAAAAAGTGAATTCCCGGTTATAGATCCTGAAGAGGGAATGCTGTTAGGATCAGTTACAACAAAGCAAGCCATGAGTGTATCGCAAGATGCTTCAGATACCATTAAGGTAACAGACATAATGACTCCTGTTACCGAGCTTGTGATAATGAGTCAACATGCTAATGCATACGAAGCCTTGACGAGAATGTATAAGGGCAACAAAAGTAGGGTTTTTGTTTGTTCAGATGAGTATTTGCATAAATACATTAAAGATTCTAGAGATATTAGAGGAGGTTATAAGATCATAGGGATAATAAGCAAAACTGACATCCTTAATGTCGCAAGTGAGAACCAGGAATATATGCATTACTTGGCAAAAGCTGGACACTAGAAGGCAACAATGTTATACACTACACACATACACATGTTATATACTACATACATACAGCTTCTGTGGTATTAAGTATGCTGTTAACATTTTCCGTTAATCTCTCAGTTTTGTTTCTATTTCGCCTCCTACATTGAATATTGCTATTGCTACTGCACAGGAATCTGTTAAATTTCCATTATCATTTTGGAATCGCGAATATTACCCTTGGTTACTCTCGATGATCGGAAGTGTTCCTCTCTAGAAGGGGATTGAGAATGCAAATTGTGTGCAATCATAGTCTTTAGCTTGCGTATCCCATACCCAGTCTTAGACGATATGATTATGGGGTTAGATACACTCAAATCATTTGCTATATTGTCAATTTGTTCTGTTAAGCCTATGATACCATCACTTTTGGTGAAGATAACAAAAACTTTAGATTTGTCTACTTTTAGTTCATCCAGAACATTCCAACAGCTTTCGTATTTTATCTTAATGTTACAAGTATAACTTTGGCGGAGTTCATTACCTCAAGACAAATCCATATAATCTACAGTGACTGGCTTGAACCCACAGCAGAGCGCATAAATATTTGCCTGATCTTCTCCCAAGAATGATCAACCTAAAAGTGCTTGGTGTCACATGACGTCAGTTAGTACTACAGACTTTGGTAGCTGGAGTGCGGGTCAAAACAGTTTTTCAGCAGATGAACCAAATGATGCTTTAATAGTAGACCCCGAAACAAAGAATAGTGGTCGTCAAGCGTCCAGAAGAGTAGAAATACGTTGAAAAAGCACGAGCTATCGAGATAGCTGAGGCCAATCACAATTTTCGGCTGGCGAGCCAGTTACGAAAGCAGATTAACTCGAAGAAGAGATCAGCACGCAAATTCGTCATAGTTGCTTTTATTTATTTACATAGCGCGCGAAATAAACCAAGTTTGTTAAGCGTTAATCCGGTACTGCACGATTGGTCAGCAATCGTGGTGATACTACTCTCCCTCTGCCAAACGTATTTCAATGATTATATCAGAATTTTCTAACTTTCAATTTATGCAAAAACACATACTCATTGAACTGAATAAGATCATTGAAGAAAGAATGGGCTCGCTGACGGAAGAAGTTGAAATTGCAACCAACGCAAGAATGAATCCGCTATACCTAATTGACCGGAAAGACGAATTAGAATCATTACGGTGGGTGACTAGAATCATCACATGGGTTTTGGATCGAGCTATCGACGGACGTCAGCTGCTTGGAGTAACCCATGAAAGACTAGAATTAGAAGACACTAAAAAATTTGAAAATATGATACACGATAAAATTCAAGAACTAGAGGTAGAGCTCGTAGATTCGGATTCTACTAGAGAAAAAGAAGTTATCAGAAATGAGATTGAAACTTTAAATTGTGTGTTGGGGCATCTTATCAATCTGAAACCTATCGGTAATAAAAGACAAGCTGTGGACATCACAACAATAACTAGCAAGCATATCGTCCAATAAAACAGCTAAATAAAATCCAAGATCTAGAAGATATCAGCGCACAAATGCAAACATAGATATGATATTAATTTTGAGCTGGACTTTCTCGTTTTTGGATTCAACAGATCGGTATTTGGTTTTGCCATAAAAAAAACCTATCATTGGTAGAATGAATTGTATGAACAACGTAAGATGGACATTGAATCTGCCAAATCTGAATTATAAAATGATTGTGAAGAGTCTATGAGTTTATTTCCAGAAGAAGACGTTCTTACAAAAGAGATTGAGAGTTGGAGAGGTTTCACAGAGAAGCTTCCATCAGATGACGATAAGGTTGTCATGACCAAATTGCTAAATAGTTGCTATTGATATGCAGTGGCAATAAATAGCCACGATCATCCATTCCCTGCAGAACCTTTGATTATGTCTTTACTATTGACACAGCATAAGCTCATTAATCAATTAAGGTCGATGATGCATTCTAAGCGGACAGAAAATAGACTAATTCATCTTGACCTGCAAAATAATCCGAATGAGTTTCAAGATGACATGTAATCATTTTATAGTATATTCTTATGTAGAATTAGTTACTGAACTCATTGAATTGATTATACTACAGTGACAATGGGGCTATTTACACTGCTACTCACAGTTGTGGTTATTCTTGCAGTTATTGGGCTGGAATGGAAAAGCTTCTCATCGGGGGTTATTAGCGGATTTGAGACCATTTTGGATGTTGGCCAGCCTATAGTGAAAAATTTAACTCAAGAGGCTAAAGAGTATTTTAATAATCCGAATATGATAGCAGTATCTCTGGGTCAGTTTGAGCGGGATGCTAGAGAAGGTTGGTTATCTACACAAGTTGACCAGTTTGAAGATTAATGTATTTAGGTATGATTAAGCTCGTCTGCCTTTGTCTTTATGTCACGTCACAGAAGAATTATCGATACCAATATTGAGTATTTTAGCCCAGTATCTATTAATCATTTTCATAGATTCAAAGACATTATTCCAATATGAAGTTGAAAAATTAATTGAATTATATTTTAACTCTTCATTGAGTTGGTTTTGAATGTAATAATGTGTATTTGAGTAGCTATCGTCTATAATTGGCATTTGCATTAATTTTTGTGTATCTTCTCTTATGCCATTATTATTATTATTATTTGCATTATCAATACCCCTACAAAGAACATGAATTCTTTCATCGGTATTCATAGAACAAGAGGAGCATCTGAAACATAGCACATCATGGCATACATTACAGTATGAGTGTGGCATAAGATTTGCGCCACATCTTACACAGACAGTAGAACCCATAAATGTATATCTGTTGTTAGATCTTTTGTGTTTTTAGGATGAACATAATTAATAGACTAGTCTAATCTCTTTTGCTCAGAATCTTTTGAAAATTTTTATGGTGAGAGATATGATAAAATAACCATCTTGTGTGTGAGCATAAGATGACGCAAAATAAAGTCTTATGAGTATGAATCCACATAAACTATCTTAGAAGTCATTGGTCATAGCTTACATGAATAGTAGAGTCATACATTGGTGGCATAACTGTAGGCGGCTTTGGTGACCGGGGATTTGAGGCCCTCTATAAATATACGGTAGGACTTGCCAGGTAACGTCAGTTGAAATGTCTTACCTCTAAACATTTACGCGATGCTGGTATGATGGTATAGCCTAGCTATAAACGTATTGAATACACTATAAAGTGGGCCCAAGGGTTTCCGTGCCGTTACCGGTTCTTAAAACGGGTTCTAATATTCAGAAGATGTAACTTGAAGATAAACCTATTGCTGTCTTGCTGGTGATACAAGCCATTCAAACATATCCTGAAACACATATTCTTCCATTTGGCCATGTGAGGTTACCCATTGATTGGAAGGAGGAAATGAATGTCCAAGATCTGGATAGACAATAATTTGATGGTCAGGATGATTTACTTCTGTCAATCTTTGTTGCATTAGTAACGCTTGAGTATGAGAGGTAGGTAGTATATAATGGTCTTTTATCTTTAGCCGAAGGCCATATACCGAATAATATCACTAGCGATATCACGACGGGAGTTTGATACACCATAACTAGTAATGTGGTCCGAGGCATAGATTAGTCAAAAATCTGTTATTTATCTTCTGGTGTCATGTGATCGTAAGTTTACCTAGAACGGAAGGGAATTGTACACAGAAGTCAACTAAAGAAAGGATGTCGACAATTCGGCCACTGGATTTCATAATAGTAAAATGAGTGGCGATAAAGCACATGATAAACACATTTTCCAAGACAAAGACAAACTATTGGACGTTTGGAAAGATGAGCGAGGGAGTAGGGATAATGGTGTTGGTTTAATGTGGGAAAACATGAGATTTTATTCCGTATTAATACCCTCCATCATAACTGTATATACATTATTTCTCGGGTTGATAAATCAACCCTTGTTGACGGGTTACGCTTCGGGGTTCTTAAAGGTCTCTTGGGCATTTCCTTCAGCGATTATAGTAGTATCCGCATTTGGAATAATTGATCTGTATTGTAGATGGAATCGCATATTGGAAGAAATAGCCCATTTAAGGAAGGCCTAGACGACGATCTTCCTCTAGATAAAAAGGTCTTCAAGGAAGATAAGTATCTTTTTCAAAGATATATTGATGAAACCAAAGACATCCCTAGAAAAATATTTTCAAGTTTAATAAATTCAAGTTTAATATGTTCACGCGAATGACGATATTATATGCGGTCTTTGGAATCGTAGGATCTTTTCTATTATATTTTCGACCACTGGGTTAGTTGTAAGATAGATTCCATTCAATGTCAGAACATTAACGGCAATCTGAATGCATCAATGGTCATGAAGAAGAACGGTCCTTGGCTGCGGTTTACTATATTACACAATACAGGTCGTCATTTAGAGATGCTGAAGCAGAATAAGGTAGGATTTCGGATAAAAAATAAAAAGATTGACTGACTAACCTACTTGATCAGCCAATCAGCCTGCTGCTAATGTTGAATTCTGACCTGCTGTTGTTGTGGTAGTAGAGGTCATATTGGAAGTAGTGGAGGTCACATTAGTTGCCGGCTCAGGCAAAACCTGCAGTGCCATTATGTGACCGTCGAAAGTCAGGTAATAGAGGAGGCCACCGAAGCCTGGAGACGATACTGCGCCAAGAGACATACCACTGAAGTAATCTGAGGCTGCAAGTAGGTCACCCGTGGCGGCATTTCGCCATTGTACTTGTTCTGTAAACGTAGGTGGAGGATTGTTTATCATTTGAGGGATGGTAGTACCTGGGTGTATATTTGAGCCGACTAGCACTCGTTGGTCGGCCGCACCTATGAGAGTCAAGAAGGATAAGGTAGTCTGGTTGCCGGTCCATGCGAGCGACATATTGCCAGTAAGCGGGTCGTAGCTGAGGCCGGCTATCTTACCTACTCCTGCGTCCATCACATACATCATGTTGTTCTCAGGGTCAACGGCCGAGTTGGAAGGAATGTAACTCTGCTGCCCAGGCTCTATAGGAATAGGGTCAATCCTATTGAACTTGCTAGCATTGTCCTGCGAGACAGATACAACACTTAGCGAGACATTGGCAGGTGGATAGCCATTTGTAAAGTCAAAGACCCATTCGCCTGCAACCATGGGTGCAAGAGGACTTGTTTGTCCTGCTTGGGTTATCTGTGGAGGTTGCCAGCTATTGTCAAAAGTTATGTTCTCTCCATCCCATATATAGCGGAACATCGATGTTGAGTTGACCAAGTACGCATAGTCATTACCATTATACGTTGTGGCTGCAACACGTGACCCTAGATCCCCTGGAAGCTCAGCCCAGTCAAGTACTTCCCATGTCTGTGGGTCAACTACTACTATGACCGAGTTAGGTGAATTCTCTATGCCAGGGCATGGGACATTAAATGGATGTGCTCCATCAAGTGTACATCCTGGTGGTCTTGTCATGGATTTCATTACCATTGTACCATCTGCCCATGCGGCTATACCATTGAAGTTGGTATTGGATGGCAGACTATCACCGGTTGGCAACAAAAGTTGTGCCTCTACTGCTCCCGTACTAGCATTTAGTTTGTATAGATAGCTGTTGGCGATAACTGCAATGCTACCATCTTCAAGTACATCAAGACCCCCGATATAGTTCCAGACACCAGTCGGAGATGTTGTCGCATTCAGGTTAATTAAGTCAGTACGCCAGAGCTGTGTCAAATCTCCAACATTGAGTTTGGCAACAAATGGTCCGGATGGTTTTGGAACCGCATTTCCCCAGCCTCCACCGTAGACATACAGCTCATCTGTACCTCGAGTAACAGAAAAGATTGGACTGTAGTACTGTACAGGTGAAGCATAGGCATATACCTTATTAGGACTTGTAAGTGACCCTGTGAAGTGTGCACAGGGGTAGACATGTGTACGATCGCTGTCAGCTAACTCGGCTGGATTGACTGTTGGATACCAAGGTGGGTTGTTCCAGGAGTTAGTGCACTCTACCTCTTCTAGAGCCAACGAGTGGTTCCCCGGAAGTGGTCCACCTGCAGCCAGTTGGTTGGGTGTAACACCTACATGTACAATACCTTGTGGCTGAGGTGGAGGAAGTACCGAGCTGTTATCGACATTATTGGTGCTAGCATAGCCTGGTGATGTACTAGTACTCATGAGTAGCAGACCAGCAGAAATGCTTGCCAACAGGAAAGGTAACAGAATCTTAGCGTAGTTCTTTTCACAATAATTCATCTTATAACTACCAGATAAATAGTTCTATATGAGTATTCTGCAACCAATGCCGTCAGTTTCAATTGCTACTATACTTGCATCAAGTATAATACCGAGGCCTTCGACATCTAGATTGTTGGTACTAAACCACTTCTGCAGATCTTCAAATGACGCAGTTGTTTTTCTTCTCTCAGTCCACCTGATTATTGGTTGCTTATTCTTGGTGGGTATTACTACGTATCCGAGCCGTGTGTACTCCTGTGCCTCGGCCAGTAAATCGTAAGTCAATTTTTTTCTACTCTATCCTGTTATTCAGTTTTCTCAAGTACTATCCGTTGGTTTTCTAAAGTGACCTTTACATAATCTCCTTTTGATATTCCAAGACTTTGTGCATAATGCTTGGGAAGGACCACAGAAAAGGAGTGGTCTCCCACGATGCCTTGTATTTTTCTATACTGCTTATTTGTTACTGTCATTAATATCAAATTATTTGTTATTTATAGAAAATACATAGGAACTACGTCCATCAGTACGTGAAAACGATCTACGGTTCTGAGTTATCCATAATTGAAAATGTGTTAGCCAGTGAGATAACATTCCTATTCTATATTAATTTGGCAAGAAATAGATTCATAGACTATACAGATGGTAAACTTGTTTAATCTTAATTGTGGGGCGTCGCTCCTATCATGTAACTTTTATGATTTGATAATCATTTCTGATAATCAGTCTGCACCAATCTGCACCTGTACAACAGTTTTTTTCAGGTACAAAATAGTTAAATTTAGTGCGGCCGTTAGGGAAAACGCGGACAACGATCAATGTGAGGTTCGGTCTTGCGACCGATGCCAAAAAATGGTCTTGTTCAAAATGAAAATGAAGAAAACTAACTCAGAAAAAAATGTAGGAGTATTTATCGACTATAAATGCGATTATAATAAATTCGTTCATGTCTCTGCACCATCCTCCGGGACTTCAAAACTTCAAACACGAAGAGGAATAAAGGGAGAAGTACAGAACAAAACCTATGTCAATGGAAATCACATCATTCGCCCCCGTACCTACTCTCTGCAGGATGTCACTTCGTTCCTTGTCGTCTAATTTGTGAAGTCTCTGAAGTATTTCCTTGTGAAGGTCTGAAAGGTTTATCGTCAGTTGAGGTGTAGGTCTATAGACTGATATTTTAGGACCCAGGTCAACGACCTGTTCAGAATACTTGGGGATTAGGAGTGTTTCGCCATTATGTTCTATTCTGATATAAACTGGAGTCAAGTTGAGGTAGGTCATATCAATCAGTTTTTCCCTAGTCCAAAGATTGGTTAATACTTGAACCGTTGCCACTGTCTTTGATTTGGCAAGTGAAACTTCGTCTTCATTTAGGAGTGATAGCAGGTGGTCTTGTCGTCTAGCAGATCTTTGAATCTCATCATTAGTGATCACCCGTATATTCGATGCTTTTCTCGTATTACTTGACAATTTGTTCTCCTTTCATTTGTCACGTCCTGCGCGCGTATGATATTGTGAGGGTCATAACCCTTACGTGAGTGGATAGGCAAGAATTCAGATGAAGCTACTCCGAAAGCACCTAGTAGGATTCATAACTCGTTAACCATTGTTGATGTTGTGACACAATTATCCTCCTCACAATTGACCAATTTACACTTCATGCGTATCTGTTCATTCTTTTGTAATTAGTATACCATCTGTAAACGAAATAGCCGTTCAAGAAATATCTGATTGTGTTTATGGCCCGAGGGGTTAGACTTGGGTCCTTGACAGATAAATTCCGCTACCAATCAATTGAAAGTTTTAATATGGATGTTTCAGAATGCAGTATGAAATGCAAGGTCTTCAAAAATTGAAATGTACCAGTTGTGGTACGATGTTCATGTCAGAAATAGAAACTGCTGATAAATGTCCAACATGTTCGGAGCAAAGTTATAGTCATCACGAACATGGTGGTATGGGTGGTTGTGGCTGCGGCCACTGAGATTTTTTCTATCCCAAATAGTATGTCTTATAGAGTGAGACACATCAACATGAAAAAGACATGAAATTTTCAATGCTTACGGTCATTATCAATTTTTGCAGCTACATCTAACCATTTCTTAATAGAATGAAGGTCGCGATAGAATGAAGGTCGCGATATGATTGAGAAATTGAGGAAATTGAATATTAATTCGGTACAGTAAATAGTAACAAGAATATTCGCAGTCCGTGGTCATGGATTGATCGTATGGCTAAAAGAGATAAAGACGAAACCACCCCTGATAATCAAGACATGATGATATGCATCATGAAAACATCTGAGTAGCGAATAATCAGATATTCTGATTCTCGGAAACTAACTATTTTATAGTATATTGAATTTACTCTTGTACGATTCCAAGCACAGTCTTACATTGCTTACATGAAACCAAATAGCAGGTAGCATTGGGAAGCTTTAACTCTTCTGTGTCATAACCACCAGACTTAATATCTACTCCGCATTTTGTACAGTTTGCCATTCTATGTATTAATCAAGAATGCAATATCAATCTTTTTGTGTGTGTATGACTTCAATTGTTCTCTAGCAAGTCAATTCATCTTAACGCAGTCCCCACTTGTCGCAATTCTTTAGCCTGCTCAAGTGCCAATTTGCTAGTCTTTTCGTACAGATCAACCTTTGACAAATACATGTTAAGATCTGTGCACATATACTGTAAGGGATGGATTAAAGCGTTAGGTGATGTTAAACCCAATACGTTGATTGTATCAATTAATTCTGGAAACGGTTTCATGTCAACCAATGTAGGATGTCAAAACACCGATTCCCAGATCCAAGGGGATGAGAATGGAGTAGCGCAAACAGCACAGCAGACATTCTCTGATGTTGAACTAGACAACGGACATCACGGCGGACATGATGGCAAGCGCGGCGGCGGCACCTACAACCCTAGGGGCTAATTAGGATCCACATTATTCTTTTTTTTGTTATTTTATAATCAGTTCTGAAAGATTTTTTCTATAGTGTAAATATGTGATTTCTGTTTTCTATTGTTTTTTCTTAACTGACATATGCTGTCAACGATAGATTAGATATCCCCCCGCGGGTAACTTTTTTGCTTGCTCAACCGAAGGAATGCTTTCTGGTCAGGTATATGCAATGGATGGATTATTTTCTTTGCCTCTTCGTATGGCAAGGCAGATCCAGGTTTTATCTGTCTGGGAACATGTCTCAAAAATTCTGTCCAACCTATCCAACCTTTGCCTTTATACGTCTTGTCAGGGTTGGCAGGGATATCGTCAGGTTTCTTTCCTGACCTATAATGCTTAAAATATTCTTTTTGATTCTTGAAGTGAAATGGCTGAGCATATTTCTTTGCTTCCTCGTAAGAGCGCCATATCTTCTTCGCTATTCCTTTCGGACGATAATGTCCATTTATGAACTTGTTCCCAGGTCTAGCAGAGCCACCGCAGTTGCATTGACAGAGCTGCCCATGTTATTCGGAGGCCTTGAAAGCTTCTTTGGGCTGCATTTTGCTTTATTCTTGATTGCGTTGAGCTATGATTAGTGCTTTCCTGCTCATATAATATACACGTACCTTGTCGGTACAGAATGTAATAGATAGATCCGGGTGTTAAACAAGAAGTATGGATCTATCTGAAAATTTAATGGTGATAACTGTTGACCATGGTCTTAATTGACGAGATCTACAAGCTCAGTAAGAAGGACCAAAAAGTTTTGCTCAATGTAATGGAAACAGGGATACTCAGTGATGTAAAGGCCAAAAGGAGTAAGTCAGCACGACAAACCCATATGCATCTCTCGGTCTACGCTACCAGCGATGATACCTCCAATATACTTACTCCGTTACTATCTAGATTTATCAAACTGAACGTCCCTGAATACAATCTGGAAATTTTCACAGAAATTTGTCAAAAGCTGTTATCTCGAAGGTGTATGCTGAATATTACTTCGGAATCGTTTGATTCATTCAGAATATATGGTTCTTCTTGTCAAACTTCGGTCACCAATGTCTTGCTCATACCCAATAGGTCAAATATTCTATCCTAAAGAACCATCAAACTCCTTAAATTACCGGGTACGCGCTAACCTCCGCAGAACAATATGCAGATTAGAAGCAAACCTAAACGCGGCACTAGTACAAACAATATAACTGAACCAGATATTCGTACTTTGGTTGTTTTGAGCGATTTGATAAGGTCAAACCAATAGATAGTATAACTTAAACCATAGAAGCCCTCTAGGAAGTCTAAGAAATGTCCAACTGGAAACACCATACGGGAATACTTGTTATCGCGCTAGGTTTATGTCTAGTTATGGGACTATTGACATACCCAGAAAATGCATACATGTATGCATCTACCATAGCAGTCAACTCGAGCTATGAGGTCGAAGTGGAAAACATGACTTCAGAAGTGTTTGAGAGACTTATGGACGCTGAGTCAAAGGCAAACGATCAAACAGACAAAATACTAAAGAGTATCCAGACTCTTGAAGGTCTTGACATCTATACTAATGAATGTGGCTATGCGACGGAAACCAATCCATACAAAGTTATCGACTGCTACAACAAGAACCAGGACAGAATCGAAAATGCAGGCAATTCGACAGGTGGGTAGGCAGATAAGAAATGACTAAACTTTCTTCAGAACGATTGTCAAAAGCAGATTTGAAGTTTCTCCTAAACTTACTGAATAAGGCAGAAGAAGAAGCACAACTGAATTCGAAATAGATGGAGACAATGAATCGGAATCGGCTGCAGCATTGAAAAGAATTACCCGTATAAGACTAGCGGTGATTGACCTTAATAAGAAATGAAAAAGGCTAAAGAGATTGACTCCTGCTTTCCACAGATTGAGGACTAACTTTTCCTTCTAG
>Ga0315553_10000753_pt1 | contig 27939 bp, 25 predicted proteins | sample SalMarSW160140MG_FD_203099 | JGI IMG/M metagenome (GOLD analysis project Ga0315553, IMG submission 203099) | Salt marsh sediment microbial communities from the Plum Island Ecosystem LTER, Massachusetts, United States - Salt Marsh Sediment SW1601-40 ... | reverse complement strand
CTACCACTGGCTCGATGTGGCGCTCTTCTACGCGAGCGTGCGTCAGAACGCCGCCACTCGCGCGGCCGCCTTCGGCGCCTCGTGACGGGGGAGGGCTTCGCCGGGCGGTCTCCTCGCGGATCCGCTCTGCGGCCCGCAGCATCCCCGGTCGTCAGCGGATCACGGACCGGATGACCTCTCCGGATTCGAGCGCGGAGAAGGCATCGTTGATCTCGTCGAGCGGGAGCGTGCGGCTCACCATCGCGTCGAGATCGAGCAGGCCCCGCTCCGCCAACTGCACGTAGCGGGGAATGTCACGTTGCGCGTGGGTGTTCCCGAACACGCATCCGACGATGCGTTTGCCGCCCCACCCCACGTCGATGGGGTCGATGGTCACGGTGGTACCGGCCCGCGGCATGCCCACGAGGACGAGCGTGCCGCCACGGCGCAGCATCGCGTTGCCCTGGGTGATCGTCGGCTCCGCCCCGACCGCCTCGATGACCACGTCGGCGCCCAGACCCCCCGTGAGCTCCCGGACCGCTTCCACCGCATCGCCAGCGGAAGGGTCGATCTCGTCGGTCGCTCCGAGGGTCAACGCATGCGTGCGCTTCATCTCGACGAGATCGACGGCGATGATCCGTCCCGCGCCGGCGATGCGTGCCCCCTGCACGGCCGCCATCCCGACGCCGCCGGTACCGATCACGACGACGGAGTCGCCGAAGGTGACGCCGCCGGTGTGGAGGGCGGCCCCCAGCCCCGTGGACAGCCCGCACCCCAGCAGCGCGAGCTGTTCGGCGGGGAGATCCGTGTCGACCTTCACGAACGATCCCTCGTCGCCGATGATGCGTTCCGCGAACGCGCCGAGCCCAGCAAACGCGACGGCCACATCGCCGGAGGCGAGCTTGTGGCGTGGCCGGAACGCGACGTTGTCGGGGTCGGCGCACAGGTACACCTCACCACGGGTGCAGAAGTAGCAGCGGCCGCACGAGGCGATGATGGTGCTGACGACGCGGTCGCCCTGCTGGAGGGTCCTGACCTCGGTGCCGACCTCCACGATGCGCCCCGCAGCCTCGTGACCGAGCACGGCGGTCGGGAACCCGGGCGGGGCGTGGCGCAGGATCCCGAGGTCGCTGTGGCACACGCCGGCGGCCTCGACCTGCACGATGACGTCCCGGGGCCCGGGCGCCAGCGGCTGCACGTCCTCGACCGTCAGGACCTCGGAGGAACCGGTGTAGAGGGCTGCCTTCACGAGGGTGCTCCTGGTCGGGTCGGGGTCGGTTCAGCTCAGTTCGGTCGCGAGATCTTCGGTGAGGTGGATGGTCTTGACCTCGAGGAACGACTTGAGGCCTTCGATCCCGGACTCCCGACCGAGCCCGGAGTCCTTGTAGCCACCGAACGGCACGCCCGGGTTCACGGAGAACCCGTTGATCGAGAACGTCCCGGTGCGGATGCGCCGACCGATGCGGTACGCACGGGCCTCGTCGGCGCTGAACACGGCGCCGTGCAGTCCCATCTCGGAGTCGTTGGCGATGCGGATCGCGACCTCCTCGCTCCCGTCGTAGGGGATGACCGAAAGGACCGGGCCGAAGATCTCCTCGCGGGCGATGCGCATGGAGTTGTCGACGTTCACGAACACCGTTGGCTCGACGTAGTAGCCGCGTTCGAGGTGCTCGGGACGACCACCGCCGACGGCGAGGGTCGCGCCCTCCTCGAGCCCGGCCCGGATGTACGACTCGACGCGGTCGCGCTGCGCCGCGGAGCCCAGCGGGCCGAGCATCGTGGCCTCGTCGAAGGGATCCCCGACGGCGAGTTGGCGGACGGCGGCGACGACCGCGTCGACGAAGTCATCGTGGCGTGCCTCGGGGACGATCAGCCGGGTGAAGCCGTTGCACATCTGGCCGGAGTTGGCGAAGGACCCCATCGCGATGCCCGCGGCGAGGGTGCCGAGGTGGGCGTCATCGAGCACGATCGCGGCCGACTTCCCGCCGAGTTCGAGCGTGCAGCGCTTGAGCTGCCGCCCGCAGGACTCGCCCACCTGGCGCCCCGTCGCGACCGATCCCGTGAACGACACCATGTCCACGTCCGGGTGCTCGACGAGGTAGGCCCCGATGTCGCCGCCGCCGGGGAGGATGCTCACGACCCCATCGGGGAAGCCGGCGGCCTCGACTGCCTCGGCGAGGAGCAGCGCGTCGAGGGGCGCCTGGGCGGCCGGCTTTGCGACGACGGTACAACCCGCGGCGAGGGCAGGCCCCATCTTGAGCACGTTCATCAGCAGCGAGCCGTTCCACGCCGGGATGGTCGCGACGACGCCGACCGGCTCGTGCTCGACCGATGCGGGCAGCAGCGCCCCGCGGCGGATCTCGGTGAACGGGAACTCGCGCACGAGCGCGGCGTCCGAACGCAGCACCATCGCGGCGAGGAACACCTGCGGGCCCGAGAGTTGGACCGGGGCGCCCATGCATAGTGTGATGGCATGGGAGAACTCTGCAACGCGCGCCTCGAGCTCGCCGGCGAGCCGGTCTAGCGCGGCGGCCCGGTCCTCGGCGGGTAGCGCCGACCACGCGCCGTCATCGAAGGCGGTGCGCGCAGCGGCTACGGCGCGGTCGACGTCGGCCGGCGATGTGGCCGGGACCGTCGCGACGACCTCCTCGGTCGCCGGGGAGATGACGTCGGTCTGCGCGGAGACGACCGGCGCTTCCCAGCGGCCGCCGATGAACAGCTCCTTGCGCTCGATCACGGTGTCCTCCTCGGGGGCGGCGCCGCATCACGGCGACGGAGGTCGCGAGAGGTTCGGTGCCAGCGCCGCTCAAGCCGAGCGTCGCCAGCTGGAAGACGCGCCCTCCAGCGCGAAGGCGCGCTCGTCGGCTGGTTCGCGTGACAGATCGAGGGACGGCGGGAGGCGGAGACATCCGCGTCCCGCTCGTCCTCGCTCCCCGGCTCGGCGCTTTGGGAACCGCTGTCAGCTGCGTGTTCCGTCGCGGCGCTTCGCCAGGCGCCAGAGACCCAGCAGCGCCACGGCCCCGATGGCGAGGCCAGCCACGGCGCTCGGCTCGGGCAGTGTCAGCTTGATGGTGGTGTTCCCCGGGAAGGACTGCGCCGGACTGGCCGCGGGCTGATTGAAGAACGAGCCGCCGACGAGCTGGATCGTCCCGACGCCCGAGGCGTTGCGGTTGTCATAGCCGCTGAGCGTGAGCGTGAACGGAGACGGCCGGGAATCCCGACCCACGATCATGCCCGTGGTCAGGGGAAGTCCGGTCTGGAGGATCGAGGGCGGCGTCGGTCCCAGACCGACGTAGAAGCCCGGCGTCTGGATCGAGCCGCTGGGCCCGAGCACCGGGCTCTGGGTGATCACGCCGGGGGGACGCTGCGCGAAGATCGAGCCCTCGTAGGGTCCGCCCGCGAGCCAGGCTCCGGTGCTGGACACGGGGACGTGATTGAACTGGCTCGGGCCCGTCGCGATCCGGCGGGAGACCTCGCCCTTGACGTGCGTGATCAGGTTGATCGAGCCGCCGAACTGGTTCGGCCCGGCGCTGTACACGAGCAGCCCGTTCAGTCCCGCCGTCGCGGCCGCGGGGTTCGTGCAGACCGGGTTCACCGGATTGCCGGCCGGCGGACACCAGGCGAGGCTGCCGGGGCCGCTACCGGCGGCCAGATTGGCCGGTGACGGATGGCTGGTGGTCGACGTCGCCAACACCTGTGCGACCGACGGATAGGCGGGGTACACGCCGAACTTGACGGTGGAGGTCTTCCACAGATCGGGCGGTATCGAGAAGTCCACTACGCCCACGCCCGTGCCCTGGGCCACGGCCGTCCTCGGGCCGATGAAGATCTTCGGGAACGCGGCGTACTTCATGTTGATCGTGCCGCTGATCGAATAGAAGCTCTGCGCGTCCGCTGCCTGGCCGGTGACCGTCAGCAGCGGCGCGACGAGCAGCAGGGCGCTCGCGAACGACCGAAGTATCGACCTCAACTGGATTCCCCCTCGGCTTCCCCAGTGCCCTCTCGAGGGCGCAGAAAGCTGCTGATGAACATGTCAGGAGCGACGCTACCCGCCACGCCGGTCCGGTGTCAATCAGAAAGGTTCGGCGCGACACGCGCCTCCGAGCCGGATCAGGAATCGTCGGAGGTCATGTCGAGAGGAAGCTGGGTCCGGTACTTGACCTGCTTCAGCGAGAAGCTGGAGCGGATGTTCGACACCCCGGGAATGCGCGTGAGGTGGTCGATCATCAGGCGCTCGTAGGCCGGCAGGTCGGGCACCACGACGCGCAGCAGGTAGTCGGCGTCGCCCGTCATCAGGTAGCACTCGACGACCTCGGGTCGGCTCGACACCGCGGCCTCGAAGGTCTCGAGCGCCTCCTCGACCTGCCTCTCGAGCCGCACCTGGACGAAGACGCTCACGCCGAGGCCCAGCCGGATCGGGTCGAGCAGGGTGACGTGGCCCCGGATCACGCCCTCCGCCTCGAGATCGCGCACGCGTCGCAAGCAGGGCGAGGGGGACAGGCCCACCGCTGCCGCCAGCTCCACGTTGGAGATCCGCGCGTTCTCCTGGAGCTGGCCCAGGATGCGCCGGTCGATCTCGTCCAGATCTGCCGCCACGATCGGATGTTGAGCAATAAAATCGCCATAATCAAGGGTGGAATGGATCTAGGTTGCTGAATGAGGGTCGAATATTGGCATCATCGCAATCTTCGGTCCTCTCGCAGGCAGTACCCTGGCTCCGGATCGGGGCTCGGGCCGACCGGCACGGGAGAGGCGATGGCGGACGCAGCGAGGGCCGAAGCGGGGCAGGGCGAGCTCGAGCGCCTGCGCTGTCTGCGCGCGCTGGAGCGCAAGCTGCTCTGGCTCTCGGCGTGGACGATCCATCACGCGAATCACCTGCGCCCCCACTCGGACGGCCTGAAGGTCGGCGGACACCAGGCCTCCTGCGCCTCGGTGGTCACGCTGATGGCGGCGCTCTACTTCGACGTGCTGCGGCCCGAGGACCGGGTCGCGGTGAAGCCCCACGCGAGCCCCGTGTTCCACGCGATCCAGTACCTGCTGGGACGCGCCTCGCGCGACGCGCTGGAGCGCTTCCGCGCCTTCGGCGGTGCCCAGTCGTACCCGTCGCGCACCAAGGACGGCGACGACGTCGACTTCTCGACCGGCTCGGTCGGTCTCGGCGTCGCGATGACGCTCTTCGCGTCGCTGGTCCAGGACCACCTGCGGAGTCGGAAGCTGGTGGCGGACGACGCGCCGCCCGGTCGCATGATCGCGCTGGTCGGCGACGCGGAGCTCGACGAGGGCAACGTGTTCGAGGCACTGCTCGAGGGCTGGCGGTACCAGGTCCGCAACACCTGGTGGATCATCGACTACAACCGCCAGAGCCTCGACCGCGTCGTGCAGGACCGGCTCGGGCAGCGCATCGAGACCCTGTTCGGGTCGATGGGCTGGGACGTGGAGGTGCTCAAGTACGGCAAGCGCCTCGAAGCCGCCTTCCGCGGTCCGGGCGGCGACGCGCTGCGGCGCTGGATCGACGGCTGTCCGAACTCCCTCTACTCGGCACTGGTCTACAAGGGCGGCGCGGGCTGGCGCGACGCGCTACTTCGCGATCTCGGCGGGGACGCGGGCCTTCGCGAGCTGCTGGCGAGCCACGACGACGCCGACCTCCACGCGCTGATGACCAATCTCGGGGGGCACGATCTCGAGACCGTGCTCGAGGCCTTCCACCGCGCGAGCGGCGACACGCCGACCTGCTTCCTGACCTACACGATCAAGGGTTACGGGCTTCCCTTCGCGGGCCACAAGGACAACCACGCCGGGCTGATGACCCCGGAGCAGATGGAGTCCTTCCGCGCCGAGCAGGCGGTGCCGGAAGGAGCCGAGTGGGAGCCCTTTGCGGGCCTCGACGTGCCGGAGGCGTCGCTGCGCGAGTTCCTCGCGTCGGTGCCCTTCGCGCGCCAGACCCAGCGCCGTCACGCGACCGCCCCGATCCCGGTCCCCCGCACGCTCGCGCTGCGCCACGCCGCGCGCGCCTCCACCCAGGAGGGTTTCGGGCGGCTGCTCGCCGAGCTCGCGCGAAGCGGCGGCCCGATCGCCGACCGGATCGTCACCGCGTCGCCGGACGTGACGGTCTCGACGAACCTCGGGGCCTGGGTGAACCGGCGCGGTGTCTACAACCGGCTCACCCAGGAGGACCTGTTCCGGCGCGAGAACGTGGTCTCGGCCCAGAGCTGGGAGGTGTCGCCGGGCGGGCAGCACTTCGAGCTGGGGATCGCGGAGAACAACCTGTTCATCCTGCTCGCCGCCCTCGGTCTCGCCGGCCCGCTGTTCGGGGCGCGGCTGCTGCCGATCGGAACCCTCTACGACCCCTTCATCGCGCGCGGACTCGATGCGCTCAACTACGCCTGCTACCAGGACGCACGCTTCCTGCTGGTGGCGACGCCCTCGGGCATCACGCTGGCGCCCGAAGGCGGCGCCCACCAGTCCGTGTCGACCCCGCTCGTGTGCATGGGCCAGCCGGGCCTGCTGGCCTTCGAGCCCGCCTACGTCGACGAGCTAGCGGTGGTGATGCGTTTCGCGCTCGAGCACATGCAGGCGCCCGACGGGGGATCGGTGTGCCTGCGGCTCTCGACGCGGTCGCTGGAGCAGCCCGAGCGCGAGATGACGCCCGAGCTCGCCGACGCGGTGGTTGCCGGCGCCTACTGGGCGATCGAGCCGACCGGCGAGGCGCCGCTCGCGCTCGTCTACATGGGCGCGATCGCCCCGGAGGCCTTCGCCGCCCACGCGGCTCTCGCCGCCGACCTGCCGGGGATCGGCCTGCTGGCGGTGACCTCGGCGGACCGGCTCCACCGCGACTGGCGCGCCGCCCAGGCGGAGCGCGCCGCCGGCCGGGCGGCGCGGCGCGCGCCGATCGAGGCCTTGCTCGCACGGCTCGCACCCGAGGCCGCGCTCGTGACGGGACTCGACGGGCACCCGGCGGCGCTCTCCTGGCTGGGAGCGGTCGGTCGACACCGTGTCGTGTCACTCGGCGTGGAGAGCTTCGGCCAGTCCGGTGATCTGGCCGCCCTGTACCGCCATCACGGCCTCGACGCCGAGGCCTGGATCGAGGCGGCGGCACGGGCCCGCCTCGACGCGATCGCCGCGGGAGGTCGCGCGTGATCGAGATCCGTCTGCCGGAGCTCTCGGCCTCCACGGCCGAGGCCACGCTGGTGGCCTGGCACAAGCGGGTGGGCGACGCCGTCCGACCCGGTGACCTGCTGGCGGAGGTCGAGACCGACAAGTCCACCGTCGAGCTGGAGGCGGAGGCGGCGGGCGTGCTCGCCGAGATCCTGATCGCCGAGGGCACCGAAGGCGTCGCGGTGGGGACGCTGCTCGCGCGGATGCGGGCGGCCGAGGACACGAGCGAGCGCGTCGGAGCGGCGCCCGCACCCGGCCCGGTGGCTGCCGAGGAGCCCTCCGCGGCGAACGCCAGCCCGCCCGCCGTGCCGGCTTCGCCCCCGCCTCCGCCCTCCGAGGCGCTGCGCGCCACTCCCCTGGCGCGGCGGATGGCGGCGCAGGCGCGACTCGATCTCGGCGAGCTGGCCGGGTCGGGTCACGGCGGACGCATCGTGCGCCTCGACGTGGAGCGGGCGCTCGGCGGGCAGCGACGATCTCCGTCCGCCGCCCCCCCGTCCGCGCGCGGCCCGGCACCGGCGACCGCGTCGGCAGCGGTGCTGCCGGTCCTGGAGGCGGCTCCGCCCGGGCGCGACGAGCGTCTCAGCGTCGCCCGGCGCACGGCGGCCGAGCGGCTCGCGGAGGCGAAGCGGACGGCGCCGCACTTCTATCTGGACGTGGAGTGCGACGCCGAGCGGCTGCTCGCCCTGCGCCGCGAGCTGAACGAGGGGCGCGACGCCGACGGCGGACCGGCGCTGACCGTGAACGACCTCCTGGTGCGGATCGCGGCACTCGCGCTGCGCCGGGTCCCCGAGGCGAACGTCTCCTGGCGCGACGGCGGCCTCCGCATGCACGAGCGCGTCGATCTCGCGGTGGCGGTCGCTTCGGAGCGCGGGCTCGTGACGCCGGTCGTGCGCGGCGCCGACGGCAAGGGGCTCGGCGCGATCGCCCGCGAGCTGCACGACCTGGTCGCGCGCGCCCAGCAGGGGCGACTGCTCCCCGAGGAGTACGCCGGGGGCACCGCCACGCTCTCGAACCTGGGCATGTACGGCGTGCGGCGGCTGTTCCCGATCCTCAACGTGCCCCAGGCGTGCATCCTGGGCGTGGGGGCGGTGGAGCCGCGAGTGGTCGCGCGCGAGGGCCAGCCCGTGGTGCGGCGGACGGCGATCGTCACGCTGGCCGCCGACCACCGCGCGATCGACGGCGCCATCGGCGCCCGGCTCCTCGCGGCCTTCCGCTCCCTGGTCGAGTCTCCCGCGACGATGTTGCTCTGAGGCCCCGCCCCTCGCGCCGCGAGATCGCGCTCCCGCTAGTCCTGCAGACCCGGATGCGACGGTTCGAGGTGCAGCGCCGACGAGATCACGTGGTTCTGGAACCGGCGCACGGTCTTCTCGGGAGTCTTCGAGAACATCATCTGGGCCACGGTGTGGCCGGAGGCGAACAGCAGCCGCGCGGCGTCCAGGGCGTCCACGTCGCGGGGGATGGTGCCCTCGCGCTGGCCCCGGCGGACGAGCGCGGCCATCCGGCGGATCGAACGATCGTGGAAGTCCACGTACAGCGGCCAGACCTCGGATCCCACCGTGGAGCTCCAGTCGAGCCAGACCCGGACCCGATCGGGATCGGTCGCCGCCGTCTGCGCGCAGGCGCGCAGGAACTCGAACATCGCCTCCGGCGCCGGCTTGTCGCGGGATAGGTGCTCGGCCCCCAGCTCGCTGTACAGGCGCTCCACGTCCTCGACGATGGCGCGCAACAGATCCTGCCGACTGCGGAAGTAGGCGAACACGGTCGGGACGGAGACGTTCGCTTCCCGGGCGGTGGCCGCGTGGGGGCTGCTGCCGAGACCCTGCCGGCTCGCGACGCGAATCGCGCACTCGAGCAGCTGTGCGCGACGGCGGTCCGCGTCCATGCGCCGCTCGGTCTTCGCCTCGGGTGCGGTCGCCTTCGTCTTCCTCCCCATGTTCGTCTCCCTGCGCATTGCTGCCCGTTCGTGCGCGCCCGTCGCGACGGCGGTTCGGTCTTCGGATCCCGGCGCGGGTCCGCCCGCTTCGTCGCCGACGGCGCCGGCGTTCGATCCCGCATCGCGGCCCGCGGGCGTTGGGCGCACAGCTTGGCGGGCGAGCGCCCCCGTGGCAAGCGAGAACCGGGGCGGCTCGCGGCGAGTTCGCCCTCACTCCGTGCGGCGCACCACTAGAACACCCGTTTCAAGCTCCGCGACGTTTCTTTCGTTGAGGTCGCCAGGAGCTGAGCGTATTATCAGAAGTCACGATGGAGTCCGGCTTCGCGAGGAGGGGCACAGAACCGATGGCGGCTCACGCACTGGCCATGCCCAACGGCTGGTTCCAGATCGCCTTCTCCGAGGATCTGGCGCCCGGCGCGCTGCTGCCGATCCACGTGTTCGGTCAGGAGCTCGTGCTGTTTCGGGGCGAGGACGGAGAGGCCGCCGTGGTGGAGGCCTACTGCGCGCATCTCGGCGCACATCTCGGGCACGGCGGCCGCGTGGAGGGCAACCGCCTCCGCTGTCCCTTCCACGGCTGGTGCTACGACGCGAAGGGCGAGTGCCTCGAGATTCCCTACGCGCGTCGGATTCCGCCCCGAGCACGCATCCGCTCCTGGCCCGTCGAAGAGCGGAACGGACAGGTCTACGTGTGGCACCACGCCGGTGGCGAGCCGCCGAGCTTCCGGATCCCGCGGATCGCGGAGTACGGCGCGGCCGAGTGGACCTCCACCTGGACCCGGTACAGCTGGGAGCTGCGCACCCATCCCCAGGAGATGATGGAGAACGCGATCGACTGGCCGCACTTCGAGCAGGTGCACGCGATGGACGTGCCGAGCCACCGCGAGTGCTCCTTCGAGGGGCCCATGTTCCGCTGGGTGATCGATGCGGGCTACGAGAACGAGGTGGGCGGTCCCAGTCGCGAGCTGTACCTGGTGGCCGAGAACTGGGGGCTCGGCTTCAACACGATCCACTACAACGGAGCCTTCGAGACGCGCAGCATCGGAACGATCACGCCGATCGACGAGGGCCTCGTACGCTTCACGAACTCCGTGATCGGTCGGAAGGGCTCCCGCAGCGAGCAGGAGGCCCTGGCCGAGCTGCGCACCCAGATGGACGAGCAGCAGCACATCACCTCCCAGGACTTCGCGATCTGGGAGAACAAGACCTATCGGCCGACGCCGGTCTTGTGCGACGGCGACGGGCCGATCGGCGAGTACCGGCGCTGGGCGCGGCAGTTCTACGGGCCGTCGTCGGCCGGCGCGGGCGGGGACTGAGGGGACGATGCCGGAGGCCGGGCTGCTGACCGAACGCGTCGCCCTGGTGGTCGGGCTCGGCCCGGAGCTGGAGGCATCCGTCGCCTCGGCCCTGGCGCGCGAGGGAGCGCGCCTGGTGCTGGTCGGGCCGCGCAGCGACGCCCTGGCGGAGGCGGTCGCCGGGATCCGCGCGCAGGGCGGAAGCGCGACCGCGCTCACCGCGGACCTGTCGCAGGCCGGCGAGGGCCGCCGGCTGGTGGAGACGGCCGTCCAGACCTGGGGCCGCATCGACGCGCTCGTGCTCGGGCCGCCCCGGGGCACGCCCGCGGCCGAGGAGACCGCGGAGGCGGACCTCGCCTCCTGGCGGCGCGCGCTCGAGGGGGAGGTGTTCGAGGCGCTCGCCCTCGCCCAGGAGGTGGCGCGGGCGATGCGCCGGCTGGGCAGCGGCTCGATCGTGATGATCGGTTCCGTCGAAGAGCGCCTCGCTCTCGAAGGCGCCGGACCGGTGCTCCTCGCGCGCGGCGCGCTGCTGGCGGCCGCGCGGCTGCTCGCCCGCGAGCTCGGGCCCCACGGCATTCGCGTGAACACGGTCGTTCCGGGCTGGATCGAGGGGCCGCACCTGCGCGCCGCTCTCGAGGCACGCGCCGCGCGGGAAGGATCCGCCGAGGAGGTGCTGCGGGATCGTCTGCGCGAGGAGCACGCCCTTCACCGTCTGGTCGATGCGAGCGAGGTGGCCGACGCGGTCGTCTTCTTCGCCTCGGACCTCTCCCGCATCGTCACCGGGCAGTCGCTCGACGTGAACTGCGGGGGCTACTTCCACTGACGCGGAGACGCCGTGCTGCTCCACGACCGCTGCTGCATCATCACGGGAATCGGTCCCGGCCTCGGACGGGGCATGGCGCTCGCCTTCGGTCGCGAGGGCGCGAACGTCGTGCTCGCGGCGCGCAGCGCCGAGCGCCTCGAGTCGGTCGCCAAGGAGGTCGAGTCGGTCGGCGGGCGCGCGCACTGCGTCGTGACGGACGTCTCCGCTGCCGAAGACTGCGACCGCCTCGTCGCCGCGGCCCAGGAGCGCTTCGGTCGCATCGACGTCCTCGTGAACAGCGCCTTCACCACCGGTGACCTCGACACCCCGATCGAGGACGCCGACCTCGACGCCGACGCCTGGCTCGAGCCGATGCGGGTCAACCTGCTCGGCTCCCTGCGCCTGTCCCGGGCGGTGATCCCGCACATGCGCCGGCGCTCCCGGGGCGCGATCGTGATGATCAACACCACCGAGATCCGGATTCCCTTCGAGCGCCATGGCCCCTACGTCGCCTCGAAGGGGGCGCTCCACGCCGCCACGCGCACGCTCGCCCTCGAGGTGGGCCGCTACGGCATCCGCGTCAACGCGATCGTCCCCAGCTACATCTGGGGTCCCGGGGTCGCCGCCTACTTCGAGCAGATGGCGTCGGAGCAGGGCACGACGGCCGAGGCGCTCGAGCGGGCGGTCGCCGATCAGCTACCGCTGCGCCGGATCGCGCGCCCCGAGGAGGTGGCCGACGCAGTCGTGTTCATGGCCTCGGACCTCGCGCGCGGGATCACCGGCCAGGCCCTGAACGTGAACTGCGGTCACCACTTCCACTGATCCGCGACCCGCTCAGATCCTCTCGATGATCGTCGCCGTGCCCATCCCGCCGCCGGTGCACATCGTGACCAGGCCGGTGGCGAGATCGCGCCGCTCCAGCTCGTCGAGCACGGTCTGGATGAGCATCGGTCCGGTGCCGCCGATCGGGTGGCCGAGGGCGATCGCGCCGCCGTTGGGGTTGACGCGCTCCGGGTCGACGCCCGAGTCCTTGAGGAACTTCAGCACCACCGATGCGAAGGCCTCGTTCACCTCGAACAGATCGATGTCGCCGTAGCCCATGCCGGCGCGCTCGAGGCAGGCGCGTGCCGCCGGCTCCGGGGCGGTGAGCATGATCACGGGCTCGGTGCCCACCGTGGCCGTCATCACGATCCGCGCCCGCGGCGCGAGACCGTGGGCGCGCGCGTACTCCGGCGAGGCGAGCAGGATCGCGCTGGCGCCGTCCACCACCCCGGACGAGTTGCCCGCATGGTGCACGTGGTCGACCTTGTCGATCTGCGGGTACACGTCGCGGCACAGCTCGTCGAAGCTCTTTTCGTAGCCCTCCATCACCGTCGTGCCCATCTTCTCGAAGGAGGCCGGTAGCTGGGCGAGGCTCTCGGGCGTGGTGCCCGCCCGCGGATGCTCGTCGCGGTCGAGGGCGAGGGAGCCGTCCTCGTTGTGGATCGGGACCAGGCTGCGGTCGAAGCGGCCGTCGGCGATGGCGGCGGCCGCGCGCTCCTGGCTGCGCACCGCGTAGCGGTCGCAGTCCTCGCGCGTGAACCCCTCCAGTGTCGCGATCAGGTCGGCGGAGATGCCCTGGGGAACCATCGGATGGCGCCGGAACAGGTGCTCGTTGTTGGCGTGGAAGCCGTGCGCGTGCAGCGGCGCGTAGCGGGACATGGATTCGACACCGCCTCCGATCACCAGGTCCTGATGGCCGGCGAGGATGCCCATGGCGGCGAAGTTCACCGCCTGCTGTCCCGAGCCGCAGAAGCGGTGCAGGGTGACGCCCGGAGCCGCGGTCGACCATCCCGCGTCGAGCACCGACATGCGGGCGATGTCGTGTGCGTGGTCGCCGTTTCCGGCTCCGCAGCCGACGACGACGTCGTCGACCTCCGCGGGGTCGAATCCGACCCGGTCGCGCAGCGCGTTCAGCACCTGCGCGAGGACGCGCTGGGGATGGAGATGGGCGAGCCCACCCTTGCCCGGCTTGCCCCGCCCGCGCGGCGAGCGCACGCCGTCGATGATCCACGCCTCGGCCATCTCGATCTTCCTCCGATAATCCTGGACCTGGGGTCCAGTCGTTCTGATAGGATGCTCAGTATAGCCGGGCCTGGCGATCCGATGCTCGCCGTCGCAGGGAGTTCGCGACGGGGGCGCGACCCGTTCCCAACCCGAACGAGGTGGACTGATGAGCTCGATCGGATCGACCGCGACGGCGCGCGTCGCCGCAGCGCCCGCGGCCGCCGAGGTCCGGCTCCCGGCGTCGACGATCGCCGCCTACGCGGCGCCGCTGATCCCGGTGTTCTTCATGACGCAGCTCGTCTTCACCTATTTCGTGCGCTTCGGCACGGATGTGCTGCTGATGGCACCGGCGACGATCAGCCTGATCTTCGGCCTCTCCCGGGTGTGGGACGCCGTCACCGATCCCCTGGCCGGATACCTGAGCGATCGCACCACGCTCCGGTCGGGGCGTCGCCGGCCGTGGATCCTCGCCTCGGCGCTGGCCTTCGTGGTCACCTCGGTGATGGTGTGGAGCCCTCCCGACGCGCTCGCGGGCGGCTGGCTCACCGCGTGGGTGACGATCGCCGTCTTCGGCTACATGGCGGCCCTCACCATCTTCGAGGTGCCCCACTACGCGCTCGGGGCGGAGCTCTCCTCCCGGCGCGAGGACCGCGCCCGCATCTTCGGCGCGCGCGGCGGGCTGCGCGCGATCGGGTCGTTGTTCGCCTTCACGGGCGGCCTGTACGTGCTGCGCAGCGCCGCCGATCCGCGCCAGGCCGGCCTGTGGCTGTCGCTCGGCGTGGGTGCGCTGATCGTGCTGGTGACCGGATGGTCCGTGTCGCGACTCCGCGAGCGGCCCGACTTCCGTCATCGCGGCGGATCGAGCCCGATGCGCGCCTATCGCGACGTCTGGCGCAATCCCCACGGCCGACTCCTGCTCGGGGTCTACTTCGTCGAGATCCTCGGGATCGGCGCGCTCGGTGTGCTCAAGCCCTTCATCGTGCTCTACGTCGTGAAGATGCCCGACATCATGGAGGCCTCCTTCCTGGCCTACTTCCTGCCCCAGATCGCGACGATTCCGATCTGGGTGGCGCTCGCCCACCGCTACCCCAAGCGGACGCTGTGGCTGGCGTCGATGTCGGTCAGCGCCGCGGGCTACGGCGCGCTGTTCTTCGTCTGGGAGGGGGGTGCCTGGTACGTGATCGTGCTGTCGATCGTGAACGGCGTGGCCGGAGGCTGTGCCCAGGCAATCGCCCCCGCGATCCAGGCCGACGTCGTCGACCACGACGAGTACGAGACGGGCGAGCGGAAGGAGGGCGCCTACTTCGCCGCTCTGAACTTCGTGGTGAAGAGCGCCTCGGGGATCATGGTGATCCTGGTCGGTGGAGTGATGCAGTGGGTCGGCTACCAGGCGAACGCGGAGCAGACCGAGGCGACGAAGCTCGCCCTGCGCGCCCTCTACGGAATCGTCCCCTGCGTCGCCTTCCTGATCGGGATCGCGATGTTCACCCGCTTCCGCCTGACCGAGGCGGTTCACCAGCAGATCTGCGAACAGCTCGCAGAGCGCCGGCGAGAGGGCTCCCGCTGAGCCGCGGCGAGTCGGAGGGATCCGGATGAGATTCTGGCAAGCACTGTCCCACACCGAGCCCGAGCAGATCGTCGAGGTCGCGCGGATCGCCGAGGCGGTCGGCTTCCACGGCGTCGTCGCCTCGGACCATCTCTTCTATCCGGAGAAGATGGCGTCGGCCTATCCCTACTCGGAGGACGGCAAGCCGGGCTTCGCCAAGGACACGCCGTGGCTCGAGCCGGGAGCGCTGCTCGCCGCGATCGGTGGCGCCACCCGGACGCTGTGGCTCAGCCACGCGGTGATGATCCTGCCGCTGCGCCATCCGCTCGAGGTGGCGAAGTCGCTGGCCACCGTGTCCCGGATCGCCGGCGGCCGCGTCGCCCTGGGTGCGGGCGTGGGCTGGATGAAGGAGGAGTTCGACCAGCTCGGCCGGGACTTCCACACGCGCGGTCGCCGCACCGACGAGATGATCGAGGTGATGCGGAAGCTGTGGGCCTCGGGCGGTCCGGTGGAGCACCACGGCCGCTTCTTCGACTTCGATCCGATCTGGATGCACCCCACGCCCGCGGAGCCGATCCCGATCTGGATCGGCGGCCAGAGCGAGCCGGCGCTGCGGCGGGCGGCCCGGCTCGGGGACGGCTGGATCGCCTCCGGCTGCGACGTGAGCGAAGTCGAGGACTGGACGCGGCGCCTGGACGCGCTGCGTCGCGAGGCCGGGCGCAGCCGGGAGCCGTTCTCCGTGCTCGTGCCGCTCGCCAGTCTTCCCACGGTGGAGGACGCGCGCCGCTGCGCCGACCTGGGCGTGGACGCGGTGCTGTGGCCGCTGGCCTTCCAGCTCGGGAAGCCCAGCTCGTCGATCGACGACAAGCGCCGGGCGCTCGAGGACTTCGCCGACCGCGTCATCGCGCGGGTCGGCTGAGGAGCCATCGGAATGGGCGAAACGGACGTGCGCGACCTGCGGGACCGCCAGGCGATCTCCGATCTCCTGACCGAGTACGCGACCTGCGTCGACGACCACGACTGGAAGGGCCTCGCCGAGCGCGTCTTCACCGAAGACGTCGCCTGCCACTACGACGGGTTCGGCAGCTTCGAGGGACGCGACGCCGTGCTCGCCTTCCTGGAAGAATCGATGACGCCGATCGCGGCCAGCCAGCATCTGCTCTCGAACCTGCGCGTCGACCTGGCGGGCGACTCGGCGCGCACGCGGGTGAGCCTGTGGGCGCGGCTCGTCGCGCCGCAGCCCGAGGGCGAGCTGCGCATCACTGAGGGCGCCGTGTATCGCCACTCCCTGGTGCGCGGGTCGGCGGGCTGGCGGATCCGGCGACTCGAGCTCACCAGCGTCTGGCGCACCGAGGAGACCGTCGCCGAGCGCTCCCTGCCCGCGCGCGGCTGAATCGGCGCGCGGTCGCTACTCCAGGACGGAGGGATCGCGGCGCAGCTCCCGGCGCGCCAGTGCCTCGAAGCTGCCGGGCCAGCCGTTCTCGTCCATCATCCGGCCGCCGACCGTCGCCACCTCGTCGCGCATCGGGGTGCCACCGCCCAGCGCCTCCACGTACCAGGCGATGCGGCAGCGCCGCTCCACGGCGATCGAGCGCAGGTAGGCCTGGCGGACGTCGCGCGCGACGACGAGCACGCCGTGGTTCGCCAGCAGCACCGCTTGCGCGTCGCCGAGGGCGCGAACGGCGGCCTGGGACTGGGAGGTCTCGCGCACGCCCCCGCCGTACTCGTCGAGCAGTGCGAGCGGCCCGCCCAGCATCGTGGAGGTCTGGTCGTAGATCGGCGGCACCTGGTGACGCGCAGCCCACACCGTCGCGAAGCGCGGGTGGTTGTGGACCGCGACCCCGATGTCGCTGCGGGCGCGGTGGAGCTCGACGTGCAGCTCGATCGCGACCGTCACCGTCCACTTCCCCTCGAGCACCTTGCCGTTCTCGAGGTCCACGCGCATCAGGTCCGAAGCGCGAAGCTCGTCCCAGGTGAGGCCGTAGGGCGTGACCAGGAAGGTCCCGTCGGGCTGCTTCGCGCTGATGTGGCCGGCGAGATTCTCGTCGTAGCCCTCGCGGAACAGGATCCGGGCCAGCAGGGCCAGCTCGGCGCGTGCGTCGAGCCCGGGCAGGCCGGGCGCCATCGGACGCCCCGCCTCGTTGTGCCAGGCAGCGGAGTCGGGGCTCTCGAGGGGCTCTCCCCGCCGATCGATCGAACGCGACATCCGGTCACCTCCCGCTCCCGTCCCCGCCGTGCCCGGGGCCCGAGGCGTCGACGCACTAGAGTCCGTAGAGCACCTGCGCGTTGCCTCCCGCGTAGAGCTCGATCTCTCTCGGCGAGAGCCCCTTGGCCTCGAAGATCCCGTCCACCACGCCCGGGAAGCGGCCGTCGGGATGGGGGTAGTCGGTCGCCCAGACGACGCGGTCCGCACCCAGGAAGTCGATCACCGAGCGGAAGCAGGGGTCGTCGGGCTCGACGTGGATCCAGCCCTGACGGCGGAAGTAGTCGCTCGGCCGCATCGTCAGGTGACCGGTCTCGTTGCTCGCGTGGCGGAGCCAGTGGGCGTGCTCGTCGAGCCGGTCGAGCCAGTAGGGGAGCCAGCCCCCGCCGGCCTCGAGCAGCGCGACGCGCAGGGTGGGGTGCCGCTCCATCACGCCGCCTGCGGTCATGCTGAAGGCGGCGCCCATCTGCTCCATGGTGTGGCACATCGCGTGGCGGGCGAGGCGCGACCGGTGGCGCTCCCCGTACTGGGGCATGCAGGCGCCGGCGCCCTCGTGGATGGCGAGCGGGACGTCCAGTCGAGCGATCTCCGCGTAGAAGACGTCGTAGGCCGGGTCCTCCAGGTTGCGGCCTGCATAGGGATTGGGTCGCACCGTGCACCCGCGCAGCCCGAGCTCCTCCACCCCGTAACGGGCCTCCTCGGCGGCCAGCAGCGGATCGTGGAGGGCGGTCACCGCCACGCCGATCAGGCGGTCGGGCGCCGCGTCGCAGAAGTCGCGCAGCCATCGGTTGTAGGCGCGGCAGATCGCCGCCGAGAGTCGGCCGTCCATGTGCTCGACCGAGGCGGCGTACAGGCCCTTGCTCGGGTAGAGCACCATCCGGTCGAGACCCTCCGCGTCCATCATCTCGAGGTAGGTCTCGGCGGTGAAGCCCTTCAGGGCCTGCGCTCCGAAGTTCTGCTGCCAGTCGTAGCCCGCGCCCTTGTTGAACTCCTCGATGTCGTAGTCCGAATCGGGCTCGGACAGCCCGAGACGCGACATCTTGCAGCCCTCCACCGTGATGAACTGGGGCTCCGTGATCGGACGACGGTCGTGGAACTCCCCGTCGATGTAGCGGTCCCAGAGGTCGAGGGGCTCCACCACGTGCCCGTCGGCGTCGACGATCGGGTGTCCGTTGCGCATCGGATTCCTCCCGGCGGCTCCTGACCCTTCTATCAGCATGCGCCGGCCCTGCCAACCCTCTCGCGGCCGGCGCCCGGGCGCCGCGCCAGCTAGGAGGAGGCCTGCGGACCGGACTCGTCGTAGCAGCGATCGATGCGCGCGAAGCGGCGCCGGACCGCCTCGCGGCTCTCGGCGTGGGGCAGGACGTAGAGGCGGTCGGCGCGGATGGCGTCGACGACCTGCTGCGCGACGTCGTCCACCTCGAGCACGCGACCCGCCATGTCGGGGTTGTCCTCCCCCAGGTCGGCGACGCGCGGCGAGGCCTCGGGTCCCCCGAGACTGGCCGGCCGGTTGCGCTCCGAGCTCCCGATCCGGGTGCCGACGCGCATCGGACACAACACCGACACCCCGATGCCCTGGGGCCTCAGCTCGCGCTGGAGCACCTCGGCCAGCGCCACCACGCCGTACTTCGACACGCAGTAGGGGCCGAGCCCGAGGTTGGGGACCAGGCCCGCGAAGGAGGCGGTGAACAGGACGTGGCCGCCCTCGCCCTGCTCGATCAGCCGCGGCAGAAACACCTCGACGCCGTGGATCGCCCCCCACAGATTCACGCGCAGGGTCCACTCCCAATCGCTGTGCTTCATCTCCGCGATCGGTCCGCCCACCGCCACGCCGGCGTTGTTGAACACGATGTGCACCGCCCCCATGCGAGCGAAGGCCGCCTCCGCCAGCGCGCGCACCGCGTCGAGATCGCCGACGTCGCAGGGCACGCCCAGCGGGTCGGCGCCGCCGGCGGCGAGCTCGGCGACGGCCCGCTCCAGGGTGTCCGGCTCGATGTCCGCCAGCACCAGGCGGACCCCTTGGCGGGCGAGCGCATGTGCCGTGGCCAGCCCGATGCCGCTGGCGCCGCCCGTGATCACCGCGACCCGTCGGGTCAGGTCCCTCATCCGCCCCATCCTACTCCGGGCGCGCCCTCCAGCGGGCTCGAACCGCGAAACGGGCTAGAAGCGAATTGCAATTCCAGCGCGCCTGGGTCTATTCTATCTGAGCATCTTATCAGCAAGTCGCTCCGGGCGTCGCCGCCCGAAGAAGGCACCAAGTGGAGGATACGCATGGCGGACTGTCCCCTCGGCATTCCCAATGGCTGGTTCATGGTGCTCTTCTCGGAGGATCTGGCGCCCGGCGAGCTCAAGCCGATCCAGCTCCTCCAGGAGGAGCTGGTCGCGTTCCGGGGGGAGAGCGGAAGCGTCCACGTGCTCGAGGCCTACTGCGCGCACCTGGGAGCGCACCTCGCCCACGGCGGCTGCGTGCAGGGCGATACCGTGCGATGCCCGTTCCACGGCTGGCGCTACGACGGGGACGGTCGCTGCGTCGAGATCCCCTACAGCAAGAAGATCCCGAAGCTGGCGCAGATGCGGAGCTGGCCGGTCGACGAGGTGAACGGGCAGATCTGGGTGTGGCGGCACGCCGAGGGCAAGCCGCCCAGCTACCGCATCCCGAAGATTCCCGAGTTCGGCGCGCCGGACTGGACCTCCCGCTGGACCCGGTACTCCTGGGAGCTGAAGACGCACCCCCAGGAGATCATGGAGAACGCGATCGACTGGCCCCACTTCGAGCAGGTGCACTCGATGGACGTCCCGTCCCACAAGGAGCACAGCTTCGACGGGCCGATGTTCAAGTGGGTGATCGACGCGGGCTACGAGAACGTCGTCGACGGGCCGAGCCGTCGTCTGTTCCTGGTCGCCGAGAACTGGGGTCTGGGTCTGTGCAAGATCCACTACAACGGCGCCTTCGAGACGCTCAGCGTCGGCACCATGACGCCAATCGATCGCGACACCCTGTGGTTCTCGAACGCGGTGATCGGCCGCAAGGGCGAGCGCAGCGACGAAGAGGCGATGGCCGATCTCAAGGCGCAGATGGACGAGCAGCAGAACATCACCAACCAGGACTTCCGGATCTGGGAGAACAAGAGGTACCGGCCGAACCCGGTGCTCTGCGATGGCGACGGGCCGATCCCCGAGTTCCGCCGCTGGGCGCGCCAGTTCTACAGCGAGGAGGCTGGCGCCGACACCGAGTCTGCCGCCTAGCGCGCACCGGGTGCGCTTCTCGATCTTCTGCATCTTCGACCACTTCGCCGACGCCGTGCCGGTGCCACGCTACCTGGAGGACTTCGCGCGCCTCGCGGAGCGGGCCGAGGAGCTGGGCTTCGACGGCGTCTGGGTGTCGGAGCACCACTTCACGCCCTACGGCGGGATCGAGCCGCGTCCCCAGCTGATGCTGGCGCACCTGGCCGCGCGCACGCGGCGCATCCGCCTCGGCACGGCGGTCAGCCTGGTGCCCTTCGACAACCCGATCCGGCTCGCCGAGGACTTCGCCTTCCTGGACGTGATCTCCGGCGGGCGCCTCGACTGGGGCGTGGGTCGCGGCCTGTTCGCCTTCGAGTACGACGGGATGGGGATCTCCCAGGACGAGGGTCGGGAGCGTCTCGAGGAGGGCGTCGACGTGGTGCTGCGCGCCTGGCAGGACGAGCGCCTCGACTACGCGGGTCGCTTCACCAACGCCGACGGGCTGCGCGTGCTGCCGCGTCCCCTCCAAAAGCCCCATCCCCCCGTCTACGCGGCCGCGGTGAGCCCCGAGAGCGTGACCTGGGTGGCGCGTCGCGGGCTCCACAACCTCCAGGTGCCCTACGTGGCCCCGCTGGAGGTGACCGACGAGCGGCTTGCCTCCTGGCGCGCGCAGCTCGAGGCCTTCGGACAGGGGGAGCCGCCGCCCCGGCTGGTGGTGATGATGCACACCTACGTGGGCGAGACCGCGCTCGGCGCCCGCCGCGAGACGGAGGGGCCGCTGGCCCGCTACCTGCGCCTGGTGGCGGACCACTTCCCGACCCAGGTCCGCTCGAAGCAGTACGAGACCTACGCCCAGATGGCTCCCGCGGTGAAGAGCATGACACCCGACCAGCTCTTCGACGGCGGGCGCGTCGTGATCGGCGACGCCGATCGGGTGACCCGTCGGATCGAGGAGCTGCGCGCCCGCTTCGGACTCGACGAGTACATGCTCTTCGTCAACTGGGGAGGCCTCGAGCACGCGCTGACCGAGGCGTCGCTCGAGCGTTTCGCCACGCGGGTGATGCCGGAGTTCCGCTAGCTCTCCCGGCCGGGAGAGTCGGTCGACGCGCAGCGAGGCGAAGTCGAGCGAAGGTGGGCCCGCCCGGCTAGGAGGCCGACGCCGGCGCTGCGGTGTCGCCGACGGCGACGCGGCGGGCCCCGGCCAGCAGCGCGAGCTCCGCCTCCAGGCGATCCGCGAGCAGCCGGCGCAGCGGCTCGCGCAGCGACGCGGCGGCGGGGTCGCCCTCGCGCGCGGCCCATTCCTGTACGCCGGCCAGGGCCTCCAGCAGGTCGCTGCGCGCGGCGACCAGGCGCGCGTTGTCGCTCGCGCCGGGAGCCGGCGTCGCCAGCGCGTCGCGAGCCCGCAGCAGCTCCGGCGCGGTGCCGCCCCGCGCCGTCGCCTCGGCGAGCAGCGCGCGCGTGGCGGCCACCTCCTCGGCGAGGTCGGCGCAGCGCCACTCCACCCGCACCGCGAGGTGGGCGAGCAGGCCCACCGCGGCCTCGACCTGGATGCGGACCCAGGGGTCGGACACCTCGGGCAGCACGCGCTCGCGCAGGGTGCTGCACAGCCCGTCGAAGATGCGGTCGAGCGAATTCTGCATCAGACGCTCCTGGGAAGGATGTCGAGCTCGGCGGCGATCTCGCGCAGCAGGTAGAGCGCGCGATAGCCGAGCGCGGCGAGGCGGATGTCGGAGGCGCGTCGTTCCTCGAAGGCGCGGCCGCCGCGCAGGAAGATCGCCGCCGCCTTGAGCTGGCCGAGCACGGTCCAGAAGCGCAGCGTCTCCCGGTCCGGCCGCAGACCCGTCGCGTCGCGATAGCGGTCGAGCAGCTCCTCCAGGGGCAGCATGGCCGACGCCCGCGGTGAGCGCCCGCGAAACGCCGGCAGCGCGCACCAGGCCACGTCCTCGGCGGGATCGCCGGCGTGGCCGAGCTCCCAGTCGAAGATGCCGACGATGCGGCCGTCGCGGATCATGAAGTTTCCCAGGCGGTAGTCGCCGTGGCACAGGGCCAGGCGTCCCGAGCCCGCGAGATTCGCCCGCAGCCAGGCGATCGCGGCGCGCAGGATCGGCACCTCGACGAGCCGGGCGCGCGCGTAGTAGTCCTCCCATCGCTCGAGGGCCGCCAGCGGCGCGTCCCCGGGCGCGCACCCGCCTCCCTCGAGATCGAGGCCCGCCGCGCGCCAGTCGATGCCGTGGATCCGCGCGAGGACGTCGACGAACTGGCGACCCACGGCGTCGCGCTCGGCGTCGTCGCGGAACGGCCGCCGCTCGTTGGGCACCGGGACGCGACCCTCCAGACGCTCCATGGCGTAGAAGGGCATGCCCAGGATCGAGCGGTCGAGCTCCAGCGCCAGCAGACGCGGCATCGGGATCCCGTCGTGCTTCGACACGGCCGCGTGCAGGTCGTATTGCCCGACGATGTCGTAGGGGGCCACCAGTCCGTCCTCGGGCTCGCGTCGGATCGCGAAGCCCCGCGCTCGCTCCTCTCCGCTCTCGGGATCCGGGTAGCGCACGCCGACGGTGTAGGTCTCCCAGGAGAATCCCTCGGCGTGACGGCGCACGTCCTCCACCCGTGCGGTGCGCGCGCCGAGCTGCGTCGCGAACCACGGACCCAGCGCGGCCGCCACTCGCGAGTGGGGGAGCGAGGCCGGCTCAGAGGCCATAGCGCGAGTAGGGCCCATAGAGGACGTGCTCGAAGTTCGCCATGCCGCGGCTGCCGCGGTCGTCCACGATCCGACACGGGAACTCGACCGGCCCCACCCGGCGTTCGGCGGCCACGTGGGGCGGCCCACCGAGCACGGCGGGGTCGGACACGTCGAAGCGGTCGCCCTCCACCAGCTCCGGTCCGCGGTAGACACCGGCGCCGCGGCCGTCGCAGAAGCCGCGTGAGTAGCCGAATCCCTGCCCGTAGGCGGCGGCGCCCGGGGTCATCGCCACGCTGTAGCCGTGCTCCCGGCCCTCGGCATCGGTCAGCGCGAGGCGACCGCCCGCCAGCACGCGCGTGCCCGGGTGGTAGACCAGGTCGTGCTTCAGGCCGACCAGCGGATGCGAGCGCCCGTCCGGGTAGTCGAGGCGCCCCTCGAAGTCGAGCGGGTTCCCCTCGCCGTCCTCGTGGGTGCAGACGAAACCGCAATGTGTCTCCACCTCGAAGGGCAGCCAGATTCGGAAGGCGCGCCGGCTCTCCTCCCCCGGAAGCAGCTCGACGCCGCCGATCGGCGTCGTCGGCCCCATGCTGGTGCGGATTCCCCAGGAGTGGTCGCGGACCGCGTGCCAGCGCTGCACCGCCAGCTCGCGGCCGTCGCGGCGGGCGGAACCCGAGGCCCGGGCGAGCTGGGTGACGCGCAGCACGTCGTTGATCAGCTTGCCGTAGCGGTGGTGGCGGTCGCGCGCCTCGCAGATCGGGGGCGCGGAGGACTCCAGCTCGACGTCGAACTCGAAGCCCTGCTCGTTGGGAGCGAGCACGAGGCGGTGGCGCCGCATCGGAGCGAGGATCTCGAGGCGCAGCGGACCGACGGCCAGCTCGTCGTAGCGGGGGCGCAGCGCGCGCGAGAAGCGCAGGTTGCGCTGCTCGCCGCCGTGGACCAGCCCGGCGAATCCGTCCAGGGCGTTGTTGTTGGGGTGCCAGCGCAGGCCGCAGGCGAAGTAGGACGCCCCGTCGAAGAAGGCGAAGTAGTAGCCGTCGTTGAAGTGGGAGTCGGAGGTGGCGGGCCTGTCGAAGGGCTCCGCGGTCTGGTGGAAGGGATAGTCGTCGCAGTCACTGAGGCGCACTGGGAAGGTCTCCTCTCGGTTCATTGGTCCTGGTAGCGGGGCGTCCGCTTCTCGCGCCGCGCCACCACCTGCTCGCCGAAATCGCGAGTGAACATGCTCAGCACCTGGGTGCGCGCCTCCAGCTCGATCGCCGATTGCAGACAGGGTGCGTCCAGGTTGGTCCACAACACCTGCTTGGTCATCCGCGATCCGAAGGGTGCGTGGGCAGCGATGCGCTCGGCGATCTTGAGGGCCGCGGGGACCGCTTCCCCGTCCTCCACGATCCGGCTGACCAGACCGATCCGCTCCGCCTCCTCGGCGTCGATGTGCCGTCCCGTGAGGATCAGCTCGGCGGCGCGCGACATCCCGATCAGCCGGGGCAGCAGGTAGCTCAGGCCGAGCTCGCAGCCCGACAGTCCCAGCTCGATGAAGGCGTCGAGGAAGAGCGCCGAGCGCGCGGCCACGCGCACGTCGGCCCCGAGCGCGAGCGCCAGCCCACCCCCGGCCGCCGGACCGTTGATCGCCGCCACCACCGGCTGGGGCAGCGCGTGCAGTCGCGGTACCAGCGCGGAGAAGGGCTTCTGGATCGACATGCCCTTCTGCACGCCGCCCGCTCCGGAGAGGTCGAGCAGCGACGCGGAGTCGACGAGATCGAGGCCCGCGCAGAAGGCGCGTCCGGCCCCGGTCAGCACGACGGCGCGACAATCCGCGTCGGACTCGATGCGATCCAGCGCCGCGCGGAAGTCCTCCAGCAGCTCCAGCGTCAGTGCGTTCAGGCGCTTCGGCCGATCGAGGGTGATCAGGGCCACGTGCGGAAGGGGGAACTCCAGACGGACGGTCGACATGAGGCCTCCACGAGCGCAGCGCGAGGCCGCGTGATTCTGATAGGATACTCAGGAACCGCGACGCGATGAAGGGAAAAGACGCGATGGGGCGAACGCGGGCGCGGTGCGAATGGCGGAGCCTCGCGCTGGGGGTGTCGCTGTGGGCCGCCACCGCGGGCGCGGCCGACGCCCCACGCGTCGTGGGACCCGTCGCGGGAGGCGCACACGGCGCTGCCTTCTCCGCCACCGCGATCGATCTCGCGGCGGCGGGCTACGTCGAGCAGGAGTTCTTCGTCGAGGGAAGCGCCCGCAGCTACGCTCCCGCGGCCGAGCTCGCTCCCGACGGTCGCTGGCAGGTCGAGCCCGCCGGGTCGGCGCCCTACCGGACGCGGATCCTGGTGCGACGGCCCGCGCGAGCCGATCGCTTCTCCGGAACCGTCGTCGTCGAGTGGCTGAACGTCTCGGGAGGCGGCGACAACCCCGCCGACTGGGCGTTCCTGCACCCGCTGCTGCTGGCGCGGGGCCATGCCTGGGTGGGTGTGTCGGCCCAGGAGGTGGGCATCGTCGGCTTCCCGAGCGACAACCCTCGCGCCGCCTTCGGCAATGCGGGCGCACTACGGGTCTGGGACCCCGAGCGCTACGGGTCGCTGCGGCATCCCGGCGACAGCTTCTCCTACGACATCTTCGCCCAGGCCGGTCGGGCTCTGCGCAGCCCCGGCGAGACGGACCCGCTGGGCGGCCTCGCGGCTCGGCGTCTGATCGCCGTCGGGATGTCGCAATCGGCTGCGCGGCTGACCACCTACATCGACGCAGTGGCGCCCCTCGCCGCCGTGTACGACGGCTTCCTCGTCCACGCGCGCGGCGGCTCCGGCGCACCGCTTTCCCAGCCGCCGCAGGCGGATGTCGCGGCGCCCAGTCCGACGGCCATCCGCACGGACCGCGCGACCCCGGTGCTCACCTTCGAGACCGAGACCGATGTGACCGTGCTCGGCTACTACGGGGCGCGCCAGCAGGACGGCGCCGCCTTCCGCCTCTGGGAGGTGGCCGGCACCGCACACACCGACGTGTATCAGCTCCGCATCGCGGGAGCGGACGCCGCGCGGTCGCTGGGAGGGAAGGTCGGCGGGCTGGCGTGCGACCTGCCGGGCAACGCGGGCCCGCAGCGCTACGTGCTCCGGGCGGCGCTCGATCACCTCGACCGCTGGGTCCGCGAGGGAACGCCCGCGCCACGAGCCGCGCGTCTGGGCGCCGTGCCCGGCAGCCCGCCCCGCATCCTGCGCGACGGCCGCGGTAACGCCTTGGGCGGGATCCGCACCCCGCAGCTCGACGTGCCCGTGGCGATGCTTTCCGGGGTCGGCAACGACGGCGGGCCGTTCTGCTCCCTGTTGGGCGTCACGCGCCCCTTCGACAGCGAGACGCTGGCGGAGCTGTACCCGTCGCGCGAAGCGTATCTCGCGGCCTTCGATCAGGCGCTCGCGGACGCCGTCGCAGCCGGCTTCGTCCTGGAGTCCGACGCGGCGGAGGTCCGCAGCGAAGCCGCGTCCGGAGCCTGGGAAGCCCCCTGAGACACCGCTTCGGCGTCCTCTCGCGGATCCATCCGGAAGAACACGATCCGGGGGCGCTCGGCCGCGGGCGTGTCGCCGAGCTGCTTCCAGAAGGGGGACTTGCGGCCGAAGGCGGCGAACACGGCGTCCCACTCCTCCGGATCCTCGACCAGGACCGCCTTCCGCTCGTAGAGACGGTCCCCGATCTTCAGGCGCACGCGCGGGTCGCGCACCACGTTGCGGTTCCAGTAGCGCGCGTCGGGGAACTCGCCGCCGTCGAGGTAGACCGACGGCACGTAGAGGGAGCCGTCGTGGGCGACGCAGACGGTGGTGACGGAGTGGGGGATTCCGTACCACGTACGGGTCTCGACGAAGATCTCTCCGATCTCGTCGGTGAACGACCAGTCGTCGACGGGCGCTGTCACGAGCTCGCCCGAGAGCCACAGTCCCGGTCGCCGATCCTGCGGCTCGCAGGCCGCGAACAGCAGGAGCAGGCCGATCAGCGCGCCGGTGGCGATGCCGTGCGTCCAGCGCATCCCACCCATCTCGGCCGTCCCACCGATGCCCTGCACGAGATCCACCCCCTCCACCCGCTCCGTCGCCCCCATCGCCACCTCCCTCCGGAGAAGTCGCCGCCGCGTCGTGGGCCTCGCTTCGCGCCACCCTATCACGGTTCCGCGCGCCGGACGCCGCTCGATCCGCGCAGAGGCCGGAAGAAGGCGCGCACGTCCTCGATCAGCAGCTCCGGCTCCTCGAGCGCGGCGAAGTGACCGCCCCGCGGCATCTCGGTCCAGCGCTCGACGCGATAGGCGCGCTCCACCCAGCGCCGCGGCGGACGGAACAGCTCGCGCGGGAACAGGGCGCAGCCCGTCGGCACCTCGATCCGCTCGCGGGGGCGGCCGAGGGCTCCGGCGTGCTGCGCCTCGCGGTACAGGCGCATCGACGTCGTGATCGAGCGCGTCACCCAGTACAGCGTCAGATGAGTCAGGAGCTCATCACGGGGGAAGCGGCGCTCGAGATCGCCGCCGCAGTCGCTCCACGCGCGCAGCCGCGGCGCGATCCAGGCCGCGAGCCCCGCCGGCGAATCCTCGAGCGCGACGCCGAGCGCATCGGGCTCCTGGCCCTGCACCGTCACGTGGACCGGACCGCTGGCGAGGAAGCGCCGCGTGGCTTCGTAGGCCTCGCGCTCGGGCGCGGTCAGCGCGGCCGGATCATCGTCGCGCGGGCGCGGCACGATCAACAGGTTGAGGTGGATGCCGCAGCAGGCTTCGGGCGCGAGCAGCGCCATCCAGCTCGCGACCGCCGATCCCCAGTCACCGCCCTGGACGCCATAGCGCGCGTAGCCCAGCCGCCGCATCAGGCCGGCGAAGAGCGCGGCGATGCTCCGGGCGTCGACGCCGGGCGCGCGCGGCGGATCGGAGAAGGCGTATCCGGGCATCGACGGACAGACCACGTGGAAGGCGTCCTCGGGCCGACCGCCGTGGGCGCGCGGGTCGGCGAGAGGCTCGACCACCTTGTGGAACTCGAAGAAGGAGCCGGGCCAGCCGTGGGCCAGGAGCAGCGGGAGGGCGCCGGGCTCGGGCGAGCGGCGGTGCACGAAGTGGA
>Ga0315553_10000752_pt1 | contig 27948 bp, 22 predicted proteins | sample SalMarSW160140MG_FD_203099 | JGI IMG/M metagenome (GOLD analysis project Ga0315553, IMG submission 203099) | Salt marsh sediment microbial communities from the Plum Island Ecosystem LTER, Massachusetts, United States - Salt Marsh Sediment SW1601-40 ... | reverse complement strand
TAATTACTGGTATGAGAAACCGGTAGAAGAACTCTTCCTTCATACCGACCGCAACAGGTATATTTCCGGTGAGGAGATCTTTTTCAAGGCTTATGTAAAAGAGCTGTCGACAGGGTATCCGTCGGAGTTGAGTAAGACTTTCTATGTATTACTTGTTGATTCTGCAAATACTATCGTTGATACGGCCAGGTTTGCTTTGAGCGGAGGTTTTGGTGCAGGGAGCATGGAACTGCCTCAAAATATGAAACAGGGAGTATACAGGCTTGTGGCATATCCGTCTTATCTCCAGAACTTCAACCCGGATGATTGCTTTGTTCAAAGCATAGAAATTGAAGATAAGATCAGTTTTGCTGCAGAACTCAATAAAAGAGCTAGTGTGAAGAAAACAAATCTGATAACAGAAGAAATTGATGTTCAGTTTCTGCCTGAAGGAGGGCAGCTTGTGGCGGGTTTAAGAAATAACATGGGCATATGTGCTGTTTCGGAGTCAGGTAAACCACAGAAATTGAAGCTTGCATTAATGGATGAGGCAGATAATAATATTGATACTGTTGAGACAAATGAACTGGGTTTGGCAAAACTCACGTTTATTCCGGAAACAAACATGAGCTATACCGCCAGGATTCTTGAACCGCTTAATCGCAAGGGCAACTCTTTTGATCTTCCCAAATCCCTGCCCCAGGGTATTGCTCTAAGTATAACCGGTAATTATCAGGATAAATTAACTATCCGGATCAGTTCTACAGACAGGGAAAAAGAAAACCTTCACCTTGTATTGATCAAGGGTAAAATGGTTATAGGTTCGGCAGAAGCAGTCTTTACCGGCTCAACCGAAGTAAACCTGGAGTTTAATGAAATTTCCAGCGGTGCAGCTAACCTGATTGTGTTCAGAGGTAAGATACCTGTAGCTGAAAGACTGGTTTTTCTTGATACAGGAAGTAGATTAAAAATTGAGGCTTCACCTGAATACGGTGCATATCCGGCAAGGGGAAGTATGGAGATAAAAATAAAGGTCACCGACCAGCATAACAAACCTGTAAGTACAAACCTGTCATTATCAGTGATAGATAGTATCAATTGCATATCAGACAAACTCGTGCTGAAAAATATTCAATATACTTTCTGGTTGAAGTCATCATTGAAAAAGGCAATACCTGTTAATATTCCTTTGTATATAATTGATAATTTAGGTGCAGATAATGAGAACTTTAAGACAAATATTGATCTTTTATTGTTAACCTACGGATGGCGCAGGTTCTCAATGGAGGAGATAATGAAAAGGAATGTGGCGGGGTTAGCCAGAGAGGGAAGAAGCTATGATATAATATCAGGGAAGATAGAACCTCTTGCCAGGAGAAGAAGAAAAGCATCAGGCAGGGAGATACTGGTACTGGATCCTTCCAGATACTATTTTGAATCGATCTATACCGACAGGGAAGGCAGGTTTACATATAAGCCAAACAGGTTATCCTACAACAAACAACTGGTATGGGATTTCCAGGATAAAAGGGACAGGCAGAGATGGAGTATGACTTTTCAGGAGAGTGAAAATAAGTTATTCACACAACAGGCTCTTTCCGTAAATGGTTATGATAAGAAATTATTGGTATTGACACCTGAAACGGCTTTCACTAAACCTGATTCAAGCATATTTGCCGACCTGATAAATATCCCGGAAGTGACTGTTACACATAAGCGGGAACTACGAAGGGCAAAGGATTTTACATTTGCAGAGACACTCGAGAATATTGGAAATGTTTCCACCGCTTCTCCCGAGGGTTTTAATGTAAACCTGGATATTAAACAATTGATTTATAATGTCAAAATGCCCAGACGGGAGGTTGTTGATGTATTATCTGGTGAATACATACATTATTTTTATTACAGAAGCCAGTTAGTAAATTTCTTGGAAGGATTCAAGGAATACCCGGCAGTATTTGTAATTGATGATATACCTATCTCTGTTAATTATTATGATGTAAACCACATTACTCCTGAAATGGTGAAGTCAATCAGTATAATATCCGGTCCGCAGGCGCATTTATTCTTTGGTTCAAAGGCTTTGGGCGGGGCGATTATGATATACCTTAAAGACGACCTTGAGGATTACCTGAATAAAGCAGAAGAAGAAATCACCTCAGTTATAACTGATCCGCTGTGTGATACATACAGGGAGTTCTATAAACCCAATTATGAGATTGATACCCTTGATATGTCAAGGGCTGATTACCGTTTATCTGTTCACTGGGACCCCGCAATCACAATCGATGAAAACGGAGAAGCTACCGTTACATACTTCAACGCGGGTTATAATTCATATTCCGTGGGCATAATAAACGGCATGAGCTATAAGGGAGAACCGGTTTACCACAGGTTCAGGTACAGGGTGGTGAAGGAGGATTTTTGAATGTAGAATATCGAACCGAGCAGTGCGAGAGTGCCAGAGGCGCGCGAGTGCTGCGAGCTCGACGAAGGCAGAATGCCTGAGTCAATATCGAACCGAGCCTCGAGTATTCGAGGCAAGCTCACCGAAGGTCGCAGACCTGAGGTAATGATGATGTGAATGTTTAACTGTTGAACTGTTAAAACGTTTAATCGGGATCTATAACAATCCCAGTTCAACAATTACACAGTTCACTGTAATTTATTATGTATTTTATCTGTGATATTTAAATATCTGAAAAGCCTTAATTAACCAACCGTATAATATAATGAGAAACCTTATTTTTTTAATTATTATCCTGTCGTTGTTCTCATGTAATAATATTGAGAACAGGGTTGTAACTACCGTGAATGTTGACGGAAGAAAAATTCCTGTTATTCATTTTGATAACCTGCCTGATGAGGTATATGAAATGGGAATCTCTGATCTCATTGACGATTACAAAGTAATACCCCTGGAAACAAAGGAGGAATGTCTTGTTGGTAATACCAGGGTCTTCCTTTTTAACGAAAATATTATTGTCGGAACACAAATAGATTTTCCCGGACCGGTTACCTGTTATATGTTTGATAAGACAAGTAAATTCATAAAAGAGGTGGGAGGAAGAGGAGCCGGACCTGGTGAACATACCGGTTATTTGCTGTCGGCAATGTTTCCACTTATTGCTAATGAAATGTTTGTGCTTAATTTCGGGGGTGAGAACCAGTTGTTTAACAGCAATGCAGAATTTGTGTGCAATATTAAGCAACCTTTTGATCTTATGGGTAATGCAATTAGTTATTCCGGTGATATTTGGTATAGCCCGGGATCTTTAACAGGTCATCCAAATTATCCCCGAGACTCCGTTTTTCTTGTTATTCATGACAGGAATGGGAAAATAATTGAAAGAATAAACAGGGTTGAATATCCTCCTTCTCCTGAGAAAGGATTCACACCTGCCATAGGAGGACGTTCACTCTATATTAATGATGACAGATGGATAATATATTCAGCTGGGAATGATACCGTATATTCAATATCAGGTAAGTCAATTGTACCTGAATACATATTTGACCGGGGGGTACGGGGACATGATTATAACAAAATTGTTGAACCGGAGTCAGTAATAGGGGAATACAACTTTTCAGTCGTAGCAGAAACTGATGATTACTGGATAATTAATTGTTCCGAAATAATAGAGGCTGATATTAATGAATACCGACCGGGTAGATGGGGTGGAAGTTATAATATGCATTATGAACTGGCAATAATTCATAAAGAGAAAAACAACTCAGTTAGGATTGAAGCCTTTGATGATATATATGAACTTGTGGATAAGAGAAACTTCAACAGTCAATTTTACTTCAATCCGGGTAATACTCTAGTATTCGCTCTTCAAGCACCGGATATTAAAAGTAAGATAGCAGAAAAACTGGAATCGACTGATATCGAACCTGAAAAGAAAAAACGTCTTGAAGAGCTTGACAGCCAGCTCACTGAAAACAGCAATCCTGTGGTATTTATTTTCAACCTTAAGGATGAATTTGATCTCTAGAAAAAGATATTATAGAATGAAAAGGATCATTTTCCTGGTTATACTTTCTCTCCTTGTATCCTGTTCCGATTCAGTAAATAAGCCCCACGGTCCTCCTTATATTATTGACCTGACCAGGAACATGCCGGAGAGTAATAATAAACTTTCAGACTTTGTGGAAAGTATTGATTACATAAAACCTGATACCAGCAGTGGCGGCTTTCTTAGCTGGATCTACGGGATAAATATTACAAATGAGAAGATTTTGGTAAGAAACCTGAATACAATAAACATCTATAACTGGGAAGGTAATTTCTTAACAGGGATAAACAAGATTGGAAGGGGTCCTGGTGAATACTCACACATTCTTGATTTTGATATTAATGCCGGGACGGATTCAGTTATTATTCTCTCAGGGAGAACACTTCATTATTATTCAATCAGTGACGGTTCTTTTTTGAAAGAGCTTAAACTGAACTACCCGGCCTGGACTTTTAAGGTCCTGGATGACGAACATTTTTATCTAGGGACACCTCCTATAAGCGGAGAACCTGTACCAACTCATATAATACTAAACAGAGCAGGGGAAATGGTGAAATACTCCATAAATAAATTCATTTTTAAGTCTGATTTTAATATTGGCATCAATAATGAAGTTTCCAGCTATCGTACTATGAATGGTATTTTCTATTCGGAATTCCTTGATGATACTTTGTACTCGGTATCTCCGGAAACAGGTTTCTCTCCGTATGTTATTTTCAATAAGGGTAATATAGGCTTAACTATCGAAAAAAGAAATTCGCCATCATTAGAAAAAGTGTTTCAGGAATGCATGATAACAAGCGGTTTTTTTGAAACGAATACATTCCTGTTTGTGGGATTAACATATAAAAACACAACCGGTATAGTCTCATTAAATAAAAAAACCGGGGAGTATTATTATAATGAGAATGGGATAATAAATGATTTAGATGGAGGACTTCCTTTGAAATATGCATTATTATCGAACGATAGTATTTTGATAAGTACAGTTTTGCCAACGGAAATAATGTCTCATAAGGTTGATGATAAGTTCAAAAATCAAAACAATGAATTTATGAAGCTTAAGTCATCAATTTCTGAAGAAGATAATCCGGTGCTGGTAATATTGAAATTGAAATAGATATATGGTTGTTATTCAATCCTTCCCGGATAACCGGATAGAATTGGGCTTTTTGGCTGTAATTATATGAACCCGAGCTCAGCACCGGAGTGAAGTTGAGCGGACTTAGCCCTGTTGAGATTGATGAATTGCGTGAAGATTATAACGCCGGAGGCGTTAAATAGTAATAGCCACAGTGGCAATCATTAAATGCTATTTTTCATTATTCTACCTGCCATCAGGTATCAAATCATAAAAATATCTACATTATTTATATTAATAATATAAATTTATGTATATTCATACTGTACAAAAGTTTATAATAGTAATATAAAAAATAATTATGATACTGAAAAGAGACCTGAAAATGGTTTTTTCAAAACAACAAGAGGACCTGCAGCGTGATCTGGGTGTTGAGAGGGACAAGTCGCTGAAGCTCATGTCAAAATTTGCCACCGTAATCTCCGGTGTACGAAGGTGTGGCAAATCCACCCTGGCAAGGCAATATCTCCGTGATACTTCTACGGTCTACTATATGCGGTTTGAGGATATTAACCTTACGGGTTTTGAACTGAGTGATTTCGGTAAATCCGAAGAGATCTTACATGAAATGCTGGGTGAGGGCGGGACTTATTTCTTTGATGAGATCCAGAATATAAAAGGATGGGAGAAATATATCAGACAACTTGTTGACAGGGGAGAAAAGGTCATTATTACAGGCAGTAACGCTGCCATGCTTAGCAGCGAGCTGGGTACCAGACTGACGGGGAGGCATCTCTCAGGTGAACTGTTCCCGTTCTCATATAAAGAGTTCCTGAAACTTCGCCGGGAAAAACATTCCCTTTTATTATTTGACGAATATCTCGGGGAGGGTGGATTTCCGGAGTTTTTAAAAGCAAATGATCCGGAGATCCTTCGAAATCTTTTCCAGGATATCTTTTACAGGGATATTATGCAACGGAACGAATTACGAAGTGAAACCGCCATCAAATCATTGCTTCAATATGCTATTTCCAATATTGGCAGGGAGACGTCATATAATAAGCTGAAAAATCTGATAGGTGTAGGGTCGGCAAATAGTGTCAGCCAGTTTATGCAGCATTTTGAGATGGCTTATGTGCTGTTTGAGGTAAGGAAGTTCGATTATTCGGTAAGAAAGCAGATGGTAAATGCCAAGAAAATATACTGTGTCGATAACGGGATCATTAACCAGAATGCTTTTACTTTCAGTGAAAACAGGGGCAGGATGCTGGAAAACCTGGTATTTCTTCAATTGAGAAAAGAAGGTAAGGAGATATTTTACCATAAAGAAAAACATGAATGCGATTTTGTTATAAGGCAGGGGACAAAAGTCAGGGAAGCCATACAGGTATGTTATGAACTCAATTCAGATAACCGTCTCCGCGAGGTGGAGGGGCTTATTGAAGCAATGAAAGCCTATGGACTAAAGGAGGGGCTCCTTCTTACATATGATGAAGAAGACACACTCAGGATTAATAATAATACCATCAGAGTCATCCCTGTATGGAAATGGCTTGAGTAAAAAGTTTTAATTTTACATTTAAAATCAACACCTTTCAGTTGAAAACACTGTTTAATCTGACTATCGCAAGAGACATAATTATTGTTTGTATAATCCTGTTCTCAGATCGAGGCACATTAAATGGCATGATGGAAAACTGTATGTAGGCGATTTATACAATGGGCGCATCTACAGGTTTACCGAAAATAAAGCTAAAAATGCAGGAAATTGCTGATACACTTACACATGGAAGATAATCCGATGCTGATGTTATTAAAATTGAAATAGACTGAAGCTTATTATTCGATCTCGACGCGCAGAGGAGGAGGAGGGGTATAATAACAATAGTCGAGCGGAGCTAAGACCCTGACGCTCCCTGCGGGAGGTAAGGGACTACTTCCCGGGCTATTAATATTAATCCACTCCGACTTCGCCCTGATGATTCAGGGCTTCGTCGGACGCAGTCTGTGGATTTTTGGTTATAATTATAAGGCTTCAATTATGTGATCCCTGACGGGGTCAGGGAATATCGAATGATGAATATCGATTAACGCATGAAGAAGTACGTGATTATCTCTAAGGCGTTATGAATTCATTGAAATTATCTTTGTTTATTACTTGAGACGTACTGTCAGGATATGCTTTTTTAAATGTCTTGGAAAAAGAAGGATTCTTAAGCGGATTCCATTTGAATTCAAAAGCGCTTATTTTACCACCGGTTTCTTCAATGAAATCTATTTCCTGCTGGTTTTTTGTTCGCCAGAAATAATAGTTTACCCATTTCCTGTTATAATGATTAAGCTTAATCCTTTCACATATCAGGAAGTTCTCCCACAAAACGCCGAGATCCTGTCTTAATTCGATCGGATTGAAATTAGATATGAGTGCATTTCTTATTCCGGTATCATAAAAATATATTTTTCTGCTTGTCCCTATTTCAGAGCGTAAATTCCTTCTGAGGGGATTGAGCCTGAAAATCACATATGCTTTTTCAAGAAGGTCAATATAAGTACTTACAGTGTTTTTATCAACCTGCAGCAGGCGGGCCAGTTCATTATATGATACTTCCGAACCCAGCTGAAGGGCCAGGGCTGTTAGAAGTTTTTCCAGTATTTCAGGTTTCCTGATATCCTTATATGCAAGAATGTCTTTGTAAAGATAGCTGCTGCTTAATTGCTTTAGCAGCTCCTTTTCATTCCCCGGGTTATTTATTATTTCCGGATACATACCGTATATAAGCCTTGTTCCCAATTGTCTCTGAACAGTCAGATAATCCCTGTCATTCAATAATTCTGCCCAGCTTATCGGATATAAGAAGTACTCTATTTTTCTCCCGGTAAGGGGTTCATTTATCTCTGCCTGTATATCGAGCGAAGAAGAACCGCTAACAAGAAGTTGTATGTGCTTGAACTGGTCGGTTATGATCTTCAGTGTTAGACCAATATTTTTCACCCTCTGAGCTTCATCTATGAAAACATATTTGTATTTACCTATTACCTGCCTTATACTTTCTGTATTTGCATCCTGAAGTTTTGTCCTGCTTAGAGGGTCATCACAGTCAATAAAAAGGTAATCTTCCGAGGCCAGTACTTTTTTCATTAATGTTGTTTTACCGGTTTGCCTTGGACCAAGTAAGATTATTGCCTTTCCAGGGGATGATGATTTTAATATTTGATCTTCAAGCTTTCTTTTTATCATAATATTGAGATTGTATTCACCAAATATATATAATATTAGTGAATACACACACATGTCTGAACATTTTCTTACGGATAAATATGGGAAATAGACTCAACAATGAGGATCTTAGACGTTAGCTTTTGAGTTTTTGAAGCTCATAACTGAATAGCGTTGAAATTCACCTGATGACTTAGTGACGAAGAGATAGATGAACAGCATGAATATAATAACGCCGGAGGCGTTAAATAGTAATAGCCACAGTCACACCTGTGGGTAAATATATTGCCCGCACACCCCGGCAGCCAAGCGGCGGCAGGGGTGGAGTAAATGTTTTTATCCCCGGGGTGTAACCCTGACGCTCCCTGCGGGAGGTCAGGGACTATTTTTCGGGCTATTATTATTAATCCACGGAGTGGATTCTTATTTTTAATAATCAAGCTATTTTTCGAGTATGCCTGCTTACATGCATGAATGTAAGCAAATATACTCTCCTGGGAATCCGATGCAGATTAATGCAGAAAAACACATTAGTAATGAGACACTTGTTAAATTAAAAGGAGGTGGTGGATGGTGTTGTGCTTTGTATGTTGATGGCGCATTTGAAGGTTGTTATCCTACAGCGGTATGGGGTGAATGTCCCCAAAATGACGGTTTTGGTATAGAATGGGTAAATGTTAGTTGTTATTCTTGCGGGTAGAAACCAATTTTTTTGTATAGCGCCAACTGTATTTGGTAACTGTTTTAAAAAAGTGCAATTTGCTATAAATTTAAATGCCGGGTTACTTTAAGTATTTTATTTGAAAATATTGTTATCTCTTCCATAATATAGACCATATTTAGAATGAAGCCTGTAGTTGATATTTTTGTTATTTACTTCATATCCGTTTTATTTCTAATTGCATCTTGTTCAAGAGGAGATCAGAATCCGGTAATTCCAACATTACCTGTATCGTTTGAAGAATATGATTTCTCATTGGATGATATAGCAAAGGATTTAGTTTTTCTTCCCTTGAAGTCTGATTTCGTATTACCACGCATAGATGAAATTCAGTGGGCAGATTCGGTTTTCTATATTAAATCACAGGGTACAAAAATCTTCACCTTCAATCATGAGGGCGGGTTTATGGACGTTTTATCAAAGAATGGAAGAGGTCCGGATGAGTATCTCGGGATAAACAGTTTTCATGTGGATGATAAAACAGGCAACATATATATCAATACGTCAGGTAAACAAAGGGTTATGGTATATGATAAAAGATTTAATCATATTCGTAATATTTTACTTCCGACCAAGGGAGCAAGTTCGGAAATGTATTGGTTAAATGACACAATCTATTTTTTTCCAAAAAGCGCTTCTGTAAAACAGGATTATGACTGGTTTGCAATGGATACATCTGGTATAATTCTGAATTATAAAACCAATTTTTCACAAGATGAGATAACCAGTTTTTCAACCAATAGTTCTTTAATAATATTTAAGGGAAGGGATGAACTTTTTCGGTATTATAATTTGGAGGATACAATATTCAGAATCAGTAACAAGGGATTTCAGCCCTTATATGTAGTTAAGCGTCAATTTGAAGATGGCTTAAGAATGGAAACGAAAGCAGAACTTACGAGAGAAATCAATTCGCTTGAAGATTTAAAAGCAATGTCACTCCCTGACAATATTAGGTCAATACATTCGATGGTTGATATCGGGTCATACTGGATAATAGCATATCGAAAAAGAGAAAATGGAAATTTGTCATATGAAACTACACTTTTAGATTTGTCTACCAATAAGTCATATCTTCTTCATTCAGAAAAAGGACTTCCCAATATTCCGAATGACTGGATAGGTTCGGGTGGGATATATTTTAAAAAAGTAATTAATATAAATGATAAGTGCTATCTGTTCTCTTATATTGATTCTTATGAGCTTATTTCTTTTGTTGAAAGCGATGCGTTTAGGAAGGGAGTGCCTGAGAGACCAAGATTAAAGCAACAGATGATAGACATTGCCGATACCTTGACTATTGACGACAACCCTGTATTGATATTGCTGGAATTAAAATAGGAACAGACTGGTTAAACAGGTTGAATTAAGTGAAGTGGTAACTTAGCTCGCCTCCCACCTTGGCTGATGCCCGCCCTATTACTCAGGCTCGACAAAGCGCTAGCTGAGTCAAACCTTCAAATCTTAAGTCTAATTTTCATACAAGCACAGAAAAGTAAATTGTCTAATATGTGCATTAGTAATGTGAAATAATGTATATATGAGTCCACTCCGAAAAGTCCAAAACTGAATATTCGACCCGCTCCGGGGTCGGGTTGAGGGGTTTGCAAATGACCTACAATTATGTGACCCCGAATTCTCGGGGTCAGAGTATCCTCGTTAATTTCCTTTTTCGGAGTGGTCTCATATATGTAGTATACAAAAGTATATAATTATAATATAGACTAGTGAAATGATGCTCAAGAAGGACCTGAAGAAAGTATTGCTAAAACAGCGCGAGGATCTGTAACGTGATCTTGGGATAGAGCGCGAGTGAGCCGGAGGCACGCGAGTGCTGCGAGGAGAGGGAGAGGAGAGGTTGATTGAAAAATGAAAATTGAAGAATTGTCCATGCCTAAATAGCATTGAGCCAGTATATAATAATCAACAAATCAGCTAATTAACCATAAACCCACAAATACACCAATATACTAATACAAATTAGCATTATTGCCGACTGAGGACTTCCCTAGCCCGAAGCATGAAAGGAGGTGAAGAAGGGCCAGCAAGGGTACAGAATTGCATTTTAATTGCAAAATTGTACTTATTGTAGTATATTTGGTTAATGATTAAGAGAGAATTAGAAAGCAAGCTGCTTGAAATGGCAGGAAAGTTCCCGGTGGTTTCTGTTACCGGTCCCAGACAGTCAGGGAAAACCACCTTGTTAAAGAAATCGTTCCCGGATTACACCTATACATCCCTTGAAGATCCTGATACTAGAATAATTGCAAGTGAAGATCCACGATCTTTCCTGGGCATATCAGATAGAATGGTCATTGATGAGATACAACGTGTGCCGGAGTTATTTTCGTATATACAGACACTTACTGATAAAACAGGTATAAGTGGTCAGTTCATTATATCCGGCTCGCAAAGTTTCCTGTTAAATAAGGATATAGCTCAATCCCTTGCAGGCAGGGTTGCTGTACTGCGCCTGTTGCCTTTTAGTTATTCTGAGCTATTAGAGGGAAGAATCAAATTTGGTTCATATGAAGAACTTATCTATAAGGGATTTTATCCAAGGATATATGATAAGGGAATAAGCCCGTTAGATTTTTTCCCGAGCTACATCCAAACATACATTGAAAGAGATCTTAGATTACTACAAAACATCAGGGATCTGAATCTGTTTGTCAGGTTTATGAAGTTATGTGCAGGGCGCACCGGGCAATTACTAAATATGAATTCTCTGGCTAATGATACCGGGGTAAGTGTAAACACTGTTAAATCATGGATATCTGTTCTGGAAGCCAGTTTTGTAATTTTTTTACTGCAGCCACATCACAAGAATTTCAATAAGCGCCTGGTTAAGATGCCAAAGCTCTATTTCTTTGATACCGGACTGGCTTGCTCATTGCTTGACATTGAGTCAGCATCGCAGCTGGAGACACACTATCTTACCGGAGGCTTATTTGAGAACTTTGTTATTTCAGAATTAATAAAGAACCGGTATCACAGGGGCTTACGTAATAACTGTTATTTCTGGAGAGACCATAGGGGAAATGAGGTAGACTGCCTGATTGAGAAAGCTCAGACCTTGATCCCTGTTGAGGTAAAATCAGCAAGGACTTATACAAAGAAGCTCCTTTCCAACCTGGATTATTGGGCCAAGATTTCCGGTGATAAAACAACAGAAGCATTTCTTATTTATGGTGGAGATAATGAAAGTCAGGTAGGTAAAAACAGGATTATTCCATGGACAAATATCGATAAATTTGTAAGACAGGCGAACAGTTAGATTTAAATTTGTCCATGCCTAAATAGCATTGAGCCAGTATATAATAATCAACAAATCAGCTAATTAACCACACACAAATACACCAATATACTAATATACTAATATACAAATTAACATTATTGCTGACTCAGGGTAGGCGAGCTCAGGGCTGGAGCCAACTCTTAAGCCCCTTAGCTAAGAGAATATACCAAGGCCCTGCTTCGCACATCATAGCCCACAGGGCGAAGGCAAGAGTAAGCGGTGAGAATCGCGAACCGCGCATCGAAGGGTGGTTGCTCTTAAGTGCCAGATTGTTAACATCTGAATTTACTGTCAGACTCCTATTTTATGGCCGGATTTATTCCCCCTTATTATTCAATGCAGATTAATGCGGAAAAATGCAGAAGATTGTAGTTTTATGTAGAAGAATGTCGAAAATTTCCGGACTCGTTATGATTATATTTCCGAAATTTGAATAAGTCTTATGATGGTGGCCACCATCCTTCTCCCAAAAATGAAAGGAGGTGATGTGACAAAGATAATTTTAAAAAGTAAAATGCAGAAATTTCTGCAGGACTTTGAAATGATAAACAAGGCAGTCAAAAATTAAGTATTAACTTAAAGCTTTAATTATGAATTTACTTGAAGAACTTAACAATTTAAATGATAAAGTAATAAATCGCGAGAGGCTCTCACATATAAAAGGTGGCAATGGATGGGTATGGTGTTGCGAAACCTATATTAGAGGTCAACAAAATGCTTCATTTTGTGACCCAACGGGAACAGGGGATTGCCCGCCGGATGATGAGGATTATACTTATACACTTGTTTTATGCACAGAATGTGATGAAGTATAATTATTTTTTATTTATTAGTCTTTGAGCTGGCAGATTATATATATAATCTGCCAGCATAAATCTATGTATACAAAATAGTTATGTATTTTTATGTTTGTTATGAATTCGGTTGATTGTATAAGAAAACTTTAATCAGTGGTTAGGATTACACAATATAGTGCTGTCTTTGTATTAATGTGTGGGATAATTGCCTGTGTAGATTCTTCAAAGATAAGTTTACATAAATTTCCCACAGATTTTCAGACTGTTTCTTTCTCATTATCAGATATTTTCTCAGAACTTGAAATAATACAACTGGATAATATAGAACCTATTACTAAACCCTTAGATATTATCTATAGTGACTCCACTTTTATTATCCCCACATGGACTGGAAAGATCTTTAGGTATTACCGTGACGGTACACTGATTGATGTAGTTGACATGAAAGGTTCAGGTCCGGGTGAATATTCTGGTATAGTCGATCTAATAATACATGATGATAGTATCTATATTAATGTTGGTGCAGCGGGTAAAAAGATATTGGTATTTGATTATGAGTATAATTTCCATCGCGCTATAAACTACCCATATGATATAACATTCGGGAAGCTAATAATGTATCATAATTCATTTTATATGTTTACAAGACCCTTGGGATACATGCCTGAAATCGACTGGGTATCATTTGATTTGTCAGGAAATGTTATAACTGTAAAACCATTCGATGAGTCTGTTAAGCCTCCTATATCATCCTGGATGAGTTCACTAATATTATTTGAGAATAGTGATACATTCTATGTGTACAGAGATATTGCGGATACAATTTTTGCTATAAACGAAGTTTCAAATTATCATCCTGCATTTCTTGTTAACAGGAATTTTAATTCAGGTGCACCTCTGTTGTCAAAAGAAGAACTGGCAAGCAGAGTCCAAAAACAGGCATATCGGAGAAGAATAAGTAATATTATAGGCCTTGGAAAATACTGGCTTGCTATGATTGATCATAACGATAGAGTACCTTTAGTTGAAACGATTTTGTTTGATACAGAGCAGGTGAAAACTTATTTATTATCTTCTGAACAACCAGAATTTGGTACACCGTTCAATTTAGGAATACCGTTTACATGGGTAGGGGCTGGTTTCTTATATTGGAATTTTAAGGTTAGCATTAATGGGGATGAATATATAGCTTGTTTTATAGATGCTTACAAGGTAATTGAGTTTGCCCGTGGTGAAGAATTTATTAATTCTGCTCCTGAACGGCCGGATTTAAAACAAAAATTTCAGGAAATTGCCAATACTTTAACTATTGATGATAATCCGGTATTAATTCTGTTAAAATTGAAATAACTTTTTTTGAAATATCCCTTTTACGGGCGATTGGATTCAATAGACTATGGCCTGTCAGACCCTAGTATGATATCTGCTGCCTATCTCCCTTAACTCTTTGAGTTTTGGTGGACAAATCTTCCAACTTTATTATGAGCCCAATATTTCAGCAATCTGTAGATGAAACAGTGAATACCTGCTTTGCCTGATTGCTCAACTACCGGACTAATTGAATATTAATTCCCGCTTCAATAAATTGTCGGTTCAACCCCGCAGTAATAATTTTGTGGTTATATTTTTTTTTCTAAATTTGGTGTAATATCTGTACTACTGTCAATTATGGATTCTTCATTCAAAACAAAGCAGAATATAGCTGATGAGTATGGAATATGTGTCCGTACACTTAATAGAATCTTCAGAGAAAATGATATTATTGTCAGAAAAGGACACATTTCGCCTAAAGAACAGCAAAGAATATATGAGGTACTTGGCAAACCACCATTGAAAAGAAAATAGATATACTTTTTTATTCCTTTTTCCATAAGTTCTATTCTTAATGTAGATTCATGCAGTTTTATGAACAATTATGCAGTATTATGAAGAAGAATGAAGATTTTTTCAGTTGACTCATATCTTGTATTTGACGAAATTTATAATAGTCAATTGCAATAAGAATACGAATGGGAGCCCGGAAAAGAAACGAAGATAATGTTGTAGCAGTTATTTATGAGGCCGTGAAGTATTACAGGATCCGGGTCAGTATAACAACAATTAGGGATTATCTTCACAGACATCCTTATTACCCAAGCCTTAAAAGTGTTTGTGATGCCTTCACAAAATGGAGTATAGATCATTATCCTTTAGAACTTACGGATGATGAGATAAGGAACCTGGAGATTCCTTATATAGCTCACAGGAATATTGCCGGGGGACAGTTGGTTTTTGCATTAAATAATGAAGATAATACTGTAAAATATACCACAGGAAAGGGGAAGGAAACAACTGAAGCTATTGAGGTGTTTCTTAAAGACTTGTCAGGGGCTGTAATAGTATATCTACCTGCTGAAGGAAGTGGTGAGAAAGAGTACAGGGCCAAAAGGCAACATGAAGTATTGAATAAACTTCTGATTCCTTTATCTGTAGTTTTTAGCTTAGTAGTACTCGTCGGTTTAATGGCTGAAAACCAAATAATTAAAGGCAGTGCCAATAGCTGGAGATCCTGGTCATTATTATTTACTAAAACTCTTGGCTTGCTTACATCTTTCTTTCTTGTTCAACAGGAATTAAAAGTAAAGAATCCATTTACAGACAGGATCTGTCATTTAACTGAGAAAACAGATTGCAATACTGTACTTGAATCCGGTAGTTCTAATGTTTTTGGATGGATTAACTGGGCAGATATTGGTTTCATATATTTCACCGGAGGATTAGCCTTTTTGATTACTGCGTGTGATGATTATGGTATTAGCATATTAACAATCTTAAGCATTCTTGTATTGCCTTATCCATTCTATTCTTTCTATTTACAGGCATTCAGACTTAATAAGTTTTGCCCTCTGTGCCTGACTGTTCAAATTACCCTTGTTGCTGAATTCCTTATTTTGTTACCAGTACTCAATGGACTGACATTGGATGCAGGTCATATTATTACGTTTTTAGCGGTTTTTTCCTTAACAGCTGTTATTTATCTTATGATCCGTGAAATTTTAAGTCTGAGAAGCCGGTTGTTGAGCAAAACGTATAGGTATAACACTTTTAAAAGAAATCCAATAATTTTCAGATACCTGTTTAATGAGGGATATAAAGAAAAATTAACAATACCTGAATGCCTTGTGGTTGGAAATGAGGATACTAATGTTGTTTTACATGCTTTTCTAAGTCTCTATTGTAAACCATGTGCAAAAGCATTCAGGAGCCTGGAATATCTTTTTAATAATTGCGATAATCTTAAATTCAATATTATACTAACAGGTAATCAGAATATCAGGGACTTTACAATTATAAAGTTATGTTATGATTTTTATATCGAGAGAAATACTGATAAAGTAATGAACGTTTTGTCGGAGTGGTACAGGAATCTTGAGAACAGGACCCGGATGCAATTGCCAGTATTAAGAAGTAGTGAATTACAGGTATCTGAAGGAATTTTGAACAAAAACAGAGAACTTTATAGAAAGAATGAGATATCAGGAACACCAACCCTGCTGATCAATAGTTTTAAATATCCCGGTCAATATGAAATAACTGATCTTGAATATTATATAGATGATATTATTGAATTACTGGAGAAAAAAAAGCAGGAAGCCTGCAATTATTGAAATATGTGACTTCCTGCACCGCACACCGAAGCAATGCGAAAGCATAGCATAGGTGCGCTCCCATCCTTCTCCCAAAAAGAAAGGAGGTGTTGTGACAAAGATAGAATAATAAGTCAATATTTCTCTACATGAGAAAGCCTTTGAAATGATAAATAAGGTATTTGATACAATATAACAATTAAACTACTATAGTTATGAATAATCAAAGTTTTCGTTCAGACAAGATTCTTTCGAAAGATCAGCTAATAAGCTTCAAAGGCGGTGACCATGATTACGGGTGCTGTGAATTAATCTGTTTTGGTGAACAATATGATTGTGGATATTCCGGTACAGGTTACTGTGGGGGAGCACCTAATCCTGATCCTCTGAATTGCTTTTGGTCGGCAACCAGCTGTGATAATTGTTAAATGAGGTGGAATGATTGGTACCTTGTACCAATCATTCCTTAATATAATAAATTATGAAAATCAGACTGCAGATAATTACTGTTATAAGCTTAATAATTTTCATAGGATGTAGTCATAAAAGCGGTATTGGTTTAGAACTAATGCCTGGCGTATTTATTGATAGGGATATTTCCCTTGATGATATTGCAGATGATCTTGTTTATATTCCTCTTTCAAACGAGTTACCTGTATACAGGAGCACTAGTATTAAGTGGTATAATAACTGCTTTTATTATTGTGATGAGGCAAAAAGAATTCTCAGATTTGATAATGATGGAAAATATATTGATGCTCTTGACAATCAGGGAAGAGGTGCAGAGGAATATCAACTTATTGTTGATTTTTCGGTTGATTCTCTTAATGGAAATATTTATATAAATTCAGGTATAGATAAGATAATTGTATATGACAATAAGTTAAGATATTTACGAAGTATAAAGTATCCAATTAAAAGAGCTGGTCCGGTTTATACAAGAATGCTCAATAGTCAAATTCATTTTTTTTATTTTAATATTGACGGGCATGGTTATAACTGGGTTTTAACAGATACTCTTGGCAATATTATCAGTAATAAAAAATCGGTTGATACATATAAGTTGCCTATAAGAATGTCCGAAATACAAATATTTTCTAATAATACAAACCTATACCGATATTTCAATCACAATGATACCATTTATGAGATAAACAAATCAGGCTATAAGCCCTATCGCCTAATTAACCGGAATTTTAAAGATGGTTATGATCTGATTGATAATCCTGCAGAATATAACACACGCGAAAGTGAAAATCCGTACAGAGTTGTACGTTCGATTTTTGGCCTAGGTGATTACTGGCTGATTAATTATATCAAAATTATGCATTCAGAACGCAATCCCAGGCAGGAAGAGACAGTATTGTATGATTTTAATAATAATTTGTCATATTTAGTTAATAGTGCCACAGCTCATAAAGATAAGCTAACCCAAATTGGACTCTATAATGATTGGATTGGGGCAGGAACCATTTTTCCAAATAATGTACTTAAGATTAATGATTACTTATACCTACTTTCAGTGAAAGATGCAAGCAGGTTATTACAGGAATCAAAAACAAATGATTTTATAAATGGTATACCCCGGAGACCGGAAATAAGAAAAAGACTTCAGGAATTAACAGACACATTGCAATTAGAAGATAATCCCGTATTAATTTTGTTAAAACTTAAATAACCTCCTTTGATTTTTCCATTTTATACGCAATTTGACATTATGAATTAAGGCACATCTTACCTCGGGATGCTTCCTGCTGCCAGCCTGTTAATTATTAATACATAAGTATTTTTTTTAACTACAGGGTATTTGAAAAAGCAGCCAGGCTGCCGGATCACCTCAGGGCTTTTAGAAACATTAAAGATGATGATAATCCTGTTATAGTCGTTGCCCAGCATAAAGAATGAATTTGAACTTGTGAAATATAAAAAACCTAAAAAGTTCCCATATTATAAACAACTGGATGCCATGGACTGCGGCCCGTCCTGCCTCAGGATGATCGCAAAGTATTACGGGAAGGCCTATAGTCTGGAATACCTGAGATCAAGATCATATATCACCAACCGGGGAGTATCAATGCTCGGTATAAGTGATGCTGCGGAATCAATTGGGTTAAGGACAAGGGGATACAGACTTACCTGGGAGGAACTGCGTGATGAAGTGCCGCTGCCCTGCATTGTCCATTGGAAACAGAGACATTTTGTAGTAGTATATGATATAGTAAAAAAGAAATCGATATTCGGTAAAGGAAAAGCAAAAGGCGAAGAAATTGTTAAGGTGGCCGACCCTGCTTCCGGTTTGCTGAAATATAAAAAGGATGAATTCCTCAAATGCTGGTTGTCAATAAAGAAGGAGGAAAATGAAGGTGCAGTTTTATTGCTCGAGCCTACACCTGACTTTTACAGATCGGAAGATGAGGCAGGAAAGAAACTTAAATTCACTTACCTTATCGATTATGTCAGGCCTTATAAGAAATATCTGGTTCAACTGGCACTGGGAATGCTGACAGGCAGTATTATCAGCCTTATATTCCCTTACCTGACACAGTCGGTGGTTGACATAGGCATCGGTAATTCAAACCTGTCTTTCGTACTGATGGTTTTGATAGCCCAGGTAGTGCTCACTTTCGGACAAACGGCAAACGGGCTTATAAGGAACTGGATAATGCTTCATGTAACAACAAGGGTTAGCATAGCCCTGATAACTGACTTTCTTATCAAGCTTATGAAGCTGCCTATAGCTTTCTTTGATAGTAAAGTCATTGGCGATCTGATGCAGCGTATCCAGGACCATAACAGGATACAGACTTTCCTGACACGTTCACTCATCAATATTGTCTTTTCTGTAATTACCCTTATAATTTATGCTATTGTTCTTGCCGGTTACCATCCCATATTACTCGGTGTTTTTATTCTGGGCAGCATAATGTATATCTCATGGGTCATTCTGTTTCTTAAAAAACGGAAGGAAATTGATTATAAAAGATTCCAGCAAATGTCAGCCAATAAAAGCAGCATAGTACAGATGGTAAACGGTATGCAGGAAATCAAACTGAATGCCTGTGAGAAGCAAAAAAGATGGGAGTGGGAAGGAATACAGGCAAGACTTTACCGTGTTAGTATAAAAGGGCTGGCCCTGAACCAGAACCAGCAACTCGGGGCAACGCTGATTAACCAGGTAAAGGATCTGTTTATCTCATTTTTATCAGCTAAAGCTGTTATTATGGGAGATATGACCCTCGGGATGATGATGGCGGTACAGTATATAATAGGGCAATTAAATGCACCTATTCAACAGTTCATAGGTTTTACACAGGAAGTACAGGATGCCAGGATAAGCATGGAGCGCCTGGGAGAGATACACGATAAGGAGGATGAAGAAACACCTGAGGAGAATAAGATTAAAGAAATACCACCGGGAAAAGAAATATGCCTGAACAATATCATGTTCCAGTATGAAGGCCCGCATTCTGAGAAGGTGCTTAATATGATAAGCTCAGTAGTACCCGCCAGAAAAGTTACGGCCATAGTTGGTACAAGTGGGAGCGGTAAAACCACTCTGATGAAACTGACACTAAGGTTTTATTCTCCCATTGAAGGACAGATTGACCTTGGAGGGATATCACTTGCCAGGTACAGCGAGTCGAACTGGAGAAAACGTTGTGGGGTGGTAATGCAGGAAGGTTATATTTTTTCGGATACAATTCTGAGAAATATTGGCGTTATAGATGACATCCCTGACCAGGAAAAGGTTTCGGAAGCTGCCCGGACTGCCAATATTGACGAATTTATTGAGTCACTTCCAATGGGTTATAATACCATTATCGGTGATCAGGGTCATGGACTGAGCACAGGACAGAAGCAACGAATACTGATTGCAAGGGCCGTTTACAAAGACCCTGATTATTTGTTTTTTGATGAAGCCACCAATGCACTGGATGCAAATAATGAAAGGATTATTATGAATAACCTGCAACGGTTTTTCAGGGGGCGGACGGTTGTAATAATTGCACACAGGCTAAGTACCGTTAAGGAAGCTGATAAAATTATTGTGCTTGAAAGTGGAAGGATAACCGAAGAAGGGACACATGCAGAATTGGTTAAATTAAGAGGAGCTTATTATAACCTGATCAAAGACCAGTTGGAACTTGGAAATTGAAAAAACTGATTTAATACCTGGTGATGCCGGTAGAAGAACGGGAAAATATATACAGTGCTGAAACAAATGATATAATGAAAAGCATACCCGGGCGTTTAATCCGCTGGGGTATGTCATTGTTTTTCTTATTTCTGATTATACTTTTTGTTGGTGGTATTTTGTTTAAGTCGCCGGGCAAAATAACTATTCCAGTAATAATAACATCAAATAACCCACCTGCAATAATAAAAGCCGTAAAAGGAGGTAATATTGAGATACTTCTGCCGGATGAATCTTCTGAGGTAAAAAAGGGTGAGATAATAGCGGTCATCGAAAACAGGGCAAAAACAGAGGACATTTATGCCCTGACAGGTATTATTGAAAGTATTGGAAATTTCGATTGGGACAGCCTCATATATGCTGATGTTCTTCCAAAAAATCCTTCACTGGGAGAAGTTCAGGGCAGCTATATTTCATTTCAAAAGGAATTCAACAGGTTCAGGTACTATATCGAGCAGGGTTTTCTGGAGAATCAGATCAGATTGCTCAAGCAACAGCTTATAAAACAGGATGAGTACCAGAAAAAACTCCTTGAACAGCACGAATTTCAGAAAAACGAACTGGATTTAGTCATCAAAGGTTTTGAAAGAGACTCATTATTGTATTCCGGAGGATATATTACAATTCCTGAATATGAACGATCAAAGCGAGATATTATTCAGAAGAAATCAGCATTTAAAGGTTTTGAAGCTTCATTGATAAATAATGAACTGGGCAGGCTCAGGCTTGAGGAAAGTATTATACAGATGAAGATGCAGCTTGATCAGGAAAAAATGCAGTATAGGATTAATCTTGATGAAAAACTCAAGGTACTTAAATCGGCAATTGATCAATGGCAAGAACAGTATGTTCTTAAGAGTCATGCAGACGGTATAATAACTTATACACGTTACTGGAGCGAGAATCAATCAGTAAGTGCAGGAGATATAATTGCTACTGTAGTACCCTCGGAGGTCAGTTCAATAGTAGGCAAAGCATATATACCTGTTTCAGAAATAGGTAAGGTAAAAGAAGGATTAAATGTAAGTATAAGCCTGCCCGGTTATCCATATATGGAATATGGAAAGCTGAGCGGGATTATAAAAAGCATATCACTTGTTCCTGACAAGGAGGGATATGTAGCAAATATAAGTTTACCGGAAGGAATGAAAACAACATATGGAAGGGAACTGGATTTTATCCAGGAAATAAGCGGCACAGCGGAAGTAATTACTGAAGAAAGATCAATTCTTTCCGGGTTTATCGAACCGTTGAAGTCGATATTGAAGATTGAATAAGATAAGAGTAGTGTCTTTTGTTTATAACTTTAACATTTCAACACCTAAACATCTAAACAATTAAACAAAACTACCTTCCTGGTATTCCAATGCAGATTAATGCAGAAAAATGCAGATATTTTCAGTTTTGTGTAGAAGAATGAAGAAAAATTCTGTCCCTAATAGGAAAGTAATTCCGAACTTTGTATATGTCTGACAGCAAAATGCAATAATGATATCAAGAATTATTATCTGAGAAGCAAAAGGCAGGAAGCATTAAGTCTGTCTAACAACCAGCTTCCTGCCGGACCTTCTCCCAAAAAAGAAAGGAGGTGATGTGACAAAGATAGAGAAAATTTGACTAAGAGACTGAGAGACTCGGAGAGGTTGTGACAAAGGGAATTTCAAATATAAATACCCGGTTTAAAAATTCGAAAATTCATCCTGGTTTTTCAGTTATAAAAACTTCTATAAAATATTGGAAGAAGCCTTTGAAATGATAAATAAGGCATTCAAAAATTAGTTATTAACTTAAAAACTTTAATTATGAATTTACTTGATAATCTTAATATTAATCCAGAAAAAGTAATTGTTAATGAGAATCTGTGGAAATATACAGGTGGAGGAAGTGATTGTTGTTTCATTTTTTGTCCTGAAGGAGTAATATGTGGGAAAAACGGTACTGGAGGAGATTGTAGTGATGTGCCGGTAGAGCCTGGATGTTCAGCTTTACCAGGTAGTTGTGCAAATTGCAGTATGGTATTGGAATAGATTTTCTAACACCATATTTAAAAAGTTGATGCCTTAATAACTTGGTGTAATATATCAACACATCGTTTACATATTTAAAACTTAATAATGTATCAGCAGTTCGTTTACATGGCCCCCTAGGGGGCGCGCTTTCTAAAGAAAGAAAAATATCAGCAGTTCATTGACATATTGTTTTTCAATCAACAGGCATTACAAATGGGAATACATGATGGATTATCCCATCCTGCTTTATAAGAAGTACGTGTTGGTTTACAACAATCTCAGCGATTATATAGGTGTATACTAGCTCTTTTTTCACTGTAAACCCAGTTCTTAATATTGTCAGTTTTCTATCACTTCTTATGAAGCGAATGAAGATTACTGATCCTTCAATTAGGGGGATCGGATCCTCCAGATTAATAGGTCCAAGTTTTTGTTCCTCAGAGATAGATTCTATCTGATTAGGGTACTTACTCCCTTGGGTAGAGTACCGTTGATTCTGATTATGAAAATCTGATAACTCAGGTGCTTTCTCTTCGAGTTCTTCAAAAGAAGTAAACTTTTGAACGGAAAAGAAATACTTGTATAAGTTCGAATTAAACTTTTCAATTACTCCGTTTCTCCAAGGTTCAGATGGTGGAATGAAGATCGGTGTTATTCCTTGAGATAAAGCTAATCTAAGCACAATGCCAAGACTCCTGGGATGGCGATTACTCCCTCTAAATGATAATTCATTATCCATCTGGAGATAATCAGGCATCCCATAGTCGGTCCAAAAGCGAACGAGACTTTTGGCTACTGTAGTGGAACTCTTGTCTTTTATCGGAAAGACCCCAACATGATGGTTTTCAATATCTATAATGTTCTGAAAATAGAATCGGGAACCTCCTGTAAGATATCTGGGCCCCACCAGATCCATCTGTTGAACCAGAGTGAAATGGTTTGGGTATTCTATACCCTTTCTCTGTTTTACACTACTGGTGTTGATCAGATTGTTCCGTTTCAATATCCTATTTATCGTCGATATTGAAGGCGATTTCAAACCCAACCGTTCTATCTCATACATGATGGTCAGTGCACCTATTTGAGAGTAGCGATGGCCTGTCAGAGCCTTTCTGACATTAATAACCAGTTCCTCTTCATTTTGAGGAGTCCTATTATACACTTGCTTTGGTGAAGTCGACTCGGAATGATACCAAGTATCACCATCTTTGGTGCGATAACGCGTAAGCCATTTATGTACCCATTGTCGAGATCGACCAAGCTTTTGCGCAACATCAGATATTGGAACGCCGCTTAAACATAGTTCCACAGCCTGTTTCCTGAGAATAATTTCGTCTTCCATAATCATAAAGGTTATGGCGACAAAAAACAATATTTCAAAGAACGCAATCAAGCGTTATGTAAACGATGTTATGAAATTTATCAACTTGGATTTAGGCAAATTGACTTTATCATGCTTTCTTCAATGTCTCGGGATTATATAAAATTAATCCCGAGATATCGGGTTTAAACTATGCTGCACACAAGTATTCCTGTAATAGCCTATGTTGCGAACCCAGCTATGCGATCTTACGAAAACAGCGGTGAATTGCCTAAGACATCTCAGAGTAAGGAGGGTAAACTTTGTTTAGCGCAGTTAACTTATTTATTAATTTAGCTATATGAAAAGGTCAAAAAATTGGTTGGGGTTAGTATTTCAACTATTTATTATTCTTGTAATAAGCGCAAGTTGTGTGAAAAAAGATGTGAATGATATTCAATCAATTCCAACTGACTATGAGAGAATCACATTTTCTTTAGATAGCATTGCGTCTGATTTATTAATAATACCACTTTCTGATGAAATTCCTGTACCATATTCATACTATGTGGAATGTATGGGCAATTATATCTATTACTCATATCCTCCAACAGGAAAAATATATCGTTATAATCTAGCTGGCAAGTTAGTTGATGTATTGGACAAAAAGGGTAGAGCAGATAAAGAATATCAATACTTATATGAATATATGTTAGACTACAAATCTAACATATACATAAGTACAGGTATTGATAAAATTGTTGTATATAATAATAAATATAATTATTTACGTGATATAAAATACCCAGTAAAGAGAAATGGGTTAATTAAAGCAAAGTTTTTTGATAAGTGTATACACTTATTTTATTTCAATTTTTCTGATTCTGGGTTTTCATGGATAATGATAGATACTCTAGGGGATGTGTTAAATTCATACCCGGTATTAGATAAGTATGAGCCATATACTAGATCAAATGACATACAATTATTCTCTAATAATGGATATTTATACCGTTTCTACAACAGAAATGACACGATTTATGAGATAGATAAAAACGGGCTCAAACCTTATCGGATTATAAGCCGGAATTTCAGTGATGGTTTTGACCTTGTAGTTGATAATGTAGACACAAATCGGGTCCAATTACTACAAGAACCTCATAGAGTTATTAATTCAATTTATGGTATTGGAGATTACTGGCTTATTGATATGTGGAAATACCAATCAGGAAAACTCTTTGAAGTTGAAACTGTACTATATGATTACAATAACAACAGATCATACCTTATAAATAAGGTTGAATTCAAAGATGCTGATAATACCGTTATGGGTATCCCAAATGACTGGATTGGTTCAGGTTCAATTTACCCCAGAGATATTGTGGAGATAAATGGCAAAAAACATCTTCTTTATCCACTTGACGCTTTTAACTTTATTAAATATGTAAATAGTATTGAATTTAAGGATAATGGTGCGAAAAGGCCTGAGTTAAAACAAAAATTTCAGGATGTCGCTGATAATCTTACCATTGAAGATAACCCGGTATTATTATTACTCGAACTTAAGTAAATCTCTTTTGAAATTTCTATTTTGCAGACAATTGAATACCATGGACTGCGGTCCTTCATGCCGGCGTATGATCGCAAGGCATTACGGTAAATCATATAGTCTTGAGTATTTAAGGTCAAGGTCATATATCACTAACTGGGGTGTTTCAATGCTGGGTATTAGTGATGCTGCGGAGTCAATAGACTTCAGGGCTGGTGTTTAGCTGACTGCTGGTGCAGTCCGGTTGAGATTGATAGAATTGCCTGAAAATTATAACGCCGGAGGCGTTAAATAGTAATAGCTACAGTAACACCTGTGGGTGAGGATATTGCCCACACACCGGCCACCGCGCGGTGGAGGATGTGGGGTATGTGCTTTTATCCCCGGGGTGTAACCCTGACGTTCCCTGCAGGAGGTCAGGGACTACTTTTCGGGCTATTATTATTAATCCACGGAGTGGATTCTTATTTTTAATAATCAAGCTATTTTTCGAGCATGCCTGCTTACATGCAGGAATGTAAGCAAATATACTCTCCTGGGAATCCGATGCAGATTAATGCAGAAAGATGCAGATATTTTCAGTTTTGTGTAGAAGAATGAAGAAAAATCCTGCCGTTAAAAAAGATGTATTTCCGGACTTTGGATAAGTCTGATGATGGTGGCCCCCATCCTTCTCCCAAAAAGAAAGGAGGTGATGTGACAAAGATAAATAAAATCTGATTGGAAAAATGGAGTAATGGATAATTGGATTAATGGCTTAGGAATCAATCCCAATATTGACTCAACCTGCTGGCGCGGGTCTTCAGACCCGTGCCCCACGGTTCGTCGGGCTCGTCACCTTCGTTAGCCTTTGGCAACCTCAGCCTCCTCGGTTCCACCAATCCAACAATCCAATATTCCATTAGCTTTTTGTCCTTGAAATGATATATAGGGCATTTGAAATTATATTATTAACTTAATGCAAGGAATTATGGAATTACTTACTAATCTTAAAATTAGTCCAGAAAAAGTTATTTCTGATAAAAGTCTGGTTACTCTTAGAGGAGGTGACATGCCGGTTGATGAATGTATTCATGTTACATGTTTTGGAAGTACCGGAGAGTGGTATGGTGTATATGAAACCGCTGGTGATCTTCAAGCAGCAATTGGTACCTATTGTGCCTCTGGAGAAGCAACAATTGAAACTGCCCAGGGTTTTGATTGTGTCGGACTATAGTATATTTAGGGGGCTTTGCCCCCTTTAATTCGCAATTGTATTATGGATTTTCTTAGGAGAAATAATCTGGTTATACTAATGATTGGACTTATCATCCTCTTCCAATCCTGCATGAATAAAGAACAATTAATCAGTCCAATTGAAAAGATTGATCTGTATAAATCCTATCAGAACAGAGGTGAAGTGCCTGTTAGTAATATCGCTTCTGACATCGAATATATCCGTTTGGAAACCGGAGAAGAATGCATGTTGAATGACCCACACCTGGTAAATGTAAAGGACAGCATGATTCTTTTCATTGGTTTCAGAAAATTATATGTTTTCAGCCGGCATACCGGCAAATTTCTTTATGAAATTTCAGCTTATGGAAGAGGACCTGATGAGTATTCTCACACAACAAATATCTATGATGAGGACAAGGACCTGTTTTTTGTAAGTTATAATTTTAATAAAAGAGATCAGAACAATTTTCCAATTTATTATGCACATGATTTTACCGGTGAAATAGTTAAGTCTGTAAGTAAACCAATTTTATTTAATCAGGAAGGAGATGAACTTCCAATAAGCCGTTTCTGGCCTCTTAATGATTCAATATATATTGGATATGTTAATAATATGTCTGGCGATCTACCGGAAAGAATTGTTTTATTTGACCAGGATGGTAAATTATTAAAATCCTATCCAAACTATAATACTTATAAAAAGGAAGAAACCAGGTCTTTTGTAATATCACTCAATAAGGGAAAGTTCTTTAATGCCGGTGACACAGTAAGATTTTATGAGGAACATACAGATACAATCTTTAATATAAATTATCACTAGTGTCCGACTAAAATAATAAAAGAAGGGGTACTCCCAAAAGGTTTCCCCCAGAAGTTGTAATTTGGTTTTTCCACAAACTAAATACAACATGGGTAAAATTACAGAAATAAAATTTGTCG
>Ga0315553_10000750_pt1 | contig 27974 bp, 21 predicted proteins | sample SalMarSW160140MG_FD_203099 | JGI IMG/M metagenome (GOLD analysis project Ga0315553, IMG submission 203099) | Salt marsh sediment microbial communities from the Plum Island Ecosystem LTER, Massachusetts, United States - Salt Marsh Sediment SW1601-40 ... | reverse complement strand
TAATTATTGCAGTGATATATCTCAAGAAAGGATAGTGTTGCAAAGGGAAACTGGTAATGCCAAAGGCTCAATGAGAACATAATCATCTCGTTCCCAGATATGACTGGAATCTTCAAAAGATTCTGTGTAAAGCCCCATCTCATTTTGACCAAAGCTCTACAAACTCGTCAAAAGTAATTCCTGCTTGACGAAGAATGGAACGAAGAGTTCCCTGTGCTATTTCAGCATAATCTGGAATTATGACAATGAGATTTCTGGGAGATGATTGCTTCTTCATCCGAATATGAGACCCCTTTCTACCTACTATTTTGAAACCCCGTTTAGATAAGAACTTTATAATCTCCGTTCCTGATACTACAGGTGCCTTCAAGATGATGTCTCGACCACAGTTATGATAGGTCTTTCTCTCGTTTCGGGTCTTATTGCATCCTCGTCCTCAAAATACAAATCCAATGCTTCCTTTAAATTGGATAATGCTTCTTCGATGGATTCGCCTTGACTTGCTATATCCACATCCGGAGCAAGAGCAACGTAAAATTTGCCATCACGAGTAACGACTGCAGAGAGTAGCATTGTTATCATTATTCACTTTGGTTATTATGTTATTAACCTTTATCAACTCATCTTGATTTTTCCTTCTCTCTTCTACGGAAGACTCCATGAATTAGAAAATAACAATAATCTTTCAGAATTCGGATGGTATCCCACTCTATACCCTTCAATTTGCATCACGTAAACATAGAATTTCAAAGGATAAACGGATTGACTCTCATAGATTCATGACAATTCTGAATACTGCTGTATCTCACATACAATAAACTCAGCTGGCTTCAAAGGAGCGAAACCAACAATGATGTTCATAATTCCTAGACTACGGTAGTGTTCTGTAGTAGTTTCTCCATCGCATTTGACAAAGAATGCCTCATTTAGACTTCCATCCTGGAAAACTCCTTTTCTAAAGAGGTCCATCATGAAAGATCTTACACTAGTACGCACTGCAGCCCAAGTTGGTTCATCATTAGGCTCAAACATAGCCCATTGAGTACCACGATACACTGACTCCTCAATGAAGAGAGCCAGTCTCCGAACGGGGATATATCTCCATTCTCCAGGAACAAATCCAGCAATTGTCCGTACGCCCCAACACACTGTACCTACATTGAAAAGCCGAATACAATTTATTGCTTCATCATTAAGCAGTCTGTTCTGTTTATCAGCGATGTAAATGTCGACACCATTTGAACCAAATATTGTAGCATTGGTTCCAACCGGGGCTTTCCATACTCCACTTTTAGAATCAACTCTAGCAAAAACACCTGCAACCGCTGCAGCAGGACCGATTTTTTTCAACAAATAACTATCGCTGACAATATCATACTCTCTTACAAGTAACCTTGGGAAGTAGATCGCAGTATATTCGTTCACAACAGATTCTCGAAGATGTGAAATATTTATCTTTGAAGCATCTAACGGTGCATACCATAGATTCCACTCATCCAAAGGATCTATCAATAAGAATGCCCTTCTATCTCTACAATATTTACTTCCTTCATCTATAATCTCAAGGTAATCAATGTCAGACATTATTGAAATTCGTGTGACTACCATCAGATTGAAGATGTCCACAGAATCTAGTGATTTAATAGCATTTTTGTATACATTGACAATGTTGTCTGCTGCTATCTCCTCAACATCATTAGCTACATTAACCACATAGCATCTATCTCCACCATTAAGAAAGAACAACCGGACAGCTGTTGCCAATTCAGAATTGGGATGGGGTGGACCGAATGTAGCCTCATATTCTGAATATGAGAGAATTGGTGTTGGTTTGAAGGTAACAGTTGGATCATCCCGTCTATCAACAAACGCTAGTCCTATGAAAACAGTAATTGAAGTCGATACACCAGTGATAGCCCTTTCTCCACCGGGCGTTTCCTCTATATGCACTCCCGGATATAATGGCTGTTCAGGTACCATTTTTTCCTCATCCTCCGGTATTTTATTACATCTATTTACATAGAAATTGAATCATCTCATCAAACAATGCAAGACCCTTTTCTAGATGGTTTTCATCATATCCAAAACCTATCCTCAAATGATTCTCCACTCCGAAATATGCTCCAGGTGCAATTAATAGTCTCTTTTCACGTAAAAGCCGGTTTACTAATTCAAGAGAGCTGATTGGTAAATCATATCTAGGAAAACAGATACTTGCCGCTTTCGGAGCTACATAATCAAAGATTCCAGCACGTTCGTCCAACCATTTCTTCATCAAATCCCAGTGTCTACTTACAATCTGACTCGCCCGTTTCAATAGCCACTCTCTCATCTCATACTGTAAGGCAATCGTTGCAAGCATATCGCTAACATTTGATGGACCAATTGTAGTATAGTCAGAATACGCCCAGAGTTCATCGATCTGTTTCTTATCGGAAGTAACAATCCATCCCAGCCGCAATCCTGGTAAGCCATATGCTTTTGATAGACTGTTGGTCACAATTACTCTTTCTGATAAATTAAACATGGTTGGAGTTGGAGGTCCTTCTAGTTCTGCGCCTTGATATATCTCATCTGATAATATCCATGCTCCTATATCTTCTGAGATCTCCCCGATTGCCTTGAGATAGTCTGTACTAAAAGTAGCTCCTGTAGGATTGTTTGGATTGCAGATTGTCACTGCGAGTGTATTCTTCGATACAACCTCTTTCAACTCTTCAATATCGGGAACCCATTCCCCACCTTGAATTTGGAGATGAAATGGTTTCAATTTTCCACCGAGAGCCCTAGTAAGACCAAGAATCTGATTGTAGTTGGGTTGCATCATAACAATTTCTTTTCTGCTATCTGACTCAAGAAGAAGATTCCAGATAGTGAGAAAATTAGCTTCAGCACATCCATTAGTCACAAGCACGTTCTCAGCTGTTGCTCCTTCATAGATGGATGAGATGATCTCGCGTAGCTGAGGAGTACCATTTGTCTGTGAGTATCCAAGTGGCGTACCCAGAATTTCTCTGAGCTTTTCTTCATCAGTCACCAATTCGGAAATGGAGATTGGCTCAATGCCACTCTCAGTAAGATTGATATCAACTAGATTTTCCCACTCAGATTGAATTCGTTCTAGGGCGAAAAGTTCGAGGTTCATCTATATCACTCCCTCTATATATTAGAACTAGCATAAAAAATGAACCAAGTAGAAAAGAAAAGCTAATTATTGATATGTGGACTTTTAATACAGATACTAGGTGGGAGCAGAACATGAAACTCAGGTTTTTTGCTATTGTTTGTTTCCTGATTCTTAGCCAATCATTGTTCATTATTGACTCTCCTAGTAGACTAGACAATCAACTTCAAATCTCAAAGGATATTATCTTGGGTCAAGGAGATTCATGGCTAAGTGGATGGAGTTATAGAAGGTCGTTGATTGTCAATGGTTCTGAAAATGCAGGAACGAATTATCAAATCCGAATAGCAGTACATCACTTAGCAGGAACAAACTCGGGTTATAGAGTATTTCTGGAAAATAAATGCCAACCTGACTTTCGTGACATTCGCTTTACTGATGATGATGGAGTATCGTTGCTGGATTATTGGATAGAATATCTTGAAGTCAATGTTGTTGCTAGAGTCTGGGTGGAAGTTGCTGATGATCTCTCAGAGAATCGACTGATCTATATTTACTATGGAAACAAAATGGTGTCGACTATTGATGATGGGTTCAGTACGTTTCCTATATTCGATGATTTCAATAGACCAAATTCAACATTGGTAGGAAACGGTTGGATAGAAGATGAGGGAGACGGAGTTGGATCATTGGACATTGAGTCCTCTACACTAAGAGTTCATCAGTTTGAAAATTACTATTGTCACATAGAGAGGAGTATTTCTTCTGTTTCAGAGTTTGTAATAAGAGGGAAAATAAACAGCCACGTTGGTGAACCACAAAGTTGGAAAAATAGTATCTACGTGTATTGGGATCCATATAACTGGCAGGGAATTGGTCTATGGGCACATTCTGAGAATACATTTGTCTCGTCTATAATGATTGAGGGAGTTTCTTCTAGCGTGAGCGGTGGCGCAGGGTATGGTGGAGTGTGGTATCATTACAGGATCAGGGTGAGTGAATCTCTAATTTCTGCAGACTATTCGTATGACGGAATTAATTGGAATGAATTATCCCCACTAAGCCGACCAAGTTCATGGGATGGAGTGCCAAGTCTCGTTGTTGTGGGAAAGGGATATTCTAGTTCGGCTTATGCCAATCCAGATTTGGACAATAACTATGACGTAGGTGGAACCGAAAGAACAAGCTACATCGACGATGTGTTCATTAGAAAATTTCTGGAAAATGAACCTTTTCCTCTTTTATGGAATGCAGAAGAAATATATCACACACCGCATCAATCAATTACACCGACTACATCAAATACAACATCAGAAACTACCACAGAAAATATAATAGAATTGCTAGATATCTGGTTCTGGATTAGCATCCTGATATCAGCCGGTTCATTTCTCGTTATTGTAGTGTTTGCATATCTAATATTCAGAAATCGGTTTAAAAAGTGGAGTGCCAATCAGTATAATGACTCAAAATATGTATCACTATTTAATCAAGTAGCAGTCGGTTGAATGCAATCTTCTGAATCCGGCGCCCACCGTTTAATCCAAATACCCCCTATCTCCACAATCTTGATAAATTCACAAGGACGATTGTCTTTTCTCCTTCGCATGGCAACATAATCTTCTGTTATGGAAGGAATAAAACCTGTCACTCCAGCGTCACGGCTTTTAAACAACAAGATTACCTCATGACCTTTCGATTGCATTTCTGTCGGAAGGTCGAGAAAATTGGGAGACTCCTAGATATTTCAACTCTAATTTCATAGACAATAGATTCAACCTATTTTATCTTCACCGACATCATTTTCAGGACATCTAAAAAAAGTGTTCAATCCGCGCTCCGAATACAATTCTCAGAGCGGGTTTGAAACATAACACATTGACTAATTTTCAATGTGGTCGAATATATCATATAGATACATCTTTGGTTGCACATCACAAGTGAATCTGAAATATTGGAACTCATCAGACGTATCTTTGTCGGGTTTGGTGTATTTTGTCATATTATTATTTCACCTCGTTCAATTTCCCCAACAGATGGAACATCAAAACAGGACAAATATCGGGTCCTATTCACAGCATTCGTATAAGATAGATGCTGAATCTCATTTCATCTACTAGATTATAACAAGATTCTAACCAGTGCATATTAAGGTTGGCATACAGTCGGACTACGAGTCATCTATTTTAACCCAAAATGGTGTCAAACCTGCTAGAATCACCAAAATCGGTCCGAGTAAGAAACCAGCCCAAACAAAAGGCGCAAGGATACCAACGATGATGAGCTTTACGCCATTCCTACGATTCTGTATCCATCGATTCTCTCGAATTATGTATAGGACTGATAATCCCAATATGAAAGGCAAAGAGGCGAAAATAGGAGTTAGAATAACAGTCCAATTTGCAGGTGCTTGAAGAAGAGCGTACACCATCTGCACCAGAGTTGACAATCCAGATCCTAGGAAGAGGAGACCCCCAATTATTGGAACTACGCTATTCGTGGTAATGTCATATGATTCGCGTTTGTAAAGAATTGGAAGGCCAATAATCAATGGTATCAGAGAGGGAAGAAGAATCAGAAGTATATTCTGTCCTGACCATTGCAATAGTGTAACTACCATAAATGGAATAGAAATCCACTCCAAGATACTATATGCTTCGATATAACCTGATACTAACGCATATCGTCCACTGTATGTTTCATCATATATTGCAATGTAGTAGGTTCCAGTTTGGGGTGCACTCATATTCAAATCAATAGTCTTGTATTGCGACATTGGTGTAAAGCCCTCATATTCTGGTTCGAGTCCTTCAGGCTCAAACAGACGAATCCCAGCTCCAACAGGTAATTCGATACTTCCGGGGATTACACCCCCATCGATAATTCCAGGACCCATCAATACCAGACTAGGATTGAATCCTCTATCCCCCTCAGGAATTGGTAGATTAAGCATAAAGCGGATACGTTCATCTTGTGTTGCTTCGAATTTATAATAATGAACATCACCAGATTCGAGTGTTGTATAGTAAAACCAGGAATACTCAGGATTTACAATTTCTGTTGCTGTTTCCAATGTTGTTCCACCATCCGGAACAACCGGGATATGCCCGTTCACAGACGTAATGAATAATCCTAGTGATAAGAGGAACCCAAGAGTAAGTATGCGGCGATTCAGCATAGTATATTGATTCAAAAATCAACTATATATTATGATTCTGGTAGGCCCTCATATCCGCCTCAAACTTTACTCCCAGCGATTACCTCTCTTCCTCTTCACGGAGTAAATCATAAAGATTGTGAATTATCCATCTCTTCATTTGTATTTGAAGCTACGCTTTTTGTAACCGAACGAGATTAATCAGGTCAAATTCGATAGTTTCCTAGAATACAGGTTACAACATTCATAGCTCTCCTTTAGATGAGTGTATGTAAACTAGTCCAATCCTAGTTTCCATTGAACTGCTAAAATCAAAAAAGAGAGATGAGATGATGGCTAGCGCCACCATCTATTACATTTAATTCGACACTTGTAGTTCTTCAGGAGGGGCACTAAAGTCAGCTGGCCTGTTACTCTTTCTGATTGCCCATAATGTCATTAGGAACAGAATTAACAGTGCACCGAGAAGAATCGCATTAATCATTGGATCAGCAGATCCGAGCTTATATGTAACAAGGAGCGGAGCAACAATCAGGGCAAGCAGATTGACTACCTTGATCATTGGATTCAGAGCTGGACCAGCAGTGTCCTTCAATGGGTCACCAATGGTATCTCCAATTACTCCACATTTGTGACGTTCAGATCCTTTACCAGTGTTAGCCTCAATATCGCTTGGTTCATCCTCAATGGATTTCTTGGCATTATCCCATGCACCACCTGCGTTTGACATAAACACTGCAAGGAGTTGTCCTGAAACAATGATACCTCCAAGGAAGCCACCTAATGCAGCTTCACCTAATAGAATCCCAACCATGAGCGGGACTGAAACTGTGAGTGCTGCAAGAGCGACTAGTTCTTTCTGTGCTGCAGTTGTAGAGATTTCCACAGCTCTATCATAATCAGGTTTCCTTGTGCCTTCAAGTATACCGGGTATCCTGAATTGACGACGCACTTCTCTGACCATCTCACCAGCAGCACGTGTGACTGCTTTGATGTTAAGTGCGGAGAATAACCAAGGTAGAGCAGCACCTAGGAGGAGCCCTGAGAATACTAATGGATTGTCTAGAAGAAGATGGTCTAATTTAGCAACGACAACATAGCTATCAAATAGACTGACAGCCGCAATCACTGCTGAAGCAATAGCAACTCCCTTTGTGATAGCTTTTGTTGTGTTTCCAACTGCATCTAATTCAGCCATTGTTTTCATAGCCTCTTCATCAAAATCTCCTGGAGAGAGTTCTCCAATACCAGCGGCATTATCGCTAATCGGTCCATATGAGTCCATAGCTACATTATTACCGGTGTGAGAGAGCATTCCAATACCAATCAGAGCAATACCATAGAGTGCCCAGAGAGGGTTAACATCAGTGTTAACAAGCGGAGTAAAGAGTGCTGCCACAGGTGCTATGAATAGGAAAGCTGCAATACCAAATGACGTTACAATTACTATCAATGCAGCAACTGTTGATTCATAACCAGCAACTAATCCCTGCAGAATGAATGTAGCTGTCCCTGTGTCCGCTGATTTCACAATCTCTTGGACAGGAGGCTTTTTGATTGATGTGAAGTAGCTCGTGATAGGATTGAATGAAACAGCCAACATGACACCAACTGCAATCAATATTCCGAAACGGAGATCGCCAATGTATAACCATGATAGTACAAAAGTGATACAGATTGTAAAGACACTAGATGCTTCATAAGAAAGGAACATCGCCTTCTCAGCATAAACTGCTGATTTCTTCAGTATTCTAGGCCATACTGGAACCATAACGGTACCAATCATTGAAGAAATAACTCCAATTGCCCTTACAAATAGCGGAAATACAATCACAGCCAATGGGAAGATACCAGGGAGCTGACCAGGTAAAGTGCTATCAAGGATAATGACAATTGCTAGTATCAATGCGGAAACTATTGTAACCTCATAGGATTCAAAGATATCAGCTGCCATTCCTGCGCAGTCACCTACATTGTCTCCAACAAGGTCAGCTATAACAGCAGCATTTCTGGGATCGTCTTCAGGTAATCCTTGTTCAACTTTACCTACTAAATCTGCGCCAACATCTGCAGCTTTTGTGTAGATACCTCCACCTACACGCATGAATAAAGCCAATAGAGTACCTCCAAGACCAAATCCAAGAAGTGCATCAGGAGCAGCAATCCCGTATATGATGAAGATGATTGTACCACCTAGAAGGCCCAAACCGTCGGTGAGCATTCCAGTGAATGTTCCACCACGATATGAGATTGTTAGAGCTCGATTATACCTGTTCTCACCTACACGAGTAGCTTGTGCGACTCTAATATTGGAATCCACAGCTATACGCATTCCTAACTGACCAACCGCCAATGAGAAGCTTGCACCTACAATGAAAGCAACTGCACGTCCAATACCGACAAGAATCTTGCCGAGCTCTGGATCAGCTGCAAATAGACGTTCTGTTCCTCTCTCTGGAGTTGTTATGTAGACCGTGAAGAATAGTAGGATAGACAACACGAAAAGGATAGGGATTATTGTCTTGAGCTGACGATCAAGATAGGAGTTAGCTCCTTCCTTGATGCCAGACCACACTTTCTTCATTTGCTCAGTACCCATGTCCTCTTTAAGAACACCACTTCTGAGCCAATAGGCATAAACAAGACTTGCAATGGCTGCGGCGATAACAATAAGAATCATCGCGGCTTCAATGATCTCCATTCCAATGAATGTCTCGAATAATTGCATTTTGTAATTCACCACATGTGACATCTAGTGCTTCGTCCTTGGATTTTGCATAGGCAAAGTCTAGAGTGTAGTGTATTTTTGAAGCTCAGGCCAATTAAGGCTCCCTTTAAGGATTACTTTAAGACAGTATACGATTAGTACCAATATAGACGGACAGAAACGTGAATGATTATCATAACAAATCATGATTTAATTGTACAATACAGAAGAGCAAGAAAGTGGTTCGATTAAGTTGTGTGAAAATTTTATACCAGGCAACATACAATTGTTCTGGACATGTTCGTGCATTCAATAGTCCATATATTGGTGAAGAGAATCAATATGAGAGCCCTTGAATCTTCACTGGAAAGAAAGATTCCTAGTAAGCATAGAGAATGAATTTAGAGTATCCCAAGCTTCTTTCGTGTTTCCTCATTGTCTTTATAGACTCTCCATTCAGCGACCAAACCATATCTGATTTTTGCAGTCCATATTGAAGGACCATCTAATGGTTCATGCGAGCACTCAGAGAATCCTATCATAATCACAACGTTGTCATGACGTTCGACTCGAGTGAAGTTATTGCGATAATCGGGATAACTCTTGAAAAATTCAAACCATCCGGATATCATTCTCTCACGACCTTCGAGGACTTCCCCCGGAATGTCAATGAATACGTGATCTTCAGTCATCAATTCTCCAAGACCAGTGAGGTCTCTGGCATTTATTCGTTCATTGAATCTAAGAGCGGTTGATATCAAATTACGTTCTACCATCAAATCGCCTCACGCGAACTCTAGATTGACTCGGGTTTCTCATATATTAATGGATTCTATTTGCGCCGTATTGAAAATCGCAAGTCATTGCATCGTTTTCTAAGAATATCTTATTGGACTCTTATATTAATTCACTGACACAGATTTATAAGAAAATGGTGGACCGGGCGAGATTTGAACTCGCGGCCTCATGGATGCAAACCATGCGATCTGCCGGGCTAATCTACCGGCCCATGTATTGCCACAGGGGCGAATCCCTCATCCTTCGTCGCAGTTTTTAACCCTTGTGCTCTCTGAACTCTTCACGAATCGAATCAACGAACATCGGAGCACCTTTCAGCTCTGAAGCCTCCTCGAGAGTGAGTGTTTCGTGCTTTACTAAACGTAAATCATCAGGTAAAATTCCACTAACACCTGCTGGGTCTTCAATGATAAGGGTGAAGGTGAGTTCACCTTTGATTGCCTTTTCCATCATATCCAAAACTTTCAAACCTTGAGTGCGTTGCTCTTCTGTATCTGCGAAATTCACAGCACTTTCCACAACGGACCTAGTTCGGTAAAGAACCCCTTCTACATTGCTGATGAAAGACTCAGCTGCAGGTCCTGGCTCCACATCAATTCCAAACTCAGGAAATCGTATAGTTCCTGATCCTGAACGAACAACCCTTACTCTAAGTAACTGAGGATCACTCACTAGTAGTGTCCAGCGACTTGGAGTTCGTTGTTCTGCAGAGAAAACATCATTGTGGTGGAAGTTGCAGTCAGGACATTCCATTGTAAACATCGCGAGTTCATTGAAGAAAGGAACGCTATACATCATGGAAGTGATTTTGAGATTTCCAGTCCCACATGAAGGACATTTCACTGCAAGTTCTTTATCTCGGCTCATATCCCAACAAACAAGATTCATTACTTATAGTCATAATGCAATAGCATTAGTCTGTAGAGGTTCACTAGAAGCCTCAAAAGAGATTAAGTTCATCATTATTTGGGAAGCCGCATATTCCACCGAGGTACAAACCCATGGACGTGAAGAGCCTATACATCATAAAAAGAGACTCAGGGGTTTGTATGTACCATCACGACTTTGGTGAATCGATTTTCGACCCACATTTACTCTCATCCTTCATTGTAGCGATGGCGTCATTTTTTGATGAAGCAACACTCTCACGAGATTCGAAAGCAAGAGCATTTGAAGGAACAGGATACACCTTACTCGTTGAGAACGGAGAGTGGACGATGGGAGCTATGGCTGCTTCAAATGACACAGCAGCTCTAAGAGATAAACTATCTCGCGTAATCGCCAGGTTCGAGGAGCAGTTTCATCTCCTTCGCTGGGTTGAAATGGATCTTGCAGTATATTCTCGTTTTGAACGTGTCATGATTGAAGAGTTCATCAGAGATCAGGTCTATCCTCACACGACAATTCATGTAAAGAGAGATTGGGAATATTATACTCGAAATCCAGATGTCACTGCGTTTCTCAGTCTATTACCTGAAGAATGCAGTGTTGAAGATGTAGGTAATTTCCTCGAGCTTCCCGTAGAGGTTACAATGAATCTCACAGTCGATGCGCTCTGGGACAGAGCAGTCACAGTAACCACGCTACCTCGACCAGATGATATCTATCAACCAACAACATTTGTAGAAAACGGTGATTCATCTCAGACTGTTTCAGAGGAGATAAAAAGAGCTATCTCTCAGCTAGATGGTGAAACCCCACTCTCCATAGCTGCAGAGAGAGTCAAGACATCTGATATACGGCAGTTTCTCCAAGAGATAGCATCACTTGCTAGAAGGAGAGAAGTGGAGCAAGTTTCACCAGGACAGGCATTAGTAGTCCTGTACGCCTCAACCCTTCAAGGTCTTTTACAGAGGCTTTCCAAACTACTGGGATATCGTCTCTCCCGTCAGGTCTTTCTTCAGGCACGCAACAAGTTGGTGAATCAATACACATGGTTAGGGTATGTGGAGTTAGAAGAGCATGTCGATATCGAGGTGCGACCATCACTTATCGCGGGCGTATCTAGAGGCGCAATATCACCCCAATTACTGCGAGAGGCATTAAGAGCATTATTGGAAGAGGTATGTGTGACTGCAAATCAATTTACAGGAAAGGCACCCGTGAAAAGGATTATCACACAAACGCGACATGAAGTTGAAACACGTTTCCCAAATCGTGCATTTGAAGTTGAATGGGAACGTTTCTTCGTTTAATGAGAAGCAAAACACACAATACTAAGTTCAAACTACTGAAGGTACGATTACATGACAGAAGCAGCAAAGCCTCACATTCGAAAAAAATGTGTAGGAATACTACCATTTGCTACAATAGGGATTGCTGCTCTTTCACTTCTTTTATTGCCGTTTACTGGTCTACCCGCTAATTCAATTGGAATCACAATGGCGGTGGTCTCAGCGATGCTTGGCTTTGGAGTCGGATTTTTTGGTCTCCTCAAATATAGCTCCTCTGGCTTATTTCATGATGATACATTCCATATGCTAGGAGTGCTCCTATCGGCAGGTATTCTTGTTCTAGCATTAGCGGATATTGCTAATGCCATCGCATTGAGTCAACCAGAAAACCAAGTTCTTCCATACATGGTATCAAGTGCTAGAGCAACTGCACTCATTCTATGGATACTTGGAGTCGCAGGTTATGTGAGAGCCTCAAATAATGTGCTGGGTTTTGCGTTTCCACGTCTTTGGGCAATTGCACTAGTCTTCGGAGCCCTAGCATTAATACTTGCATTTCCAAGTATACTTGGTGCAAATGTCGAATATGGTCCATATGAATCGACATGGTATTTGTTCTTCTCGGTTATCATGGGATTAATTACAGCTTCTATTTATACTCAGTACTATGCACTCCGTGAGGGGCATATTGGAGGGATCATTCGCTACTTGTTTTTGGGATTAATGGCAATGTACCTGAGTAGTCTATTAGTATGGTATGCATCAACAATGATCATCCTCGTCATTGTTGGAATACTGGCTATTGAAGGCTACATCTTAATCGGTGGTTTTCTAATTTGCTCCCAAGAACTCACAATTGATGTTCAAGAAGTGTAACATTAACATCCCATATCTCGTTTCAATCTGGTTTCTAAATGGGTCAAATCTCATTCCCCAGTATCTGCATCATCGGATGCAAACATCTCAGGATGTCGTTCTTTAATCTGTTCGACCATTTCAGGCGGCATATGTTTAATCATCTTTTTCAATTGCTCAGGGCTTGGTGGACTCATACCTGAAGGCATGCCACCCATACCCATTCCACCCATACCAAATCCCATACCAGGACCTTGAGCTGGAATTGGAGATTCACCAGCCTTAGAAACTTCTTCTTTGGCGACTTCTGCAATATCTTCAGTCAATTCCTCCACACCTTGATGAGCATAATACGTATCATAAAGTGCTTTGAACTTGCCCTCCTTCGCTAGAAGTTCCTTATGTGTACCTTCTTCGATGATTTCTCCGTTCTCAAACATTATGATCCGTGAAGCATTTGCAATCGTAGTGAGTCTATGTGCAATTACTATAGTTGTCCTATCAGTAAACAGTTTTGCTTGAGCGTCTTGAACAAGGGATTCACTGTAAGCATCTAATCTACTAGTAGCTTCATCGAGGATTAGAATTTTGGGATCTGCCAGCATTGTACGAGCTATCGTTATCATCTGTTTTTGCCCAGCAGATAGATTCTTTCCACTCTCAAGAATCAGCGAATTGTACCCATCAGCGAGTGCTTCAATGAACTCATCAGCACCAATCATCTTGCAGAGTTTGATAATCTCTTCATTATCTGCATCAGGCTTCCCATATCGGATGTTTTCAAATATTGTACCATCGAATAGGTATGGTTCCTGTGGAATCAATGAAATAGAATCATGTAGTGACTTGAGAGTGACATCTCTGATATCTTGATTCCCAATCCGTATAGCTCCTGAATCGGGATCATAGAATCTGTTTATGAGAGAAGCAATTGTTGTCTTTCCCGCACCAGTATGACCTACAATCGCTATAAGTTCGCCTGGTAGTATCTTAAAACTGATTGCTTTGAGAACAGGTGTATCCTTCACATACGAGAACGTCACATTATCAAAAGTAATTCCATCACTCTCTTCAAGCAAATCTGTGGATTCAGGTGAATCAGCAATTGCGGGTTTGGATTCCAATACATCAGATATCCTATCCATTGCAGCTAAAGAAGCTTGCACCTGTGATGCCATCATTGATAGACCTAACAGCGGAAACATGAACTGGTTCACTAAAAGAACTCCCAAAACGACACCTCCAATGGTCAGTAATGGAACGGTCTGAACCGCAAGGGAAGCTCCTACAAACAATATTGCTACAGTTCCAATTTGTCCAAATGACCGGACCATTGGTTGCATCGCGCTCATCAGTATCATGAATCTAAATCCATGTCTGTAAGCTTTAGCATTAAGCTCACACATCTCTTCCGCTAACTCATCCTCTCTATTGAATGCTTTAGCAACATGTACACCACTCAGATTCTCAGCAATCTGGCCAGACACGGCACCATATGCCCTCTGGGATGCCAGCATGATACGTTGACCCACAGTACCAAAGAGAACTGCAATGAAGATTACTCCAGGAACCACAACGAGTGCAGTTATAGCAATTTCAGGTGCGGTTATCCATAATATGTAGAAAGTGGTTCCTAATAGAAGGATTTGACTAAAGAAATCAATAATAACTTGAATGCCTGTAGATAATGAAACAGCATCTGTTGTTACACGTGATGTGATATTTCCGCTCTGCTGCGACTTATGGAACATTAAATCTGCATTAACAAGATGATCGTAAGTATCAGATTGGATTATTTGCACAAATCCAGCCTGTGCGGATGACAATACCCATGTTTTTAGACTCCCTATAATCCAATAGGCTAAACTCAAAGCTACATACAGGGTGATAAGATAGAGTACGTCTGCGAGAATGGGATTATTAGCTGCGATTACATCAATACCATCTGTCAATATAACGGGGATGATAACACCAAGAATGCTGGCAATGAGTGAAAAGACAGCACCGATCGCGACAATTTTTCTAAAACCACCAAGATAATGTACCATTCTGCCAAGGAGAACTCGCATAGGGCGACTTCTCTTCTCTCGCTGAAGAGCCAATGCTCTTGGACCACCATGTCCACGCATTCCCATTATTTCAAACCTCCTTTGATTGGAGCTACTTTGAGAATTGTGCTTGCTCCAGGCAATCGTTCAAAGATGCGTCTATAGTGGTCAGATGTTTGAAGTAGGTCTTCGTGACAACCTGCAGCCATCAATTGTCCCTTGTCAACAATAATTACCATATCTGATTCAATCAGTGTTCTGAGCCGTTGTGTGACTGTTATACTCGTCCTATTGACCAGTGCTGCACCCAGCGCTTTTCTCAGGAGAAACTCAGTTTGCGCGTCAACTGCACTGACTGAATCATCGAGTAAAAGAATTTTGGGATCTTGAACTAATGCTCTAGCGATTGCTAATCTCTGTCTCTGACCACCACTCAGAGTCATACCCCTTTCTCCAATCATGGAATCATAACCATTGGGTAATTCTTGAATAAATTCGTCTGCTTGTGCACGCTTAGCCGCCTCTATTATCTCTTCATCTGTAGCATCAGGTCGTCCGAAAGAAATATTCTCTCTGACGGTCATTCTAAATAGGAAAATATCTTGTTCAACTAAGCCCATTGCAGCTCGGACATCGTTGGTACTGACTTGTCGAAGATCAACTCCGCCGATTCGTAGACTACCGTTTGTAGGATCATACAAACGTAGAAGCAACTTAAGAATGGTTGATTTTCCACCTCCAGGACCTCCTATGAGTGCCACTCTTGAGCCACCAGGGATTGTGATATTGAAATCCTTAAGGGCATAATGATTATTATGCTCATTGTTTGAATTATATGCGAAACTCACATTATCAAAGACTATGTCACTACCCCATTCAACTTCACATGACTGCTCGGGTTCAATCATTGGCTCATCCCAGTTGAGTATATCTACGACCCGTTTTGCGTTGACCCAACCACCTCTGAGCATCAGCAGCATAAATGGGAATTGGAAGTTTAGAAATGTTAATGACACGAGCAATGTTACAATTTGAATAAGAGAGCCAGTGGTCATCGTATTACCGATTACATTTACCGCGCCATAGATGAATGCGATAGTTGTCATAGCAATTAGAACAAGTGCAGGAAGATAAAATGCAGACAATCTACCTTCTTTTGTAACAATATCCGAATATTCCTTAGACGTTTTTCTGAATTTTTCAGATTCTCTATCCTCAGCTCCAAATGCCCTCACAACCTCAATACCTGAAAATACACCTTGTGAGATAGAAGTAAGATTCTCTATCGTTTCTGAACGGGATCTTCTTACAGGTTCAATAGCACTAGCATACCGATAAGCAAACCATAGGTAAATTGGTGCGCCTACCACCATAAGAAGAGTGAATATAGGAACAGGACCCATTCCAGGTTGATAATCATTTAAAGCTAAAAAGAAACCCACGATTCCAAAAGATGCAATTCCACCAAGAATGTTTCGAAGTCCTGGGTTTACCGACATCCTAATCCAATTGATATCCTGCATTGCGACAGAGAGAAGTTTCTTACTATCAACCTCATCATGAAAAGTCATGCTATTCTCCTGAAGAATTTCAAAAAATTCTTGCCGAGCATCTCGTTCCCATCCTAGCGTCACTACTGCCCAAACGTACCCAACTCCAAAATATAGTACCATGTATATCAAAGTAAAGGCAACAATAGCCCAGATATATGCCATAAATGTTGCAGTTATTGCATTTGAAGCCTCTAATTCATCAAAGGTATATTTCAAATACACACTTGGTAGTGTAGTCAATAGAGAAGAGATAATTGTCAGGATTGTTGCGAAAATAATTGCACTTGGGTGTTTGAAGAGACCTTCAAGCATGTATCTGGTTGGAGTTCTTTTATGTTGATTGTCATTGTTTGTCATTGTTCTATTCTCCGTTCTCGATGTTTTTTTTCAATAAGGAGAGTTTCTCGATAATAGGCTCGATACGAGGACTAACTTTTTTCTTCTCAGAAGAGGATAATTCTTCAATGGATTCCTCAAGAAATTCCACTGCAGCTAGAATACCACTTAGATGAAAATGAACACGATCTGAGGGATTCAATAGATGCAACCACAAGACTCTGCTCAACCGGGTTTTATGCTCCATATCCCTCTTCCTCCTAGAGATATTCCGGAAGTGGTCAGAACCAGCTGGAGTTATTTTGTACTTCTTGCTTCTGCCAATCTCACTTGCAACTTCTATGAATCCATCTTCCTTCAGCGAATCAAGCATTGGGTAAATCGAACCAGGGCTTGGTTTCCACCGACCGTCGCTTCTGTCCTCTAGTATCTCCATCATCTCAGAACCAGTTAGCTCGTCAGATTTTAGAAGACTCATGATTAGAATACGTAGAAATCCACGTGGCATTGAATGCGGCATTGGTTCCTCGCAGTCTTCATTTTGTTTTTGCGGCGTCGTTTTACTCACCAATATCGAATATGATTATCGAATGCGATATCGAATGCGATATAAACTTGCTGATTTGTACCTTTGTTTGGTGGGAAATCAAACACCAAAAGGAACTTTGATAAGAAGAATAAGCATGAGAGGAACAAATCTACTGGTGGACTAAATGGGCGAGAAGGCCAAGGTAAAAGAGACTGTTCAATTGTATTCTAAAGTTTGGCAGCTACCTACATTTCGCAGAATCATCTTCAATCTCATAATCAGTGTATCGGTTTTGTCAGTAGTACTTTCCTTATTTAGATCTATGAAAAACACCTTCGATATATTCACACCCACATTTCTCGCCTATGCACTACTCTATACAGCTAGTATGCTATTTGGTACTCTTCTAATGTATGCAGTAGTACGAAAAGAGGATTCACCTTTGGATGCTCGAAGAACAGCAGGAGCATCCCAATTCGGTGTGTTATTTTGGGTCATTCTTGGTGGAATTGGAGGTCTCTTAGATTTCGTTCTTGTTCTAGAGCATTTTGAGAATAGAATGTTAATGCTTGGTCTCAGTGTAGCTTATGTGTTCTTTGCATTTCTACTAACAGGATTAAGCGATCATCATCCAATTCGTACATTTTTTGCTGCAATGATACCTCCTCTTCTATGGTATAGCCTAATGTTCATACTTCCTCAATATACATTCATTCCATTTCTACCACAACAATGGATTCTCATTGGAATGGGTTCAATCATCGCATTCACTATCGCAGTACACTACATCTTCAATGCTGTAAGCGTGCCATTTGAGAGAGATCTAGGAATCAATGGTCCAGAACTTTTGCGAGCTTTCGGATATGACTATTTGATGGAAAATCCCGAACCTTTTGAACACTTGATTCGGCAAATTGGGTCAAAGCAGGATATACCAATCGATGCGATGATTTTCAAGAATGATGATGGATTAGCAGCAGTAGGAGTTGTTCTCTATATACATCCAGGACCTTTCAGAGACCTTGGTAGTAGTGGACTTCCATTTGCAATAATGAACCACATCCAAGAGAAATATGAAATTCCGTCATTTGTGCTTCATGGAACATGCACTCACCATCAGAACCTCACAGACAAGCTGGATTATCCGAGAGTGATGGCAGAGATTGATAGATTGATTACGAATACACCTGTTCATGATGACATTACAGGTCCAATGTGGATTGATAGAGGAAAATTCAAAGTCTGGGCAATTCACTCACACAGAAATGCACTTTTGATCTCAACAAGTGCACCAGAGTTTACAGATGATATTGCCCTCGAAGTTGGGGAGAGGACAAAGAAAAAAATCACTAATGAATATGATGTGATTGATCGAATTACTATTGCAGATGCTCATAATTGCATTGCTGATGATGCGGTATCTGTTATGCCTGATGATCCTGAAGCAATGATATACACCGACGTCTTAACACAATCGGTACGAGAGTCAATTGATTGTCAAAAACATTCATTCATGATGGGTATAGGAAGCTTCGTTCCCAACAATATTAGTCAGAAGCAAGGATTGGGACCTGGTGGTATAACTACTACAATCATCGAAACACCTGACGGAAAGACTGTTTTCACTGTAGTGGATGGTAACAATGTTGAACCAGGGTTCAGAGAGAAAGTGATTGAGTCCGTAAAGGCAATGGGATATGACAGTGCAGATATTTTCACTACGGACACCCATCTAGTTAATGCAATATCATTATCCAGCAAAGGGTATCCACCAGTGGGTCGATATTGTCCAGATGAAATCATCGATTCAATAGAAAAAACGGTTGAAATTGCTGAGAAAAATAAGACTCGGATGAAAATGGGAATCGGATTTAGTGAAGTTAAGGATCTCTGTACTTTTGGAGAACGGGGATTCGATATCTTGACTCAGGACATTGTTGAAGCAGCAGGAATTGCAAAAAGAAATGGGATTGTTGCAGCTGGTTCTGCGTTCCTGATATCTTTGATTCTATCATTTTTCATTTGACAATAGTTCTTTCGAATAAGTTATCAGACGAAGTATAAAGAGTATTTAGAGGAGCAATCAGGATGGCAAAGAAGAGAGTACTTGTGTGCATAACAGGCGCCAGTGGTGCTATTTATGGAGTCAATTTGATTCGCGCACTAAAGACCCTAGGACATGAGGTTCATATCATTATAAGCAGATGGGGAGAGAAGACATTGGAATATGAACTTGGTATATCTTCGGAGGTACTTTCTAAAGAGGCTGATTGTGTTTATGACGAGCAGGATTTGTCAGCTCAACCAGCAAGTGGAAGCTATCATCTTGATGCAGTAATTATCGCACCCTGCACAATGAAGACACTAGCAGGTATCGCTCATGGCTATGCAGACAATCTAATAACAAGAGCTGCGGATTGCGCGCTAAAAGAGAGAAGAAAACTAATTTTAGTTCCACGGGAATCTCCTTTGAATCTCATACATATCCGTAACATGGCAATAGTCACAGAAGCAGGCGGAATCGTGTTTCCAGCTTCTCCAGCATTTTGGCACAAACCCAAGTCAATAACTGAATTGGTTGATTCTGTGATTGATAGGATCCTTATTCATATCAAAGCCAAAGACACACCTGATATCGAATGGTCAGATAAGATTTGAAAGATTCATTGCAAGTAGAGCGCGATTGTGAGTGAATGAGCACAATATCGACATCTTATAGGAAGGCGTGTATGAAGTTCGCTTATTTGTTCCTCATCAAGTGGAGCACCGCATCGAAGACAAATCCAAGAGTCCATTGTTTCAGCTAGTTCATCTATTGTTGTAGGTAACATTGCGATGTCTTCGCCAAGAGCTTCGACCTTAACCTGTGAGTGTCGACCACTCTCTGGACCTGAGATAAGAAACACTACCGCGACTTTCTTACCCGTATATTTTCCCTGAGCATAACCTCGGATGAGCCCTATGAACTGACCACCTATTGACTTCTCCTCAGTATCGACAATATGAAAATTCTTAGAGGGCAACAATTTCTCAGCTTTGGTGAAGAGAACTTTGGCATTCCAATCAAGTGTCTGTTCTTGCTGAGTTTTTGTTAGGTTTGTGAGAATGAGATCAAATTCTTTTGAAGTGGCTTCGAGAGGTTTTAGCAGGTCGCATACTGACCGAATCAGATAAGGTTCTACTTGAATTGTATGAAGCTGGTCACGAAAGTCAATGAATGATACAGTAGCAACTATCTTTCCTTGGACACAGTCTTTTGTTGGATACAGTGTGAATTGAGGAGACCTAAATCCGTCCACTTCAATCCGTGAGATCGTCTTTACAGATTCACCAGCTAATTCCATGCAATCTTGCGGATAAGCAACTATACTCACAGTTACATTCGTAATAACATATCCACTATCATTCTTCACCTTGCATTTGTAGTCGAATTTTCCACCAATGATTTCGCAGCCGCGAAGTACTACTACCGCTTCGTCAATGTCTTCAACGCTCTCTGTGGTGGGCTCAAGGGTTGGTGGCTCAGGTTCGGGAGCCGCCTCAACAGGAGGATGTATCTTCTCTTTCTGGATTTCTTCATACGCCCTATGTAAGGCTCCAGCATGTTCTGGAGGAATATCAACAACATGTTTACCATGAAGACTACATAAAAGAACAACACGAGACTCACGTCCTTGAGGTTCAATGTAAACTAATTCTAAATCTTCATAGCATTCAGGACAACGGTACAAATTCTTGTAAAGGGCAACAAGAGTTACTTCATCTAGGTCTGGAGCAAAGAACCGCTTACTTCTATGCCCGTTTTTACAGTCGACTTCGAGTTCCGTTAGATTTTGTCGATGTTCTACATCTCGAATAATTGAAGGTAGTCGGCACTTTTCACAACTCAGACTCTTAATAATCGAAGGTAATTGATCAATTGAGTTTTTAGTTTCCATAACATACTTGAAGATATCAGGAGTTACTGAACGTTCCATCACTCCATGGATTGGACATGTTATTTTGAAATCAATACTTTTCTTACTCTTCTTGCTATCAATGATTTGTGTCATAAGGCCACATTCACTGCATGTAAGGAGACCTGCCGTGATTCTCTCTTTCACAGCCTCATTCCAAATGATTGGGATTTCCCGATCCATTGAATGTCCTTTTATGGGACAGATGCACTTGAATTTGAAACCAGTCTTCGTTTCTTCAATACTGCGAATTGCCAGTGGATGGTTACAATCTCGTGTCACCAACATAGCTCCAACGACTGCTTCCGGAGATATCTCTTCAATGGCTTTCTTTACATTTGATAGAATTTCATTAGGAATATCCTTTCGTTCGTCCCCATGAATAGGACATGTAACAAATATCTTTGATTTCCTCTTCCTTTCTTCAAGTTTACCAATGTGTCCAAGTAAACCACATTTATCACAACTAGCTGTCAGCTGGAATATCTTTGTCATTAAATCAGAGTCCAAATCATTTGGGACGTATCTTGTATTCCTGTGACCATTTGGACACCTAACCTCGAGCTCAAGACCACCTGGTATCAGGTCTATACCACGCACAGCAAAGAGCCGTCCACATTGATCGCATTTGAAAGCGTTAATGATGGCTCTTCTCACGTCGTCTCCTGTATCAAGAAGACCTACTGCTGGTAGGAATGAAGAGGGATATTCACGTCCTTGAACACCGTGAATGGGACATAGAAAATCAGCCTCAACACGGGGGCCTTGTAAATCAGATGTTATCTGAGTCATCGTTGACCCGCAATCCAGACAAACAGTTATTTTTTGGAAGAGGTCCTCAGCAATTTCAGTTGCTTGCTGTTCAGACAAACGTCGTACACTCTTATGTCCGCGAAGGCAACTGACGTCCATCTTGAGGATTCGATCTTTAAGTTCCGCACTCTCTATGTAGAGAGGCAATCCACATCTTTTACAGGAGAACACGATGTAACTTCCTATTATTGAACTATCAACAGTATATTTTTGGAATTTCCCCTCTTAAGCCAATTGATGATATGTCCATTATATCTCCATTCCAGGGGTATCAAGACTCTCAAGTAATTTATCGGCTGTCTTCTTCACGCGTGCACGATATCCCCTACTAGTATAGACTCGAACTCTTTTCAAGTTCCGACCAAAACTTCGAGCAGTTAAACTCATTTCCGTGACTGGCCAGAATTCATAACCTTTGGAACCCCGTTCATAGAGAACAAGATCTTCTAAATCGTGTTTTCCAGGATAGAATGCGACTGAGGTTCGGTCGGGATAATCAACATAGACCATACTTGGATCAATACCTGCATCTTCAGCAATTTCTGTTTCAATTGCAAAGAGACCATCAGGAGTTGAGATTCTATCAAGAAAACTCTTGTCAGAGATAGATCTGCTGCTTGCTCGTTTTAACAGATACCTCTTACAGAAATCATCATAGAGTCTACCTGCTTCTTTGACTGATTCATTGTCTTCTTCCTTGCAATATCTCAGAATGTGGTGGAATGTCAAGTCATCGTATTCAAGGAATTTGTCTATGTTTTGCTCAGGATGTGTCATGATATGACTTCCAGCGAGTTCTAGAATTCTTAGCAACATTAACTCTGCAGCACGACATGTTTTGTGATAATAAACAGCGTCAAACATATTAGCTCCAGCAGAAAGGTAGGATTCTAGGGTATAAAGGGCATCTCGCTTCAGAGCAATTTTGTTTTTTGCTACTCTAGTACTAGTAAATAACCTATGATATTCTAGTTGGGAATAATCCACCCCCGTGAAATACGAATCACGATCAAGATTCTCAATCAACTCAGGATTGATGGGAGTAGTCATTAGATTGATTCGTATTCCCTTTACCAGAATACCCTTTGTCACAATATCGGATAATTCAGAGAGCGAAAAGCCATTGTCTTTTAGTACTTCACCAACTCTGGAGGATTTGATAATGGTATCAGCAAGCTTCACTCGATTGTGACCTCTAGTTCCTAAATACTCATCCATTACATTCGTCCAAGGACCTTTCGCAATTATAAGGAGGAATGCCCCTAAACGTGCTTTTTGTACCTCATCTAAATCAGCTTCGAGGTACCTAGCAAATAGTCCAGTCATATGCACAGTTCCGAGCATGGCACCCATCAGAGATGAATCTGCACCGGGATATACCAGTCGAGTACCTGCAGGTGATCGAATATTGCGGAGTCTCTGAACATGACGAAGGTTGAGTAGTTCTTGTTCTACTGAGGTGATTCCAATGTACCCATGAAGTGGGTCTTTGAGTTCCAATGAAAATTGGAGTTCTGAATGTGTCATCTGAATCCTCCACACTACACTTTCACTAATTGGGTCTTAGTTCTTTAAATGTCTAAGCAAAAAGGGTTTGCATTGCAATAGAATACGCGATTGGGAACAATTAAGATAGAATAATTTCCTGTCTAAGATATGCTGAAGCGCTTGATTCCTCTTATCCTTATACTGTCAGTGGTAGTTCCACTATACCCTACACCCAAAGCAATAGCACTCGCAGATCCCGATGCAGATTCGAATTCGATGATACGTGTTTACAGTATGAATTTTGAATCGGAGGTCTATGACAAAGTTTCTCAAAATAGATATAAGAACTTCATCATCAAACTGACGGAAAATGGTTCTAGATGGACATCTGCTGGACCAACATTCAGTGATGCAAACGTCTATGCCAGAAACTGGTTGGTAAAGCGATTAGGTGAGCTTTCAAGTGGAAAGATTGAAGTTGAATTAATTGGAAACCATAAATCAGTGGTTGGCAGACTTCCTGGATGGGTCGGGGGTAATTCGCCAGTAATCATGATTGGTGGACATTATGATAGTGTAGCTTTAGCGCCGGGAGCTAATGATGATGGAACAGGAGTTGCAACAGTATTAGAATTGGCATATGTTTTATCGAAATACGAATGGCCTCTGGATATTTACTTCTGTGCATGGAACTCGGAAGAAATTGGACTAGTTGGAAGTCATGAAGTCGCGGCACAGTTTTCTAGCTCAGGAATTCAAATCCTTCAATACTTCAATGTCGATATGCTTCTTGTTGAAAATGGATATTCACCACCTGACGAGAGGGTATTGATGGTCTATAACAATGATCCCAGGACAATATATGAAACAAGTCACTACTGGGCAGATCTAACAAGAATGATGAGCAGAAATTTAGGACGGGATTTGATACTACCTCTTGCGTCTAACTCATTCTCGGCTTGGTCAAGATCAGATCACTATTCATTTCTGACATATGACTATCAAGGTGTTCTCTTCGCATTTGAGAGTGGATCAGGATATGATAGTGCATATCATAGCCCATCCGATACATGGGATAATTCCATGTATAACTATACACTTGCTCATGAGACTGTTGCTAGCATCGGAGCATCGATAGCTCACTCTATGTCAAGAGCTTATGGCGAACCTACGAGAATAAACTATACAGGAATCATAGAAGAGGGAGTTAGGAAATACTACATCGCTAATACAATAGAAACCACTATGAATCTGACACTCACATGGCAAAATGGACCACTCAGTGTTGATGTTCGTTCACCTTCAGAGGTTCTGCTACACCACCTGGATATAGTCAATAGCTCGGGGAATAATAAGAAACTCATCAGTTTGGAATTAGTTGATGATGGGCTTCATGAAATTATTTTCTCTAGTGAAAATGAAGTGGAATTTTCTTTTGAGGCAGAGTATGAGAGTGATATTGAAGGCGATGATATACCAGATAGTGAACAGTATTGGTTCGATGTAGAGCTATTTACTATCGATCATGATGCAGATGGATTGTCTGATGCAGAAGAAATGATTCTGGGTACTGACATATGGTCTAGAGACACAGATGGAGATGCGATGGAAGATTTTTGGGAAGTTGAGAATGGTTTTGATCCCCTTTCTCCAAGTGATGGCCTAGAGGATGAAGATGGTGATGGAATTTCAAATACAAATGAGGCACGCAATGGTACTTCAGTATTCAATAATGATACAGACCTAGACCTGATGCCTGATCTATATGAGATTGTCATGCAGCTAAATCCATTAATTGATGATAGCTCCGGGGACGCAGATAGCGACCTCGTTACGAATTATAATGAGTACATTCTAGGGACTAACCCTCAACTGAGTGACTCGGAAGGTGATTTGATGCCAGATGGATATGAGATTGCAAACTCATTGAATCCATTGGTTGATGATTCTTTTCTAGACCCAGATGGGGATACATTGACGAATTTGGAGGAATTTCTAATTGGGACGTCACCCCAGTCCGATGATTCGGATTCCGACACAATGCCAGATAATTATGAGGTCGAGAGGGGATTGAATCCGATATTTGATGACTCAGCAGATGATCTCGATGATGATGCTCTCACTAATAAAGAAGAATATGAGTTGGGAACCTCTCCAATAAACAACGATACAGATTCAGATCTGATGCCTGATGGATGGGAAGTCACCTATCATCTAAAACCACTTGTGAATGATTCTCTACGAGACCCTGACAAAGATGGCATAACAAATCTTGACGAGTATCTTAATGGTCTCAATCCACGAGTGTCAGACAGGCAAGTCGTACCAATAATCATTGCAACATTTTCAATTGGACTTGTTGCGATAGTTATCCCAGCAGCAATTGCATGGAAAAAGCTAGAAGCAGGTTAAAGACTCATAAGTCACGCTGCAATCAGAAGAACCTATGTCACTCATACTCTACGGCATCATCTTCTGGGTATTTGCAGCAATTATCATTTTGTTCAAATATGCAGAAGCATTGCAATCCAGATTCGCTCTAAGAGTACTCATTAAAATAGTCCCAGCAGTAGCAGCTGCAATTTTTCTCCTTTGGATGCGACCCTCAGATTCAATCTTCTATTATCTATATTCAATAGCTCTTGTCCTCTGCGCTTTGGGTGACTTTGGCATGGAGGTGAATCTCCTACCCGGGCTAGGTCTCTTTCTGATATCACACGTAATCTACACGCTGAATTTTCTCCTACAATCACTCGTGGTCGGGATACCTCTGATTGCATTGGCAGGATTTGGAGCATGTCTGATTGCCATGCTTGTCTATATCATGCTGTTCCGAAAATATCTAAGCACATCCGAGATTGAAACACCAAAGCAAATGCTACAGGCAGTCTATGTCTATGCGCTGATAATCTCACTCACACTCAGCACATCCTTGCTCCTTTGGTTTACAACAAATATCCTACTAGGTTTTATTCCAGTCCTTGGAGCTATCTTTTTTGTCATCTCCGATTCCATGATTGGAATTCGAGAATTTCATCACCAATTTCAATATGAAGGATATCTCGTATATGTGACGTATTATCTCGCAATCTTTCTTCTATCACTTGGAGTGCTCATTTACGTGTTCTAAAGATAGAAAATGAGTAATGAGGAACACATAATGTGTTCCTCGCGGATAATCATGTAAAGGTCTTTATGATTAAGTCCCAACGGTGCTGGACATAGTCCTGAAGATCCTGTATCTTCTTCTCGTCCCTCGTTGGTCTGAACAGCCTTGAAAATCGTCCCTGTAATTTCAAGAACTCCTCAATCGGTTTTCGGTTTGCAGGATCCTGATATCGCTTACTATGTTTTCCGAGAATAAACTCTTCACCAACACGTTCCCATTGAATCCAATATCCAGTTTCAACGGCAAGTTTTCCCATCTCAACTCCCTTCTCTACAGGATAATTCCAAGCCTGAGGACATGGAAGAAATATATGACCAAACTTGGGCCCTTCAATTTCCTTAGCCTTTTGGAACTTTTCAAAGAGGTCTCTTGGATAAGCTGTGTTTGCTGTGAATTGGTAGACAGGTTCATGAGCCGCTACAATGAGATCCAACATCTTCTCAGGTTCAGTCTTACCATACCATGTCGTTGTAGTTTGAGCATATAGAGGGGTCGCTCCTGAGCGCTGAGTGCCTGTGTTACTATACACTTGGTTATTGTAACAAATGTAGAGAAAATCGGTTCTTCGCTCAAGAGCTCCGCTCAGAGCTTGGATACCAATATCGAATGTACCTCCATCACCAGCCCAACACATTACGGTAGTATGATTATTTCCTTTTGCTCTCAGGGCAGCTCTAACACCAGATGCAGTAGCTGCAGCAGCAGGAAAAGCTGTATTTAGAACAGGAATCGCAAGACCGGTTTTTGGCCAGAGCGACTGTACAACACTAGTACAACAGGCAGGTACAACTTGAATTACGTCACCTTCGAGAGCTTTGTGCGCATGACGTAGTGCCACCATGTCCTGACAACCGGCACATGCAGCATTTCCCTTCAGTACATATTCCTTAAGGGGCATTTCTTTTGTAGTTACCATCTTCACCACTCCATTAAATCATGCCAGGTCTCTTCGGGACCAAGCTCTCCACTTTCAACAACTTTCACAGTATCAAGAATGACTTCTTTTATGTCTGTGATAGTTATATCACGTCCACCAAGACCACCAATGTAGCTCTTGATCAATGGACGATACTTCGTTGGGTACATCGTTGAGCGGATGTCATTCGCCACATGACCGCCAAACCCGTAGGACACTCCACGATCGAAGGAAGCAAATGCCTTGACTTTGGCACCGAGCTCCCGTATCTTTTCCTTGGGAAATGGGCGAATCATTCTCATTCGAGCGTTACCTACCTTGTAACCCTCCTCTCGTAACTCTGTGACCGCA
>Ga0315553_10000749_pt1 | contig 27976 bp, 25 predicted proteins | sample SalMarSW160140MG_FD_203099 | JGI IMG/M metagenome (GOLD analysis project Ga0315553, IMG submission 203099) | Salt marsh sediment microbial communities from the Plum Island Ecosystem LTER, Massachusetts, United States - Salt Marsh Sediment SW1601-40 ... | reverse complement strand
GTCCCCGCTGAGGTTGTCCCATATCGCCGCATCCACGCCGTACAGGGCTTCCCCGGGCCCACCGAGGCGCGTGACCTGCACGTCGCGCGTGGTGAAGAGCGCCAGCTTCTTCTCCTGGATCGCCTCCAGTCCCAGGTACCCTCTACCCGCCAGATCAGCGAAGGCGGAGACCAGGAGCTTCTCGGCCAGATCGCTGAGCTTGACCTTCGCGCTCCCGTAGACCAGTTGCTCTCCCCCCACGCGAGCCTTCTTCACGAAGCGGTCTCCAAAGAGATAGACGATGTCGCTAGCCGAGGGTCCCCCCTCCGTTCCCATCAAGCAGTTCTCCTTCCAGGCATATCTCAGGACGCTGTTCTCTCGGCACGATGACGGTGGCTGGACACGCTCAGCCGCCGCCCACGCTGACCAGGAACATGTGGTAGTAGGTCCCGGCGGGATAGATATCTGTGCCGTCGTCGATCTCCGTCTCGAAGGTGATCTCGGTCGTCAGCAGATACTCCCCCAGGGGCCAGTCGGTAACCACAGCGTAGTACAGGCGGCACTCGTTGATCCCGCTGCCCTCCTCCGTCATCACGAACCTGGACAGTGGCACCTCCTCGGCGTCCAGGTAGAAGGCGAGGGTGATGTTCTCCCAGTTCTGCCTTAGTTGTTCCTTGGTAGTGGCGCACCAGCCATAGACCCACAGCACGTCCTGCGAGCTGTCCATCGATATGGTATAGATGTAGGTCTCACCTGCCTCCGAGGGGTCGTCGTACGACTCCTCGGCCAACTCTTGCATGGTCGGTACGTCGGAGTCCCTCGCCTCCTCCGACTCCACCACGGTCCCTATCCTGGGCCCGCCCTCTGCCGGCTCCTCCGGGCCGGGGGTCGCCCGTCGCTCCGGCTCCTCGTCCAGTCCCAGACCCTCCCCGCCCTCTCCGGTGGAGCAAACCATCACCTCGTCGTGATCCACACAGAAGGAGAAGTCGGCCCCGGCCAGCCGGTCCAGGGCGGCCATGGCCGCTTCCCCGTCCTCTCCCAGAACGGACACCACCACGCGGTCCGTCTCCCGGGAGACCACGAAGAGGGTGGTGCCCTCCAGGGGTAGCGCACCCAGCCCCTCCACCTCCACGTTGTCCCGGATCTCCTCTTCCTCCTCCGTCGCTGGCGTCGGCGTAGGGGTCCCCTCCTCGAGCACGGTAATGGTCACCCCTGCCTCGTCCAGGTAATCCTGTACCAACTCCACGTGGTCAAAGGTCCCCACGAGGATGGCATCGTGGTCGGGGTCGGCCGCGTCGCGCAGGTTCAGAGTCAAACCGGCCAGGTCCAGTACCTCGCTCAACCACCCGCTGCTGGCGAAGAGACGCGGATCGAGGTACTCGCCGGAGACCTGCACCAGGTCCACCGGACGCTGGAACAGATAGGGGAAGTCCCTCAGGTCCCACTCGCGCTCGGCGCTCAGCAGCCAGTCAGCAACGTTGCTCAGGAAACGATCGTTGTCCCCCACGGTGTGGTAGGGTGCGGTGAGGAAGGTGAGGTCACCCAGCGCCAGGGTGCACCCCTGCGCGGAGAGCACCCCGGCCGCGAGATCACTCTCACCCGTGCGCAGCGAAGATCGAGTATCGGCATCGCCTGCCAGCAGGACCTGCCCCTCGCTCCGCAGGGAGTGGGAGGCGAAGAGGATCACCGTCTCCACGCCCTCCGTGAGTGTCGGGTCGCCATCCCCGAGGCTCACACTGACGTTGCGATAGTTGCCTTCGTTGTCCACCAGGTTGTACAAGTAGTCATCGAAGTAGACCACACCCAGAGAGTCGGCCAGGCTGTTCACGGCCGGGATTGCACTCTCGGGGAAGAACACGTCGCTCAGGTCTACGTCATACTCGTCTCCGGGTGGGGCAACGGGACGTGTGGGGTCGGCAGCCAGCAGTACCCGTCCGCCCTTCTCCACGAAATCGACGACGGTCTCCACCTCCCACTCGGCAAACTGGAAAGTGGGTGCGGCCACCACCAGGGCCACGGCGCCGCGCAACTGGGAGTCCAGAGACGTGGTGTACCCATCGTACTCCTCCACCTTTGCTCCTCGAGCCGCCAACCGATCGCGCAGCGGAGTCAGATCGTCTACCTCGAGGTTGTTGTCGTGGGCCAGATCGATCACCACGCGGCCTGCTACCTCCACCGCCAAATCAGCGATCGAGCTGTACTCAGGCAGGGACACCTCTATCTCGCTCTCGTCGATCTCAGCGATCTGGGCCGGGGTGTAAGCGCCGCGGTGGAACCACGCCCAGCGTAGGAGGACCGGCAGAAGGATAAGGACGGCAACGATCAAGACCCTGATCCTGGTTCTCATGGGGCACCTCCTAGCTGCATGTCGTACAGGAGATAGACTCCCGGTGGCAGGACACGTTCCCCTGTCACGGGGTCGGCCGCGCCTACCCAGGGCTCCATGCTCCGTTTCCCATACTGCTCGACCAGTTCCTGATAAACTCGTTCCTCCAGGTCCACCACTTGATAGTGGGCGATCCCGGCTTGCTGGGCAGCGGCGGCGACGGCGTCGCTCTCACTCCCCAGATAGTCGATCAGACCGAGACGGCGCGCCTCGCGACCGGAATAGGCCAGCCCGTTGGACAGGCCGACGCGAGAGATGTCCATCCGCTCACCGCGCTGGCTGAAGACGGTCTCCAGGAACTCCAGCTTGATCTCTTCGATGGAGCGCAGGAACTCGTCGCGGTTGCTGGCCGTGAGCTTGAAGGGACCGCTGGCCAGGATCACCTCGTTCACCCCCAGGTCAGGAGGGATGTAGCCCCACACACCGACGTTTCCCACGGTGGACGACGGCTTGGCGTAGATGGGGTCGGTGGCCATCGCCGCGTAGTAGGCACCACTGGCCGCTATGCTCTCCATGGAGCCCACCACCGGCATCTGGCGGCGCAGGCCCTGTAGCCCCAGATACAGCTCCTGGGTGGCCGCCACCTCGCCGCCTGGAGAGTCCAGTTGCACGACTACGGCCTGGATTTTGGGGTCCTCACGCGCCTCCTCGACCTGGAGCATCACGTAGTCGGCGCTCTCCGCATAGATATCTCCGCTCAGTCGGATGATGCCCACCGCCGGCTGCGGCACCAGGGCCTGAGCCAGCCATATTCCGATCAGAAGCGGCGCCACACCCCACATCAGAAAGCTGCCCAGGGTGCGGAACCCGCTGAAGGAGTGGTTGTCGCCCAAGGCCCCGGACAGCCGTCCTTTCGACCTTGCGCCACCCCCACCTTTCGCGTGCCCCTCGTTCGCGTCTTGAAGCGGAGACGTTCCAGTCATCTCTGTTCCTCCTTCGTATTCGATCTAGCCCTGGCAGCAATCCGCGGGGCGGAACGATGAACCAGAGGGGGCGGTTCCATCGCCTACCGGGCAGCTACCGGGAGCACACCGGCGCAGCATGCTCTGCCATAGCATCCAGTGCTCAACCGCTTTCAGCCTCCGCCAGCGCGCGCTCCAGCAGGTCGACGACGTCCAACTCCTCCGCCCATTTCTGTAGATACGCCTGGTCCAAACGACCCCGCTGAACCTTCAACACACCAAGCACGTCGCCCCACTGTCGCTGAGACACACCACCACCGAGTCGATACCACTCCAGCTTGGAGAGCACGGTGTCCTCCGCGGTGGCGAAGTAGGCCGCACGCTCTGGTTTCTCGCCGACTACCTGCGGGGTCCGCCGGCGAAGTTGCTCGCGGTCGTAGGGACGATCCCCGCACACGAACACGTCCACCTTGAAGGCGGTCTCCAGATGAACGACGTTGAAGCTACCCCGTCTTCGAAGCGCCTCCTGTATGGCCTCCACGTCGACGTAGAACCCTTGACTCAAGGCGCGGGCCAGGGGCTCTGCGTGCTCGGCTCTCAGGTCAGCCACCAAGTCCGCATCCAGTGTGGACCTCGCGACACCATGAATGGCGCTGGCTAGTGATCCCACAATGAGGTATGGTGCCCCAAGGGCCTCCAGGGCCTCCACCACCAGCAAGGTGACGGCGACGGGCTCAGCGTGCATGGGCCGTTTTCTTCTCTGGCGCCCTGCCGTAGGCACGAGCCGCCAGATGCGGTCCCAGCACCAGCGTGGCCACCCCCCACCGAAGCTCCTCGCTCGTGGCCAGAGGATGGCGCTCCCGGAGCCCGGCCAGAACCAGGTCGTAGACGGTCTGCGTCATCCCCTCGACGAGTTCCAGCTTGCGCCAGGGAGCCATCCGACGTAGGAGTTCGAGTTGCACGCGCTCAGCGTCAGGGTGGGTATCAGACGACAGGGTCTGCATGAAAACTCCTCAGTTGGGTCCACAGGCATGGAGACGCTGGGATACGGCCCCTGGATCGTCCAGCCAGATGATACCATGCGGTCCGGGCAAACGCAAAGCGACCGAACTCAGGCTTGGTTCTGGTTGACAACTGCGTCCCTCTGGTATATACTAGAGGTAGCTCGAAATAGAGGCGATGTTTTGACCCGGTCTACATCCACCACCAGTTCTTGGATCTGGTAACAACAGGGGCGCAATGCGTCCCTGTTTTCTTTTCGGCGGGTCCAACAACGCCGCGATAAACACCTAACGGAGGAGAACCGTGGACTCAGGTATGATGAGCAAGATCGAGAAGGCCAGGCGCTACGCTGAACAGCCGGACAGGATCTGCTTCGAAGAGTTCAAGGTACGTCTCATGGGTGACAACCACGGCCACGTGGTTACTTTCTCAGACGGGAAGTGGAGCTGCGACTGCGGGTTCTTCGCCCGGCGCGGGGTGTGCAGCCACACCATGGCGCTGGAGAGGATCCTGGGCACCATGATCCCGGTGACACAGGAAGCCTAGCCGCAAGCCATCCCATCTGTCGCTGTTGGCACTCTGCCAGGGCAGGGCACCAGGCCCAGCCCCTGTGCCGCTTCCCATCATCGACTCCCCTTCGGCACCACCAAGGGGTGCAGCACACCTTCCATTCACCACAAAACCACAGGGTGCAAGCCACGTCTCCGGCGAGGTCGCCTGGCCGTTGACAGAACGCGGCCTTGGCAGTATACTTTCTTTTGTTTTCTTGGTCAGCGGGTACCGGAGTTGAGAGTTGGGTATCACCAGACGGAGGACGTTGTGGATTATCGGCAGGCGTTCAGAGAGTCGTTAGAGAGCCCCGAAACCTTCTGGGGCCGTGCGGCAGAGGAGATCACCTGGTACAGGAAGTGGGACCAGGTGCTCGACGTATCCAACCTACCCTTCTCACGATGGTTCATAGGTGGCTTGATAAACACCTGCTACAACGCACTGGATCGTCACTTGGAGGGCGGGCGAGGTTCACAGCCCGCCCTCATCTATGATAGCCCGGTCACCAACACAGTGCGCACCTACACCTATGCCGAGCTCACCGATCGCGTCTCGAGAATCGCCGGCTTCTTGACGTCCCTGGGCGTGACCAAGGGGGATCGAGTGGTGATCTACATGCCCATGATCCCCGAGGCGGCCATGGCCATGCTGGCCTGCGCCCGCATCGGCGCCATCCACTCCGTGGTCTTCGGCGGCTTCGCCCCCCGGGAGCTGGCCATCCGTATCAACGACGCCAAGCCCAAGGTGATCCTCTCCGCTTCCTGTGGCATCGAGGGCCAGAAGCTCATCCCCTACAAGCCCCTCCTGGACGAGGCGATCAGGCTCGCCAGCCACGCGCCTGATAGGTGCGTGGTGTGGCAGAGACCACAGGTGAAGGCCGAGCTGAGACCGCCGCGTGACCTCGATTGGGTGGACCTGGAGGGGAAGGCCGACCCCGTCGATTGTGTCCCGCTCGAGGCCACGGATCCCCTGTACATCCTCTACACCTCCGGCACCACCGGTGTGCCCAAGGGCGTGGTCAGGGACAACGGCGGCCACGCCGTGGCCCTCCACTGGACCATGAAACACATCTACGGCATCGATCCCGGGGAGGTCTTCTGGGCCGCCTCCGACGTGGGCTGGGTGGTGGGCCACTCCTACATCGTCTACGCACCCCTGCTCGAGGGCGCCACCAGCATCATGTACGAGGGGAAGCCGGTGGGCACGCCCGATCCCAGCGCCTACTGGCGGGTCATCTCGCAGCACAAGGTGAAGGCCCTGTTCACCGCACCCACGGCCTTCCGGGCCATCAAACGCGAGGACCCCCATGGGGAGTACCTGAAGGGGTACGATCTCTCCCACTTCGATACCCTGTTCCTGGCCGGCGAGCGCACGGACCCCGATACCTACTACTGGGCCTCGGAGCTCCTGGACCGTCCGGTCATCGACCACTGGTGGCAGACCGAGACGGGCTGGGCCATCACCGGCAACTTCCGGGGCCTGGAGTTCTTCCCCCCCAAGGCCGGTTCCGCGTCGCTACCCATGCCTGGTTACGACGTGAGAATCCTGGACCTGGTCACCGGCCAACCGGTCCCGCCCAACACCGAGGGTGTGATCACGGTCAAGCTGCCCCTGCCGCCCGGCAATCTGATGACCCTGTGGCAGAACGATCAGGGGTTCGAAGAATCGTACACCGATCCCTATCCCGGATACTACTTCACCGGTGACGGCGGACATATCGACGAGGACCGATACGTGTGGGTCATGGGCCGCACCGACGACGTGATCAACGTGGCCGGACACAGGCTCTCCACCGGGGGTATGGAGGAGATCTTGTCCAATCACCCCGACGTGGCCGAGTGCGCCGTCTTGGGGGTCCACGACGACCTCAAGGGACAGGTCCCCATCGGCCTCGTGGTCCTGAAGGACGAGGCGGAGCGCCACGATGAAGAGTTGGTGGCCGAGCTGGTGCGTATGGTGCGGGAGCAACTGGGGGCCATCGCCTGCTTCAAGGAGGCGGTGGTGGTGGAGCGGTTGCCCAAGACCCGCTCTGGCAAGATCCTCCGGGGCACGATACGTCACATCGCCGATGGGGAGGAGTATCGGGTGCCCTCCACCATCGACGACCCCGACATCCTGGGCGAGATCGAGGACGCCGTGGACACCATCGGCTACGGCAAGAGTTAAAGCACACCCTCTCTGACCCCACTCGCGATTTTGACGAGATGAGGCACGTTGTGAGGCAGGCTGGAGCGCGTGATCCCACCGGCGCGCCGCTACTCCGTCCCCCAGGCGCAACGCCTCAGTCGTACTGCATCAGCCACTTGCTGGAATGGCTCCTTGGCTCGTTGTATGATGCCCGTCTCGGGAAACCAGACGTTGCACAACAAACGGACTTGTGGTACAATGTTCAGAGAACTGAACCGGAACCCAAGATCGTGCGCCATGGCGGAATCATTGATGCCGACCGTTGTGCAAGAACACTCTGTAGGGGATGTCCTGCTCTTGGCGCCTCTTCGAACCAGATTGCAGACAGGCAGCAGCCGTGATCATGCAAGAGCGTTCCCAACAAGCACAGAATGGGCGCTGCACAGAGAGTCCTTGGGGAAGTAGTGTGATTGCTCACAATCCGTGGTGCAATGAAAAGGGGAGCGAATGAGAACGGAAACCCGATCGTCCCTTGGTGTCTTCATACTCTTGGCTCTGGTCGTCGTCGGAGTCATAGCATGCATATGGACCATAGGCAAAGGAAACACGACCTCTTCTGAAGGGCTCCTCCTGAGCGTGATCCTCACAGTCCTGTCCGCAATCGCATCATGGACCGCTTCCTACCACTATGCCTCCTACTCGTCCGGCAAGAATCTCAAGGTCTTTGCCCGCAAAGCCGCTGAGAAAGTCACCAACCTCTCCAATGAGCTTGATCGACTGTCAATCTTCCTACAGGGGGAGCTCGAACCCGACGAATACGAAACACCAACCCAGACGGTGCTTGCGAGAGACCTAAGGATAGAGGGGGCGATTCACATAATCAACACCTTGAAGTCGGTCAACGATGGATCGCTGAGCGATTGGCAAGGCGTGATCGGTGATGAGATCTCTGCTCAGCGAGAAAGGCAGCAGGAGCGCGAAGAGGAACTGAGTGAACTGGTTGAGAGGTTCGAGTCCCTCTATGCCAGGGCTCCCCTAGCTGCAGCAATGGACCAGGGTGAAAGCGCCATGGCACTCCGCAAGGAAGTGCAGTCGATCAGGGCCGATCTGCGGACGCTTGCTTCCCAAGTGAGCGGACTACCAGTAAGGCGCATTAAGTCCATGCCTCCTATGCAGCGCATCGACACATTCTGTCCCAATTGCTCTGCTCCCATCCATTACCAGCAAAGAGCCAAGAAGGACGGCTACAAATCCATCCTATGTAAGCAGTGCGACACAAAACTCGTCTCAAGATTCGTCAACGGCCAAGCCGTGCTTCAAGCTCGTGCGCCGGTAGAGGAAAGCATCGAATGCCCGCTTTGCGCTGAGCCCGGGCTGGTCCATCTCGATCCAATGCCGGGTAGCGCGATGCAGATGCACTGTGCCAGTTGTGGCACTGGGCTCCGCGTTTTCAGGACGCCTGACGCCATAGGGGTGCGAGTCATTCAGGCCGCTTCAACACCCGTGCGCCCGATGGATGAGGAAGTCTTGAAGAGTGTTGAGCAGGCGATGCCTCCTCAACCTTGGCCGAAGGGCACAACGAAACGCATCGCAGGTGACCTAGGCTTGCCCACGCAGGTGGCTTCCGGAGCAGTCAATGAGCTCATTCGACGCGGGGTGTTCAAGCCACAGATCGATGGTCAGTTATATATCAAAGAAGAGCCTCCGGAGTAAGGAACCCACCGTTCTGTGGCCCAGCATCTCGCTGGGGGCGACGGAGTTGTCTCGGTGTGCACACGGAGCGTGGTCCTCGTCAGCTAGGTTCGCGCCCGGGGCATCGCAACCCTGAGCAGCCAGCGCACGGCCTGCCTCGATCGTAGGGCCGCGCCAATGACAGGTATGGTGGGTACCACAATGTCAACAGCACCCAATTTCACACGAAGAACCAAAGAGACACTGGCAAAGCGCGCAGGGCAGACCTGCTCGAGTCCAGATTGCAGGCGTCCCACTAGTGGCCCACATTCCGAGGACGACAAGGCCACGAACCTAGGGGAAGCAGCACACATCAGAGCTGCCAGGGAAGGTCAGGCCAGGTATGACCGGAGCATGACAGACGGGGAGCGAGCCGATATCTCGAACGGTATATGGCTTTGCAGAGAATGTGCTAAGAAGATAGATGCCGACGAGGCGACGTACACGGTTGAACGGCTCAATACGTGGAAGCGACGGCACGAGGACTACATAGCCTCCGGAAAGCCCGCAGCGTCCGCCGCGAGAGAAGTACACGTATCTGACGGGGGTGTTGGCAGTATTGTTGAGAACGTAGGCGGTGGCATAGGGTTGGACATCGTCCACAGCGGAGAGGGGCCTGCGGAGCGAATAACGGTTGAAGGTTCAGGTGTCGGCGAGATCATCACAAACACTGGGGATGGTGTGGGCAAGAGACTCACGAAAACCGGTGGGGGGTCAGCATCCGAAAGCACGGTGATTGTCAACGAATCAGTTGACATGGCAGTTGCGATGAGTGCAAAGCTCGTCTCGACAACCTGTACTTCTTGCGGACATCATTTCGCAGCTTCAGTGGTTGTTCAAGGGTTTGCCGGACACAGCGAACCACGGGTCCAAGTGACTTGTCCGCGTTGCCACTCGTCGGTTTGGATATGATTTCTGAATAGGGCATGCACCTGTCATCCCCGCGGCGCAGGGCCGCTCTGGGCATTCATTCCCGCCGCACCTCGTCGCATCGCGGCGGCTCCGACGGTAAGACCCGACACGGCGCCTAGTCCCGAAACACGTAGTGCCGCGCCCAGTTGATTAGCACCAGCAGCCGGTCCGCTCACCGGCCCCAGTGTCATGCGTCTTTCTCAAGGCGAGAACCTGCTGGCGACTCACCTCTGTCTGCTCCAGGTCGTTTTGTCCCTGCCCGTTGACGATCTTGACTTGGAGCGCTCGCGGGGGCATAATCGCTCTCAGGTATAGCGTTTCTGGATCCGCGCCCCGCGTCATCGCGTCGCATCTCACTCCATGATCCCGGAGACAGGCCCTTGGGCAAAGTGAAGATCGGGGGTATCCTCCAGCTTACGGACCTGGCCCTGGTGGGCATGATGGGCGTCCCTGATCGCCCCGGAATCGCCGCGGCGGTATTCAGGACTCTGGGCCAGAGGGGCATCAACGTGCTCGCCATCGCTCAGGCCATCGATCTCGACCACAACACTCACATCGTCTTCTGTGTGGCCAGCAAGGATGCGCTAACGGCCCTGGGTTTGCTGGAACCCGTCAAGGAGCGGTTCGGGGGACGCAGGATGACACATCAGGCTGGGGTGGCCATCGTCTCGGTCTTTGGACCCGATTTCAGGCAGACACCGGGCGTCGCCGGCATGATGTACACAGCCCTGGCGGACGCTGGTATCAACATCCTGTCCATCAGCACCTCCATCTCCAGCGTGAGCTGCGTCATAGACCGCTCGCGTCTCGACGATGCCGTGGCGGCTCTGAAGGACACGTTCGAATTGCCCTGATGCGAAGCGGTCCTGATCGTCCCTCGTCTTGCTCACCAACCGCTGACAGGGCATCGACCCTGAGGAAACGCAACAACTAGCCCCGAGACTGCGTGTCTCGGGGGCCTTGTGTGCTACACCTTCTCACCGCGGAGGCGCGCCGGTGGCTTGAAACGGTGGGGGGTCCCCATCCGAGATTGGAGGTGGAAGAGAGACTACCTGGACCGCAGCGGGAAGACGATAGGTGTGGAAGCCGCCCAACCGCTCGCTACCGCCGACCTGCTCCACACGGGATGTATCGCACGATCTGCACTTGTGGGCAGCCTCGAAAGGAGCTACGCGTCGCACGTCCGACGCGCCGGGCCACCAGGCACCTTCAGACGATCACAAGAAGCGCGCTCTAGCAGTCCGGATCAGGGCTTCTTCCTGCATAATACCTGGGGAACTCATTCGCGCTCTGCCGATTCCGAAGGCAAGATGCGGCAGGCCGCGCGCTCCCGGAACACGTACATCCGCGCCCAGTTGATCAGCACCAGCAGCCGGTTCCGGTACCCTATCAGGTAGTACAGGTGGATGGTCAGCCATAGCACCCAGGCCGGGAACCCGGTGAACAAACGGCCGTAGGCCACGGCCGCCGCCTGGTTGCGCCCGATGGTGGCCATCGTCCCCCGGTCCCGATAGCGGAAGGGCAAGGGATCCTGCCCGGCTAACTGCCTCTCTACGTTCCTGGCCGCGGTCACGCCGCCCTGCAGCGCCACCTGGGCCACCATGGGCAGCATCTCGCCGTCCTGCTCGAAGTAGGCCAGGTCCCCGATGGCGTACACCTCTGGGTGACCGGGCACCTGTAGCGTAGGCTCCACGGCCACCCGGCCCCGGCTCGCTGTGGGCAACCCCGACGCCTCTACCTGAGGGATGCCCCGCACTCCCGCCGCCCAGACCGCCGTGCAGGCGGGGATCACCGTGCCGTCCCGCAAGTACAACTCGTCGGGAGTGATCCGGTCCACGGCGCACTCCAGCCGGACCACCACCCCCATTTGGCGCAGGCGCCGGGCCGCGTAGACCCCCAGAGGCTCCGGCAGGGTGGGCAGCAGCCCGCTGGCCGCCTCGATCAGCGTGATCTGCACCCGGCTGAAGTCCAGCCTGGGGAAGTCCTTGGTCAAGGCACCCTGCACCAGTTCGGCCAGGGCGCCAGCCGTCTCCACGCCCGTGGGCCCTCCGCCCACGATGGCGAAGGTCAGCAACTGGGCGCAGCGGTTGTCATCCTGGGCCAGAGCCGCCTCCTCGACGCAGCCCAGGATGTGGTTCCGCAAGGTGATGGCGTGCTCCAGGCTCTTGAGGGAGAAAGCAAACTCGGATGCACCCTCCACCCTGAAGAAGTAATCCACCGTCCCCGTGGCCAGGATCAGGTAGTCGTAGGGGAAAACGGGGCCGTCGGTCTCCAGCAGGCGCCGCGACAGATCGACCCGCTTCACTGTGGCCAGGGCGAACCGCACGTTGGGCAACTTCCGCAGGATGGTGCGCACCGGATAGGCGATGTCCCCGGGCTCCAGCTCCCCCGCCGCCACCTGGTAGAGCAGAGGCGGAAAGGTGTGGTAGTTGTTGCGGTCCACCATCACCACGTCCACCGGGGAATGGGCCAGTTCTCGGGCCACGGCCAGCCCGCCGAAGCCTGCACCGGCGATGACCACGCGAGGCTTATCAGTTTTCTCCACAGTTCCCCCTTTGCTTTCCAAACCCCGCGTTCACTCCACCGGCTGCCTGATCACCGTCTTCAGCTTCTCCGGCGCGGTCCTGCGGGGATCGCTCAGGTAGACCTCGTGGTGCTTTCCCCTGAGCTGGTAACCCTTCTCCCTGGCGAAAGCGTGGAGCTTCTCGATGGTGGGACCTTCATCCGCGTAGGGACCGGTGTATAGGATCTGCACAGACAACCCCTCGTGGTACGGCTCGAACCTGAGCAGCGGCAACGCCGCCGGGTCCTTCTTCTCCCTGACCTGCCGCACCGCCTCCTCGAACAGCTCCCTGGTCACGTGGTCGGGCTGGTGGATCATCGCCGTCCACTGCCAGGCTTCTTTGTCACCTGTGGCGAACACGGTTGTGTCCTCCGCCCACCACAACCCTTCCAAAGGAGGAACGACGTAATCCAGCTCCGGATCCCGTTTCTTGACCATGAACTTGAGCTGGTAGGCCACGGTGTACAGCGTCTCGATAGCCTCCTGGTACTCGCGGGAGGTGTTGGGATCGCCTTGCCCGTCGATCATAAGGAAGCTCATCTCCGGGACATCGACGACGGACACCTCTTTCGCAGAAGGGCGGTACAGATGCTTGAACTCCTTCTTGACGTCGGCTTTGGGCATCTCCCTCCTCCCCAGGTCGGCGCGATGAGGTCTCTTTCCGCAGTGCACCTTGATCATACCACAGGACGAGTGCAAGAAAAAGGTGGGGAGCTTCTGGCACTCCCCACCATTGTTGTCAGGTCGCCCTGCAACTCACGCTCCGTCAACGGACCGGGCTTCCCGGTTCCAGGAGCGCTGCTTCCGCCTGACGCATCGAGGGTGTGGAATAGTGGCATCGCAGGCGCCGCTGGACTGGCCTCCTTCGACCTTGCTCAGGATGACCGGGAGCCTCCTCCCCCTGGACGTGGGAGGACGGGAGGCGGGGGTGGAACCAACACTTCACCCTCCCCTCGATCCCCTCCCATCGAGGGAGGGGAAGGACTCTCCCGACGAAGCCAGGCACAAGACCTCAGCCCTCCCGGCCTGAAGGAAGACTCACTCCTCTTGGGGGGTGGGGACAAGCCTTGGGCGGGACCTTCGCCAGGCTCATGATGTATCCCCTTCGACGAGCTCAGGGTGCGTCCAGCGGCGAAGCCAGTGGAAACCACCTCGCACGAATATCTAGTACCCTTTATTCCACCCTCTCCGGATCACGACTTGACCTTGCTCGCCAACTGTTTGCCGAGCTCGGCGACCTGCTCGAAGTCGTCTGGCGACGGAGGACCGTTCACTTCCACCGCGCCCACCACCTCGATCTTGGTGGGCTCTAGGATCTCCGCGGCTTGCTTGACGGCGCCCCCGCCCCAGCCATAGGAACTCAGCACAGCACCATACTCCAGCGGTGGGCGCAGCGCCTTGACCAGGTGGGCAGCGTAGATAGCCAGGGGATGCATACCACCCAGAACGGCCGGGGTCCCCAATACGATGGCCCGCGCATCGACCAGGTCTCTGGCCACGTCGCCCAGGTCAGCGTTGACGAGATTGTGGAGACCGACCTCTATCCCTTCCGCGGTCAGGGTCTCCACCATGGCCTTGATCATGGCCTCGGTGGAGCTCCACATGGATACGTAGACCACGATCACCTTCTCCCGCGTCTCCCCGGCGGTCCAGCTCCTGTACAGATCGAGGATCCTCTCTGGATTCCTGTGCATGGGGCCATGGCTGGGAGCGATGAGTTCGATATCCAGGCTGTCTATCTTCTCCAGCGCCTTCTGTCCCATCTTGCGGAAGGGCATCATGATCTCGCCGAAGTACCGCTGAGCGAAGGGGACGAACTCCTCCACTTCGTCGTCGTAGAACCCGTAGGCGGTGTGGAAGCCCAGGAAGTCGCAAGGGAACAGCACCTTGTTCTCCACGAGATAGGTAAACATCGTCTCCGGCCAATGGAGCCAGGGAGCCTCGATGAACCTGAGGGTCTTACCACCAAGATCGATGGTCTCCCCATCCTTCACCGCAGTGATCCTCTCCTGCGGCACCCCATACTGCACCTGCGCCATCTTCGCGCCCTTCTCCGTGGTCACCAGCCGCGCTTTCTCGCTTCGCTGCAAAACGTGGGGAATGGCGCCCGCGTGATCCGGCTCGGCGTGGTTCATGATCAGGTAGTCCAGGTCCGCGAGGCTCGTCACCTGGCTGATCCTGCCCTCCAGCTCCTGCTCGAAGCCTGGATTCACGGTGTCGATGAGCGCGGTCTTCTCCTGGCCTTGTACGAGATAGGCGTTGTAGGTCGTCCCTTGCGGAAGCGGGATCAAGGCATCGAAGACCCTGCGATTCCAATCTCTAGCTCCTACCCAACGGACACCCGGCGATATCTCTGGCACATCATACGTTGTCACTTGCGTTGCCTCCTTTTCTCTTGGCCACGACGATCAAATCCCCACTCGAATGACGTTCGTAGGGGTGAAGCGTGTAGTCTCCATACAGACCAGTAGCCACGAAACCCGTGCGGTCCAGCAGTCTCTGAAGGTCGTCCTTGAAGATGGGTCTCAGTTCTGTGCTATCAGCCGTGTAGCTCCAGAGGTGGTCCTGCTTGTGCAGCACCACCATGTTGAAGGTCGAAGTCCGCTCGTGGAAATCGACGAAGCGCAGGAAGAGCCATTCGTCATCGCCCTGGCGAAAACTCTCCACTGGCAGAAATCGCTCACGCGATGTCCAAACCCGGTCGTAGTTCAAGTTCTGGACGAAAAGCACTCTGCCGGGAACCAGCACGTCGGCCATGTCTGTGAGTGTTACGAGGAGGGCCTCCTCGCTCAACAGACTGGGCAGTGAGTTGCCCAGACAGAGCACCGCGTCGAACGGCTCGCTGACCACCGTGTGCACAGCGCCGAAACCGGCTTGCACGAATCTGGGGGTCACTCCTGCAGTCTCTGCATTCTCCCGTGCCCGGTCGATCATGCCCGCACTGGCATCGACGCCCAGCACCTCGTACCCCCGCTGGGCCAGGGCGATGGCGTGCTGGCCGGTCCCACAGGCCACGTCCAGCACCCGGCGCACCTCATGCGCCTGGAGAACGCTCTCCAGCGTGGGCATCTCCCTCTTCAACCGCCCAGGCCAATCCACGAAGCGGTCGTAGTCCGCGCTGAGGGCATCCCACAGACCATGCTCACTCACTATGTCTTCTCCTGCCCAGGTCCTGCCCTCTTCAAGCGCTCGTACTTCTCGGTGCCGATACACTGCTCGGCGAAGGAGCACCAGTCGATGCAAGACGGCCCTTGCGCCCTGGTCACGCGCGCCCCGCACCCGGGACAGCGCGCAGAGAGTTCGTCGGACCAGATCTCCACTTCCCTTCCGCACTCAGGGCACTCGACGTCCTCTGGCTTGACTTCCCTGACGTCCCTCGCTCCGGGACAGCCGCTGAAGAGCGACATGGTCTCCCCCCTTTCTACCCATGAATGAGGGCGGGCAGGCACCTGGTGCACACCCACAGACTCTGCCCGTGCCGACGGCAGGGCAGCAGGGTGGACTCCTCTTCGGAACCCCCGCACTGGAAGCAGCTCTGGACCATGTACAGGGATTCCCGCCCTCGCTGCCGTTCCTCGACCGCAGCCTCGTCGAAAGCCAGCGTCTCCCGCTCTTCGATGGTCAGCGCACCGGTGGGGCAGACGCCCAGGCAGAACCCCGCTCCGTCGCACAACTCCTCCCTCATCACGCGGGCCTTTCCGTCCACCAGTTCTATGGCGCCCTCGGCGCACGGGATCACACACAGCCCACAGCCGTTGCACAACTCCTCGTCTATCCTCACCACCTGCCTTCTTACCATGACAGCCTCCCTGGACTACGCCTTTTCGGGAAAGAGAATCTCGAAGGGGCGCGATATGGCCCCCACCGGACACAGCTCCTCGCACTCGCCGCAGTATCGGCAGTCCTCTGGATGCACGATCGTCGCCCGAAGCTCCCTCACCGCCAGCGCTCCCACAGGACAAGCTGCCACGCAGTCACCGCACCCGGTGCACAACCCGTCATCTATCTCTGGTGTTCGCTTTTCCCCTCTGTCCATCCTGGTCTCCACAACGAAAACCGGTCAGCTTTCTACTGTCTTCATCATACGTCAAAGCCGACCGGGTGTCTGTGACAAAAGTCTCATCAACCTGCCTGAGCTAGACCTTGGCCTCCTTCTCTAGCCCCTCCCGATCAAGTACGATGAGCCTGTGGCGGTCGAAACGGATCAGTCCCTCTTGCTCGAACCCGCGCAGAACGCGGCTTACCATCTCTCGAACCGTTCCCACCTGGGCTGCCATCTCCTGTTGAGTCAAACGGCGACGCGCTTCACTACCCCCTTCCGCCTGCGCCAGCAACAGCTTCGCCAGGCGCGCACTGACCGTGCGCAGAGACAGGTCCTCCACCAACGCGAGGAGATGGCGGGCGCGAGAGGCAAGGTTCTCGATCACCCCTGCCGCCAAGGCCGGGTACCTCTCCAGGAGATCCAGCATCGTGTTTCGTTCGATAACCCACAACATGGACTCCATGGCAGCCATCGCACTCACCGGATTGGGACCACCGTCCAGAACCGCCACCTCGTTGAAGAACTCACCGGGGCCAAGGAGTCTCACCACCTGCTCTCTCCCCTCTGTGGAGAGCCTGAGGAGTCTGACGCGTCCCTTCTCGACGACCCACAAACCGGCGCAGGGCTCGCCCTCCAGGAAGATCATCTGACCCTTGGCGCAGCGACGCCCGAAAGCGCCCCTGGCCACGACTTCCAGGGTAGTCGCGTCGAGCTGGGCGAAGTAGGGAACGGAGCCGAGGAGACGCGTGAGGTTGTCCAGGCCGTCAGTGCTCACCGGATCCCTCCGTGGCGGCGCGCGGCGGGCTCAGGGAATCTGCGCCAGTCTCTTTTTGAGATAGGCGATGGTTTTCACCGGGGTGGGGTCCGCGCCCCTCAGCGCAGCCAGGTAGTAGCTCACGTAGTCGCCCAGATGAATGGACCACAGAACCTGCGCCAGGGGGCTCAGCCCAGACACATCTATGGCCTCGTGGGGAACGCCCTTGTCGCTCAAAATCTCTCCGGTCACCTCCATCCGCAGGCGGAGGCGAGTTGAGTACAGATCTGACCGCAGCATCACCACGCGAACCACCGACGGCATGGAGAGCGGAAACTCGTAGCCCACCACCGCGTTGTGGTTCAACTCTGGTAGCGCTTCCCAGACAGCCCAGCCCTTGCTGTTCTCGTTGAACTGGCACTTCCATCGACGCGCCACCTCTGTCAGGTGTCCGGCGGCGTAGATTACGGGCAGCCTTCCTTCCAGCCTCCGAGCCAACTGCTTGGCCGCATTGTGCTCCTCGGGGACCTCGATGCCAATCTCTGCTTGTTGCGCTTCCATCGTTCCGACGGCCTCTTGCAGGTCCTCTGACAGGTCGCGGACGTAGTTGAGCCGGCGCAGCACTTCCAGCAGGGTCACCAGAGAGTACCCCAGGGCAGCACGAGGCTGGGCCTCGTAGTCGAAAGTGAAAAGGGGGAGATTCTGATCTCTGCACATCCTCGCCAGTTCTCCACCCGTGGTGATAGCCAGCGGCTTGACGCGCTGGTCGAGCGCCTGCCGAAAGGCAGACAGGATCTCTTCCGTATTCCCGGAGTAGCTGGAGGCGATAACCAAAGTCCTCTCATCGACGAAGGCCGGCAGATCATACTGGCGATTGATGAACATCGGGGCCCTGCACTCACCCTCGACCAGAGTCTTCACCAGGTCGCCGCCGATGGCTGAGCCACCCAGGCCCAAGACCACGATGGCGTCGCACGCCCTATAGTCCTCGGGCAGAGCTTGCTGACCGGCGACGATCATCGCCTCTCTGCACTGTTTCGGAAGCTCGGCAATGCGCCCTGCCATATCCGCGGAGTCTATGCTGCGCAGATAGACGGTGTCGTCCAGATCGACTGCACTCATTCGTCCTCCATGGATACCCAAATACGGTACACCTCGGCTCTGGGCCACTGGCCCATCCTGGCTACCTCTCTGACAGCCTCGCTGGGCGAGAGTCCCTCGCGCTTGAGCTTCTGGAGAGCCCTCTCCACCTCACCACCGTCCCAACTCGTTTCCTCTGCACCCTCGATGACCAGGGTCACCTCACCCCGAGGAGGGTGGCTGCTGAAGTGATAGAGCACCTCGCTGGTGGTCCCCCGAATCACTTCCTCGTGGAGCTTGGTCAGCTCCCTAGTCACAGCCAGTTGGCGCTGGCCGAGGCTTTCACCCACGTCCTCCAAGGTGGCGAGCAAACGGTGCGGGGCTTCGAAGGCCACCAGCGTGCGCCTCTCGCCAGCCACGGAGGCGAGCAGGCTGACGCGCCTCCCCCTCTTGCGGGGAAGGAATCCCAGATAGAGGAAGCCATCGGTGGGCAAACCAGAAACGACCAGAGCAGTGACTATGGCAGACGGTCCAGGCACGGGCACTACCCTGATTCCGTCCTCTATGGCAGCCCGGATCAACTCGTACCCGGGATCCGAGATACCCGGCATACCTGCATTGCAGACCAACGCCACGTCCTGCTCCCGCAAGACGTCGAGGATGTAGTCCAGCTTGGACAGTTTGTTCTGCTCCCAGTAGCTGGTGAGGGGGGTCTTGATTTCGTAGTGTGTGAGCAGCTTGCGCGTCTTACGCGTATCTTCAGCGGCGACGAGGCCCACCTGGCCCAGGATGCGCAAGGCTCGCAGGGTGATGTCCTCCAGGTTTCCTATGGGCGTGCCAACGACGTGCAGCGTGCCCAACTGTCCTCGCCTCCCGGCACAAGCATATGCTCGTGCCCGTCTTTTGTCAAGGGGTTGACGAGACAGGTGCAGGCAGACCCACCTCAGATCCACCTCTCCTTTTCCCCTCGTTTCGATGCCGAAGACCCATCGGTACCCGTAGGGCGAACTTCCAGTTTGCCCTACACTCCACACCGGAGCGGCGTCTTCTGTTCGGCGAACACTCCTGCTTGTCACACCCTCCCCCACATTACTTGAAAACGGCAAACCATGGTATAATATGTATCTGGAAGGAACTTCGCTTTGGGAGACACAGGTATGGAGCAGGTGGACATTAAAGTCCCAGACGAGGGCGCTGACGTAGTCGAATACCCTCTTCTGGCCGTTCGCGATGCCGTCGTCTTCCCCCACATGATGATTCCTCTCTTCGTGGGCCGGGATCGCTCCCTCAGGGCCGTGGATGAGGCGCTGGAAGACGATCATTCCATCATCATCGTTGCCCAGAAGGAGGCCGAGATCCGAGAACCGACTCCTGAGGATCTGTACAACGTCGGCACCATAGCCTCCATCGCCCGTACGCTCCGCATGCCCGATGGCACCACCAGCATCCTGGTTGAGGGCCTGCAACGCGCCGAGATTGTCGAATACACGCAGACTCACGGCTCCTATCGGGTCAAGGCCACCCCCATCTTCGAGGACATTCAAGAGCAACCCCTCACCGAAGCGCTCATGCGCGCGGCGCTGGCGCTCTTCGAGAAGTGCGTGGATTTGAGCCGCTCCCTTCCCGACGACGCCTTCGTCACTGCCATGAACGCCGAGGACTCTGGCTGGCTGGCCGACGTCATCGCATCCCATCTCAACTTGGACGTCGATGAGCGGCAGGAGATACTGGAGACCCTCGATCCCATAGTGCGCTTGCAGAAACTGAGCGTCCTGTTGGCAAAGGAGTTGGACGTTCTGGAACTGGAGGACCAGATCCAGTCCCAGGTCCAAGACGAGGTTGACAAGAGCCAGCGAGAGTACGTCTTGCGCGAACAGATGAAGATCATCCAGAACGAGCTGGGCGAGATGGATCCGCTGATGGCGGAGAAGAACGAACTCCGCGACAATATCTCTGAGGCGAACATGCCCGCCGAAGTGCGTGAGAAGGCGGAGAAGGAGTTGAGCCGTCTGGATGCGATGGCGCCCATGTCGCCGGAGACGGGCGTGATTCGCACCTACCTGGACTGGCTCATCGACCTGCCATGGTCGCAACAGACGAAGGACAATCCAGACGTTTCGATGGTAGCCAAACTCTTGGACCAGGAACACTACGGTCTTCCCAAGGCCAAGGAGCGCATCGTAGAATACATGGCGGTGCGCAAGCTGGCCGGAGACAGAATGCGCAGCCCTATTCTATGCTTCGTCGGCCCTCCAGGTACTGGAAAGACCTCGTTGGGGAGATCCATCGCCAAGGCCATGGGCAGGAACTTCGTCCGCGTCAGCCTCGGCGGAATACGTGACGAGGCGGAGATCAGAGGACACCGGCGTACATACATAGGTGCGCTGCCGGGTCGCATCCTACAGACCATGCGGCGCGCCAAGAGCATCAACCCTGTCTTCATGCTCGATGAGATTGACAAGGTGGGCGCGGACTTCCGAGGCGATCCATCGGCTGCGCTGCTGGAGGTCCTGGACCCAGAACAGAACCACGCCTTCTCCGACCATTACCTGGACGTGGACTACGATCTCTCCAAGGTAATGTTCATCACCACCGCCAACATCCTGGACCCCATCCCCGCTGCGCTGGAGGACCGGATGGAGGTCATAGAGTTCCCTGGCTACGCGGAGCTGGAGAAGGTAGAGATCGCCAAGCGGTTCTTGATACCTCGCCAGAGGGACGAACACGGCCTGAGAGGTCTGAGGTTCTCAGACCAGGCTCTGCGCAAGATCATCCGCGAGTACTCCTACGAAGCCGGCGTTCGGAACCTGGAGCGCGAGATTGCCACCATCTGTCGCAAGGTGGCCAGGGCCGTTGCCGAAGGCAAGAGAGCACCGCGTCTCATCACGCCACAATCGCTGTACAAGTACCTCGGGCCATCTCAGTATTCATACGGACTGATAGAGGACAACGACGAGGTTGGCCTGGCCATGGGAATCGCGTGGACTGCTGCTGGCGGCGACACCATGGCCGTCGAGGTCACGCTCATGGACGGCAAGGGGAATCTCATTCTGACCGGCCAACTAGGCGACGTGATGCAGGAATCGGCGCAAGCAGCTCTCAGTTATACTCGATCCCACGCCACCGATCTCGGCATCAGCAAGAGGCAATTCGACAAGCTTGACATCCACATCCACGTGCCCGAGGGCGCCATTCCCAAGGATGGACCATCGGCGGGTGTGACCATGGCCACGGCACTGGTCTCGGCGCTGTCCAGGCGACCTGTTCATCGCGAGATTGGCATGACGGGGGAGATTACCCTGCGGGGACGGATTCTGGGCATCGGTGGCCTCAAGGAGAAAGTGCTGGCGGCCCATCGCGCAGGCCTGAAGAAGGTCCTGATTCCCAAAAAGAATGAGAAGGACCTGCACGATATCCCAAGAAGGGTACGAAAGGACCTCGAGATTGTCTTCGTGGAGCGAATGGACGAGGTACTTCCTGTGGCCCTCATGCCGTCACCGTCAGCTAAGCGCAGGAAACGTCCATCCAGTGGAGCAACGACCTCCTAGCCTTGCTGTGCACCTACCAGGGTCGGGCGCCACGGGATCGTAGTAGGCCCCGATGATTCCAAAGAGGGGAGCCCTGGGACACTGAAGCGACTCCCCCTCGGATGCTGCGCACCCCGCGTCGTCACCGTGACCGAGACATGATACGTCCACAGATACAGTTTCCTCCAGGGGGCAGCGATCGCCGAGCACCGCAACTACCCTGAGCTTCTGTGCGCGACCAGATCGCAAGTCGCTGTGCACCCCTGGAGGATCAACGGTGGTGTGGGGAGGAGGCCACCTGTGTGTATCGTCTGCCCCGTGTCCATCGTAGCAGGTGGACGCCTCGTGGTCACCCCCTCCTGGGGACAACCTGACGCCAGCCTGCCGGTCCATCGACTGATTCCGCACGCGCTCTATGACCAATTGACAAGGGGGTGAAATGAAGGAACTCAAAGACCGAATCCTTACTGACGGGAAGAACATGGGAGGAGGCATCCTCAACGTCAACAGCTTCCTGAACCATCAGGTGGACTGCCGACTGATGGTGCGTATCGGTCAAGAGTTGGCGTCCAGGTTTGCCTCGGACGAGGTAGACAAGATCCTCACTGCCGAGATCTCGGGGATCGCCCCGGCCCTGGAAGTGGGCGTCGCTCTTGGCATACCCGTCGTGTTCGCTCGCAAGATCTGGTCTCTTACCATGCCGCCAGATTCCTTTGAGCGTATGGTGCCCTCACGGACGAAAGGCACCATGGTCCAGTTGATCGTTGCGCGCGACTTCCTGACCCCTGAGGACAGGGTGCTCGTTATTGACGACTTCCTGGCCACAGGCAAGACCATAGAAGCCCTGGGTACCATAGTCAAGGAGAGCGGGGCCCAACTGGTGGGCTTCGGGGCAGTGATCGAGAAAGCCTTTGAGGGGGGGCGTCAGCGGTTGGCGCCCTTTGATGTGCCCACCGAATCTGCGGTGATCATCGAAAGCATGGAAGACGACAAGATAGTCTTCAGATAGGCGGGGAGAGATGAGGGGTGCCAGGGGAGACACCATAGCGGTCTTGGACTTCGGGTCGCAGTACAGCCAGCTCATTGTGCGTCGCGTGCGGGAAGCTCAGGTATACTGTGAGTTGTTGCCGCACGATGCCACAGAGGAGCAAGTGCTCGCTCTCCAGCCGAAGGGTCTCATCCTCTCGGGAGGGCCATCGAGCGTCTACGACAGCAATGCTCCCTCTCTGCCGCCCTACGTGATGAGGAGTGGTCTACCCGTGCTGGGCATCTGCTACGGGATGCAGTTGCTGGCAGATGAGCTTGGGGGAGTGGTAGCTAGAGCAGAGAAGCGAGAATACGGGCTGGCTGAACTGCAAACGAGCGATCTCACCTCTCCTCTCTTCGCCAGCCTTCCCTTCTCGCAACCCGTATGGATGAGCCACGGCGACCGTATCGAGAAGCTCCCTCCCGGCTTCAGCTCCCTCGCCTATACGGCAAACTCGCCTCTCGCCGCCATGGGGGACGAAGAGCGCAAACTCTATGGTCTTCAGTTCCACCCCGAGGTGTCTCACACCCGGCATGGGCCACAGATCATCGCCAATTTCGTGCACCGCAGCTGCAACTGCCAGGAAACCTGGACGCCTCGGTCCATTATCGAGCAGAGCATGGACGAGATTCACGACCTCGTCGGTTCCGACAGGGTGGTCTGCGCACTGTCTGGTGGTGTTGACTCCACCGTCGCCGCCACGCTCGTCCACAGAGCTATAGGCGAGCAACTCGTAAACATCTTCGTGGATCATGGTCTCCTGCGCGAGGGTGAAGTTGAGCGGAACCGTCGTCTGTTCCAGAGCCAGTTGTTGCTGAACGTCATCCATGTGGATGCCAGCGACAGGTTTCTGGAGCGATTGAGGGACGTCGTAGACCCTGAGGAGAAACGGCGAATCATCGGCGAGGAGTTCATCCGCGTCTTCGAGGAAGAGGCCGCTAAGCTGGGACCCATCAAGTATCTGGCCCAAGGAACGCTTTACCCCGACGTTATCGAGAGCGCGGGTGTCGGGCGCGGCGGCGCGAGGCGCATCAAGAGCCATCACAACGTGGGGGGTCTACCCTCGCAAATGGCCTTCTCGCTCATAGAGCCCCTGCGCTACCTGTTCAAGGACGAGGTGCGCAAAGTGGGGCTGGAGCTAGACCTGCCGGAGGAAGTGGTCTATCGTCACCCCTTCCCAGGTCCGGGCCTGGCGGTGCGCATCGTGGGTGAGATCACGCAAGAACGGCTGGCTACCGCGCGAGCGGCCGACAGAATAGTGATGGAAGAGGTGAAGAGGGCGTGGCTGTACCGGGACATCTGGCAATGCTTCGCCGTCCTCACGCCCATCAGGACCGTCGGAGTGATGGGCGACAAGCGCACGTATGACTACGTGGTAGCCGTACGGGCGGTGACCAGCGAGGACGGCATGACGGCCGACTGGTTCCCCCTGCCGCCAGAAGTGCTGGCCCGAATCTCCACTCGCATCGTCAACGAAGTGCCAGGCGTGAACAGGGTGGTCTACGACGTGACGAGCAAGCCACCCTCGACCATTGAATGGGAGTAACCCAGAGGTGCCACTACTGGCCAGGGTGTCCCACCGGGATCAGGTAGAGCGGTCGATGGTCGGGTGGCAGAGCCAGAGCGGTCTGCACCTGATCGTCGATCGTCGGGCTTCCGGTTGCCGCTGGCGCCGCGCCACACCCGGCCGTGTGAGCTAAGCTGCCGGCCAACACCACAGACAGAACGAGGCAGCGCAAGCTCACTGTGGCCCTCACCTCCTTCGTCCAGCCAACAGCCCGCAGCCGACCCGTCGGCTCACTCGACACCTACAACTGCTTCAGTTGCTCCAGATAGGTCCGGCGAACCTCGTTGAAGAACTGGACGTAGTGCTCGGTTCGATAGTCGGGGTAGGTCCACTCCCAGGGCCGGAAGCTTCCGCGAGTGTAGCGCAAGGTGACCTCCGCGTAGATACCCCGGCCCAGATAGATGCGATGCTGGTGGTTCTTTGTCGTGGCCAGCACCAGTTTGGAGAGATCGACGTATCCTGGGTCGAGATTCGCCTGTCGCTTCCCCTGCAAGGCCAACTGCAACTCCAGGGTGTTCGTGAAGAGCTTGATCTCCGGTAGCCTGGCAGGACCTATCAGCTCGGCGAAGGCGAAGAACTGCCTGAGCAGGTTCTCTCCAAACTCATCGGCGTAGTAGCTGGTGAAATCGAAGGGCCAGACAGGGCTAACGTGATCTACCGGACCGTAGAATTCACAGAGTTCGGCGCGCGCGGCAGCGAACAGTTCTTCGCGGGCCGTGAACATACCGACTATCAGCTTGACTGGACGATGCTCTCTAGCCAGGCCCACTCCACGCCTCCCCAACGGAGAGCTGGTTTCCTCTCTACTGATACTAGCATAGGGCAAGATTGGTGCCAAGAGGCCACGGAGGTGACCACTCTTGACACAGATCAGTGGTCAGCGTATAATCGGGTCTGTAGTGGCTGGTCAATAGGGTTTTGGCTGTGCAGCCGATCGGCTATGGAGAGGAGTCAAGGAAGGCTGGGTCGTCTCTCAGATCCTGAAGGATCCGGGCGGCCCTTTTGTGTTCGTGGATGGCCACTAGCTGGCCTCAACACTTGAGGGGGAGGACCATGGGCGACGTCGTATTGCGGACTGAGCAGGAATGCGAGGACTTCGTACGAGGACTATGCTTCAGGGGAGCCGGCGGGGGTGGACACCCATTACGGGGTCTCCAACTCTTGCTCCACCAGTTGGAGGCCGGCCGCGAGATACGGTGGGTTGATCTGGACAGCCTCCCTGACGCAGCCTGGACGGTCACGGTAGCCGGAATGGGGGGCAGGGCAGGCGCGGGGGGCACCGAGGCAGAGTTGGCTGAGTTGGGGTGCGTCGAGCCGAAGTACGACGCCCTTGGCCTGGCCGTGGCCGCCGTACGCGCTCTCGAGAACTCCAAGGGGGTCAAGGTAGAGGCCATCGTTCCCGGGGAGACGGGTGGGAGCGCTGTGCCCGCCGCCATCGCCGCGGCCCTGGAGTTTGGCGTGCCCGTCGTGGATGGCGACTATGCCGGAGGTCGTGCGATACCCGAGCTCCCACAGGCGCTGCCGGAACTCGTCGGTATACCGGTATGTCCCATGTCTTTCGTCACCCGGTGCGGCGACGTCGTGATCCTGAAGGAGACGGTCAGCTCGGCGATGGCCGATCGCATCGGCCGTATGATAGCCGTAGCCTCCTACGGGGCCACAGGGTTCTCCTGGTATCTGATGCAAGCCAAGCAGGTGAAGGAGGTTGTGGCCACAGAGACGCTAAGCAAGGCACTTCGCGTCGGTCGCGCCATCAGAGAGGCGCGCGAGAAGGGGATGGACCCGGTCGCCTCGGCGACCAGAGCCGTTGACGGGTGGGTGCTCTTCGAGGGCCAGGTCACAGCCACCGAGATCGCCGATGAGGAGTCGTACGCCTTCGGCATGGGAACTCACAGACTGAAGGGCTCGGGCAACTACGAAGGTCACACCCTCAGCATCTGGTACAAGAACGAGTACCACGTAAGCTGGCTCGACGACGAGCCTTTCGTGACCAGTCCAGACTCCATGATCATCGTGGACCGGGAGACCGGAGAGCCAGCGATCAGCTACGATTTCTCTGTCGGGGACGAAGTGGCCGTCATTGGTCGCGTGGCGCACGAAGCACACCGCACGGAGAAAGGTATCCAGGCACTGGGCCCACGCCACTTCCGGTTCGAGATAGACTACGTTCCCATCGAGCAAAGAGTGAAGGAGTCTGGCCTCTAGCCTGTGGAACGCGTGCTGCCACGGCTGGCCCTCGGGTGGCGATGGTTCTGGAAAGGGGTTCGACAATGGAGGACACGAAGTTGCGGAGTCGCCAGGACTGTGAAGATTTCTTGCGAGGCCTGTGTTTCATGGGCGCGGGCGGTGGCGGAAGCCCAGAGCGAGGGCGGAGATTACTCCTCGAGCAGTTGGAGCGCGGCCGTCAGATCCACTGGGTGAGCCCAGATACCCTTCCCGACGATGCGTGGACGGCAACTGTGGCTGGCATGGGAGGCCGAGCCGGGCCGACCGGCACCAGAGAAGAGTTGGCTGCCCTCGGCTGCGCCAGCGAGAAGCACGATGCGTTGGGCCGCATGGTGGCCGCTGTGCAGGCCTTGGAGGAGAGCGCGGGGGTCAGCGTCGAAGCCATCGTGCCTGTGGAGATAGGGGCCAGCAACGTGCCAGCGCCCATCGCCGCTGCTCTGGAGCTGGGCGTGCCGGTTGTGGATGGAGACTACGCCGGGGGGAGAGCGATCCCCGAGGTGCCACAGACCATCCCCGAGGTGCTGGGTACGTCCGTGTGCCCCATGTCCTTTGTGACCCGATGGGGTGACGTGGTAGTCCTGGAAGAGACGGTGAGTACAGCCATGGCGGATCGCATCGGACGCAAGATCATCGGTGCCGTCTACGGAGGCGTAGGAGTCTCCTGCTATCTGTTGCAGATCAAGCAGGCCACCAAGTTGATGGCCACAGGGACGCTCACACAAGCCCTGGGGGTGGGGCGAGCGATCCGGGAAGCCCGTGAGAGCGGCGCGGACCCTGTTGCAGCGGCCATCGGGGCAACCGGCGGCCAGTTGCTGTTCGTGGGTGAAGTAACCCGTTCGGAGATCTCGGATGAAGATCCCTTCGCCTTCGGGCTTGGCAGCCACGAGTTGCGCGGTCTGGCCGATTTCACTGACCACAGCTTCAAGATATGGTACAAGAACGAATACCACGCGAGCTGGATCGACGGCAGGCCTTTCGTCACCAGCCCGGACTCGCTGATTATGGTACACTTGGCCGACGGCGAGCCCGCGATCAGCTACGATTTCCGCGAGGGGGACCAGGTGGCTGTCGTCGGCCGCAAGGCCCACGATGCACACCGCACCAGCAGGGGAATCGAACTACTGGGCCCCAGGCATTTCGGATTCGACTTCGACTACGTGCCCATGGAGGACAGAACCAGGGGATTCAGCCTCTGAAGGGGGAAGGTACATGACGCGGACTATCGGAGAGCAAGAGATCAGAGACATCATCACCGGGGCGGCGTTCATGGGAGCAGGAGGAGGCGGCTCTCCCAGAGACGGCCTCAAGCTTCTGCGCGAGTTGGTGGCTCTCGGAAAGACCGAGATCACCTTGCTCGACCCTGGAGAGATGAGAGTCGGCGAGTGGGCCGTGATGGTGGCCGAGATCGGTGCTCCGAGAGTCTTCTCGGAGGTCGAATCCTTCCCCGAAACGGTCACCGCCTTCGAGGTGATGCGAGACGTGGCAGCCGAATCCGGCAAGCACATCGAGTATCTGATGGCCGGGGAACTGGGAGGTTTCAACACCATGGTCTCCCTCTATGTGGCAGCTCTCCAGGGCATACCGTTCGTAGACGCGGATGGA